>JADMIO011403822.1_pt1 | contig 103016 bp, 93 predicted proteins | sample 8958161 | NCBI WGS metagenome assembly JADMIO01 (sample SAMN16585339, study PRJNA669376) | soil metagenome | isolation source: Crop rotation soil | place: USA: Cullars Rotation, Alabama | collected 2011 | reverse complement strand
CGCGACAACTTGTCCACGTGGAATTCTAAGCTTAGGATCCCAATGTGCTGGAAAGCGGTAGTCGCGGTTGAAGCTTTTGACGTCGCCCAGCCAACCCGGCAGCAGAAAGTGGAACAGTGACCATAGTTCGCCCAGGTGGTTTTCCAGCGGTGTGCCGCTCAGGCACAGACGCTGCCGGGCATTCAGCTCCCGCGCGGCCTGGGCAGCCTTGCTGGAAGGGTTTTTGATGTACTGGGCTTCATCGAGGATCAGCACATGCAAGGGCAAGGCGGCCAGGTGCTCGATGTCCTTGGGCAGCAGCGCATAAGTGGTCAGCAGCAGATCGTAGTCCTGCAGGCTGGCGAAGTGTTTTTTACGCGTGGCGCCGTACAGCGCCAGCACCTTGAGTTGCGGGGTGAAGTGCGCCGCTTCGTCCAACCAGTTGGGGATCAGGCTGGTGGGCATGACCACCATGCACGGCCGGTCCAGGCGTCCGGCGGCCTTTTCACTGAGGATATGCGCCAGGGTCTGCAGGGTTTTACCCAGGCCCATGTCGTCCGCAAGAATGCCGCCCACCTCCAACTGGCGCAGCGACTGCATCCAGCTCAAACCTTCCAGCTGATAAGGCCTCAAGGTCGCGTTCAGGCCTTCGGGCGCCACACAGGTGAAGTCCTTGATATCCCGCAGGCGCTGGGCAAAGTTGCGAATCTTCTCGCCGCCTTCCCATTGCAAAGGCAGGTCTTCCAGCGGGTTGAGGCGAATCGCATCGGCCTTGGCCAGGCGCAGCGCGGTGGTGCCGGGCTCCTGCAGGTAAAACTCACCAAGGGTAGCCAGTACCGGTTTCAAGCGGCCGTAGGGCAGTGCCACTTGCAGCGGGCCATGCCCGCCATTGGGCAGGCCGGGGATATTCACCAGGACCAGCTCGTCATCACGGCGCCGAGCGATTTTCTCCGGGTTGAGGAGCTCGGTGTGGGAGCGCATCAGGTTCAGCAGGATCGGCAGCAGGCTCAGCCTCTCGCCATTGACGATAATCCCCAGCTCAAGGTCGAACCAATCCCGTTCGGGACCTTCATCGACGGTGGCATACCAGTCGTCCACCGCGCTGAGGTCGAAACCGAAGTCGTCGTCAATCTGCAGTTCCCAGCCGTCGGCGCGCAGGGTCGGCGCGGCGTTGAGGGTGAAGTTCAGCCAGGCGCTGTCATTGACCATCTCGAACAGTTCACCGGCGCTTTCCGGCAAGGCTTTGCTCTGGCGTGTGGCGATCTTGAAGCCCAGCAGGCGCAGCTGTTCGCGGTAGGCCTGTTCCACCTCGGGGTGGCGCTTGATCCGCAGGCTCTGGGTGTCCTGGCGCACAATGATGTCGGCGTTTTTCTGTCCGCTGACATAGTTGCCCAGGTAGTTGAAGGATAACGCCGCGCGGTGCTGGATATAACGCTGCATCTTGCCGTTGCGCGGTTCGAACGCGCTGAACTCGGCGCTGGCCAGCCACAGGCGCGGCACCGGCTGAACGTCGTCCATCGGCACTTGCGGCAGTACGACGCGGTTATCCAGTACGGCCTGGAGTTTTTCCAGCAGTTCGGCGTCCTGGGCGGCGGCGGGGTAGGCCAGGGTTTCCTGTACCTTGAGCAGTACCGCCGCGATGTGTTTGCAGTTGCTGTGCACCGGGCAGGTGCAGCGGCTGTCCACCAAAAGCAGCGCGCCTTTGGCCGACTCGCGCAGCGAAATGGTCTGACGGTACACGTTGCCGCCCGAGCCTTCGCAACTGGCAATAATGGTGCTGTCGCCGGCCTCGACGATGCGTACGCGGTTTTCCAGCGCGTAACGCCGGCCACGCTCCAGGCTTTGCTCTTTAAAGCGATTGGCCCACGAAGGGGCCAGGGGTTTGGTAAGCGACGACGTCGGGGGCATGGCGCTGGATCAGTCCTGCAGCTCGGGCGGCGGCGCGCTGGGTGGTTTGGCGGTCAGTGAAGTGATCTTGATCAGCAGTGCCAGATGGCCGCCGTCAAGGTAGTTGAGCTGGTTGTTCTTGGTGCGCACGTCCTTCTGCGACAGGTGCTCGCTGGCGACGACGCTGCCGTTGCTGTCGAACTGGTTGATCCAGAAATCCGCATCGATATCGGTGAAGCGCCCCAGTTGCAGGTTCAGCACGCCCTGAATGGGGAATTGACCGAACTGCTCCTGGCCATCGGTGACGGCGATTTTTACCGGCTGTTCGCCGAGGTTCTGCTCCCAGGCCTTGTGCGCCAGCACGGTGAAGCTGTTATCGGCGTTCAGTTTGTCGACAATGTTGTTCAGGCGCGGCGGGCTCATGGTGTCAGTGCCCAAGCGCGAGGCGCCGGCATCCCAGTTTTCCGGCGCGGCGCGGCTGTGGATTACCGGCTCCGCATTCTGGCGCACCAGGATCATTTCTACCTGGTACGGGCTGTCGGCGAACGCCGCGGGCGCGAATACCACTAACAACAGGCTCAGAATGCGGAACAGGCGCATTGGGGCGTCCTTCAAACAGGTGTCGGAATGAGGCGCTCAAACAGCGCCTCCAGGGTATTGAAGCGTTCTTCGGCGCGTTCCATCGGCACCATGAACTTGAACAGCGTAGCCCCTTCGAATTTATAGCGGTTGGGCTGGCCCTGGATCAGCTTGATCAGCACCAGTGGGTCTACCGGCGTCTGCGCTTCGAACTCGATCCGCCCGCCCTGCGGCCCGGCGTCGACCTTCTTGATGCCCAGCTGCTCGGCCTGCAGTTTGAGCAGGGTCAGGCGCACCAGGTTCTTGGTCGGTTCCGGCAGCAGGCCGAAGCGGTCGATCATCTCCACTTGCAGGTCCTTGAGGCCCTCTTCGTCGGTGGCCGAGGCGATGCGCTTGTACAGGATCAACCGCGCGTGCACGTCCGGCAGGTAGTCTTCGGGAATCAACGCCGGCAAGCGCAGGTTGATTTCCGGACCGCCGCCCAAAGGCTGGTCAAGGTTCGGCTGCTCGCCCTTGCGAATGGCTTTCACCGCGCGCTCAAGCATTTCCATATACAACGTGAAGCCTACAGCCTGGATTTGCCCGCTCTGGCCGTCGCCCAGCAGTTCGCCGGCACCGCGGATTTCCAGGTCGTTGGTGGCCAGCACAAAGCCGGCGCCCAGGTCCTGGGTGTTGGCGATGGCTTCCAGGCGTTTTTCCGCGTCGCCGGTAATCTGCTGGCGCGGCGGCGTGAGCAGGTAGGCGTAAGCCTGGTGATGGCTGCGTCCGACCCGGCCGCGCAACTGATGCAGTTGCGCCAGGCCGAATTTGTCGGCGCGCTCGATGATGATGGTGTTGGCGCTCGGCACGTCGATGCCGGTCTCGATGATGGTCGAGGCGATCAGCACATTGAAGCGCTTGTGATAGAAGTCGCTCATCACCTGTTCGAGCTCGCGCTCGCGCATCTGCCCGTGGCCGATGGCGATCCGCGCCTCGGGCACCAGTTCGGCGAGATCGGCGGCGCATTTCTCGATGGTCTTGACGTCGTTGTGCAGGTAATACACCTGCCCGCCGCGCAGCAATTCCCGCAGCAGCGCTTCCTTGACCGTGCTTTTATTCTGCTCCATCACGAAAGTGCGCACCGACAGGCGCCGCGCCGGTGGGGTGGCGATGATGGACAGGTCGCGCATGCCCGACACCGCCATGTTCAACGTGCGCGGAATCGGCGTGGCAGTCAGGGTGAGGATGTCGACTTCGCTGCGCAAAGCCTTGAGTTGTTCCTTTTGTCGAACACCAAAGCGGTGTTCTTCGTCGATGATCACCAGCCCCAGGTTCTTGATCTTCACATCGTCCGACAGCAGCTTGTGGGTGCCGATCACGATATCGATCTTGCCTTCGGCCAGGTCGGCAACGGCCGCGTTCACTTCCTTGGCGGACTTGAAACGGCTCATCACTTCCACGGTCACCGGCCAATCGGCAAAGCGGTCGCGGAAACTGTTGTAGTGCTGCTGAGCGAGCAGGGTGGTGGGCACCAGGATTGCCACCTGTTTGCCGCCGTGCACTGCGATGAAGGCGGCGCGCATGGCCACTTCGGTTTTGCCGAAGCCGACGTCGCCGCAGACCAGGCGATCCATCGGTTTGGGCGCGAGCATATCGGCGCGCACCGCTTCGATGGTGGTTTGCTGGTCCGGGGTTTCTTCAAAGGCGAAACCGGCGCTGAAGGTCGCATAGTCGGCCTTCGGATCGGCGAAGGCATAACCTTCACGCGCGGCGCGGCGGGCGTAGATGTCCAGCAGCTCGGCCGCGACATCGCGCACTTGTTCGGCGGCCTTGCGCTTGGCTTTCTGCCAGGTCTCGGAGCCCAACCGGTGCAACGGCGCCAAGGCGTCGTCGCTGCCGGTATAGCGCGCGATCAGGTGCAGGTTGGCCACCGGCACGTAAAGCTTGGCACCTTCGGCATATTCCATCGTGAGGAATTCGGCGGCCTGGTTGTCGATCTCCAGGGTCTGCAGGCCCAGATAGCGGCCCACACCGTGGTCGATATGCACCACCGGCGCGCCTTCGCGCAGTTCGGTGAGGTTCTTGATCACCGCGTCATTGTTGGCGTCGGCGCGTTTTTCACGACGCCGACGCTGCATCACGCGCTGGCCGAACAGCGGGCTCTCGGCAATCAGTGCCAGGGCCGGGTCATTCAACAGCAGGCCTTCGTCGAGCGGTGCGATGGTGATCGCCAGGCGATCCTTGCCCGCGACAAAGTCCGGCCAACTGTCGACGGTTTTAGGTCGCAGTTTCAGGCGTTCGAGCAGCTCCAGCAGCACTTCGCGGCGCCCGGCGGATTCGGCGGTAAACAGCACGCGGCCCGGGAAGTCGCCAAGGAATGTGGACAGCGCTTCCAGCGGCTGAGTGGCCTTGGCCTGGATCGCGAGGTCGGGCAGTGCTTGCGCGGGGAAGCGTTCGCGACCGCCACCGGCGTCCACATCCTGCTGGCTGGCCACCACACGCGGCCAGTTTTTCAGGCGCGCGAAGCAGTCTTCCACCGGCAGGAATAATTCGGCGGGCGGCAATAAAGGACGCGAGGGGTCGACGCGGCGCTCCTCATAACGGTTGCGCACGTCGTTCCAGAAGTTTTCCGCCGCCTGTTCGATGCCCGGCAGCGAGAACACTTGCGTGTCCTGGGGCAGGTAATCGAACAGGGTGGAGGTTTCGTCGAAAAACAGCGGCAGGTAGTACTCGATACCGGCCGGTGTAATCCCGCTGCTCAGGTCCTGGAAGATCGGGCAGCGGCGGAAGTCGACGTCGAAGCGCTCACGAAAACGCGCCTTGAAGCGGGTCACTGCGTCTTTTTGCAACGGGAATTCCCGCGCCGGCAGCAGCTTGATCGATTCGACCTTGTCGATGGAGCGCTGGTTTTCCGGGTCGAAGGTGCGCAGGGTTTCGATTTCGTCGTCGAACAGATCGATGCGATAAGGCAACTTGCTGCCCATCGGAAACAGGTCGATCAGCGCGCCGCGTACCGCGAATTCGCCGTGCTCGTACACCGTGTCCACACAGCGATAGCCGCTGGCTTCCAGGCGCGTGCGCATCTGCTCCACGTCAAGCTTCTGGCCCACATCCAGCACCAGGCTGCTGCCCAACAGGAACCTGGTCGGTGCCAGGCGGTGCAACGCCGTGGTGATCGGCACCACCAGCACGCCGTGGGCCAGTTCCGGCAGGCGGTACAGGCTGGCGATGCGTTGGGAGATGATGTCCTGGTGCGGCGAGAACAGATCGTAGGGCAGGGTTTCCCAGTCGGGAAAATGCAGCACCGGCAAATCGGGGGCGAAGAAGCTCAGCTCCTGCTCCAGCCGTTCGGCGCTTTGGCTGTCGGCGGTAAGCAGCAGGGTAAAGCGCTTGGCTGCGCTGGCAGCCTCGGCGATGGCCAGGCTCAGGGCGGCACCGGGCAGGTTGCCACAGTGCTGTTTACCTGCCGCGGCAGGGAGTTGCGGTAGACGCAGAACGGGCACGGAAGGTTGAGCTCCAAGCGTTGCGACAAAGTCGGTAATTGTAACGGCCCCAGGTGCCGCCTGTCAGTTGCTGACTGTGCCTATTACGGTTTGTAGGAAATGTAGTGGCTAAGACAAACAATGCAGGGTTTTGACTCAATATGTAGTGCCGAAAAGTACGTATGTTTCGGAGGGTTACGGACAAGTCGGCGCAACCGTCTCAATGGTGGCCTTCTGGAACCCGCGTGTTTCCTGGCCTGTAGCGTGGTGGTAGTTTTTTGCAAGGGCTTTTTGTTGGTGTCGGCGCATTGCTCAACGGGCAGTCGGGCGACATAATGTAGCCCCTTTTTTCAGCCCCTACATGTGGAAGGTTCCCGTGACTCAGAAGCCCGACCAGTGTCTTGGTGAATGGATCGACCGTGAAGCACTCGCAGAAGCGATGATCCCGCTCATCGGTCAGCTGTACCGCAATAACAATGTGGTCAGCTCGATCTATGGCCGCAGCCTGATCAACCAGTCAGTCATCGCGATTCTCAAGGCGCACCGCTTTGCTCGCCATCGCTCCGCCGACGACAGCGAACTCTCCGTCCACGAAACATTCCCCCTGCTCAAGGCCATGAGCGAGCTCAAGCTCGGCGCGGCATCGGTAGACCTGGGCAAACTGGCCTACAAATTCCGCAATGAAGCCAACGGCCGCAGCGCCGAGCAGTTCGTGCGTGAAGAAATGGCCGATGTGGTCGGCCAGCAGAGCGCCGCGGCCCGCAAGGGCACCGACGTGGTGCTGTACGGCTTTGGTCGTATCGGCCGCCTGCTGGCACGCATCCTGATCGAAAAAACCGGTGGCGGCGACGGCCTGCGCCTGCGTGCCATCGTCGTGCGCAAAGGCGCCGAGAATGACCTGACCAAGCGCGCCAGCCTGCTGCGTCGCGATTCGGTACATGGTTCGTTCAACGGCACCATCACCATCGACGAAGAAAACAACACCATCACGGCCAACGGTAACCTGATCCAGGTGATCTACGCCAAGAACCCGACCGAGGTGGACTACACCCAGTACGGCATCCAGGACGCCCTGCTGGTGGACAACACCGGCGTATGGCGTGATGCCGAGGGCCTGGGCCAGCACTTGCAGTGCCCGGGCATCGCCCGCGTCGTCCTGACCGCGCCTGGCAAGGGCAAGCTCAAGAACATCGTGCATGGCATCAACCACGCTGACATCACCGCTGACGACAAAATCGTGTCGGCCGCGTCCTGCACCACCAACGCCATCGTGCCGGTGCTCAAGGCCGTGAACGACAAGTTCGGCATCGTCAATGGCCACGTCGAAACCGTTCACTCGTACACCAACGACCAGAACCTGATCGACAACTTCCACAAAGGCGACCGCCGTGGCCGCAGCGCCGCGCTGAACATGGTGATCACCGAGACCGGTGCCGCCACTGCCGCTGCCAAAGCCTTGCCTGAATTGGCCGGCAAGCTGACCGGTAACGCGATCCGTGTTCCGACGCCTAACGTGTCGATGGCTATTCTCAACCTGAACCTTGAGAAAGCCGCTACCCGCGAAGAGATGAACGAGTACCTGCGCTATATGGCGCTGCACTCCGACCTGCACAAGCAGATCGACTTCGTCAATTCGCAGGAAGTGGTGTCCACCGACTTCGTCGGCTCGCGCCACGCCGGTGTGGTGGATGCGGAAGCGACCATTACTCAGGACAACCGCGTTGTGCTGTACGTGTGGTACGACAACGAGTTCGGCTACAGCTGCCAGGTGGTTCGCGTGATGGAAGACATGGCCGGGGTCAACCCGCCGGCGTTTCCGCGCTAAGCCTCTGCGCTGAATGAAAAAGCCCCGACTGGTTCGGGGCTTTTTTGTGGCTGGGATTTTGTGTTGTCTGGGATGCCTCATCGGGGCAAGCCCCCTCCCACGGTTTGATGTGGGAATAGATTCAAATAGGGGAGGGGGCTTGCCCTCGATGGCGATCGTTCATCCGCCGCATCACTTCAGCAACCGGCCGCGCAACTCATCCGACAACCCCCCAGGCGCGAGCCAGATGCCCAGGTAGGCCCGTGCCAGTTCGTCATCGCGACTGATGAACACCACTTGCCCATTGATCTCCAGCTCCAAACCGCGACCGGGATGAAAGTCCAGGGCATAACGGTCACCGCTGCGGATGTCGCGAAAGCTGGCGTGCAACTTATCCAGCTCAGGCTTTAATCGAGCATTGGCTTGTTGGCGCTCAAGGGTGGCCGTGGCGGCCTTGATCACGTCGTTGCGGTCGATGTCGCGAAAGTAATACAGCGTCAGGCGCAGTGCAGCCTGCTGGTCCCAGGCGTGCCTGGCGCTGAGCGCTGCCGGGGCATACAGCGCTGCGGCATACACGTCCGCCCACAGATAGGTGAGCACCGCTTGGTTTTTCAGGATCAGTTCCCCAGCCTGCGCCGGGAAGGCCGCTTGCTTGAGCCGCTGAGCATCACTGGCGTGCGCGGTGATCGACACCATCAGCATCAAACAAAAAAATAGTTGTCGCATAATGCTCATCCTGAAATCGACGCTGATTTGCGTCCTGTAGTATGGCAAGGTTGGCCTACGACGCGACCAAGGGTTAATGTGCGCGGCGTTGAGCCTTCTATAGACTGTGCCCCGGTTCACACACTTGAGCCAAATTGTCCTTCATGACCGCTGGCCGCGGCATGATTTAGCCCGGCGTCCAACCGTACGCCTGGCCTGTTCTGAGGAGTACGCATGGCTGTCTACAACTACGACGTGGTGGTACTGGGTTCCGGCCCGGCTGGAGAAGGTGCGGCGATGAACGCCGCGAAGGCAGGGCGCAAGGTGGCGATGGTCGATAGCCGTCGCCAGGTCGGCGGTAACTGCACCCACCTGGGTACCATCCCGTCCAAGGCCTTGCGTCACTCGGTGCGCCAGATCATGCAGTTCAACACCAACCCGATGTTCCGGGCCATTGGCGAGCCGCGCTGGTTTTCGTTCCCGGACGTGTTGAAAAGCGCCGAGAAAGTCATCTCCAAGCAAGTGGCGTCGCGCACCGGTTACTACGCACGCAACCGTGTCGACCTGTTCTTCGGTACCGGCAGCTTCGCCGACGAGCAAACCATCGAAGTGGTGTGTTCCAACGGCGTGGTCGAAAAACTGGTGGCCAAGCACATCATCATCGCCACCGGCTCGCGCCCGTATCGCCCGGCCGATATCGACTTCAACCACGCGCGTATCTACGACAGCGACACCATCCTGAGCCTGGGCCACACCCCGCGCAAACTGATCATCTACGGCGCCGGCGTGATCGGCTGTGAATACGCCTCGATCTTCAGCGGCCTGGGCGTACTGGTGGAGCTGGTGGACAACCGCGACCAGTTGCTGAGCTTTCTGGACTCGGAAATTTCCCAGGCGTTGAGTTACCACTTCAGCAACAACAACATCACCGTGCGCCACAACGAAGAGTACGAGCGCGTCGAAGGTCTGGACAACGGGGTGATCCTGCACCTCAAGTCCGGCAAGAAGATCAAGGCCGACGCCTTGCTGTGGTGCAACGGGCGTACCGGCAACACCGACAAGCTGGGCATGGAAAACATCGGGGTCAAGGTCAACAACCGTGGCCAGATCGAAGTGGACGAGAATTACCGCACCTGTGTGGCGAACGTCTATGGCGCCGGCGATGTGATCGGTTGGCCGAGCCTGGCCAGCGCCGCCCATGACCAGGGGCGTTCGGCCGCCGGCAGTATTGTCGACAACGGCAGCTGGCGCTATGTGAACGACGTGCCCACCGGTATTTACACGATTCCCGAGATCAGCTCGATCGGCAAGAACGAGCACGAACTGACCAAGGCCAAGGTGCCTTATGAAGTGGGCAAGGCGTTTTTCAAGAGCATGGCGCGTGCGCAGATCGCCGGTGAGCCGCAAGGCATGCTGAAGATTCTGTTTCACCGTGAAACCCTGGAAGTCCTCGGCGTGCATTGCTTCGGTTACCAGGCGTCGGAGATCGTGCACATCGGCCAGGCCATCATGAACCAGCCGGGCGAGCAAAATACCCTCAAGTATTTTGTAAACACCACGTTCAACTACCCGACCATGGCCGAAGCCTATCGGGTAGCCGCCTACGACGGCCTCAACCGGCTTTTTTGAGCGGCTCCGGCCGGTGGCCTGAGCCGGCCGGGGAGACCGATTTCAGCCATTCCCGAGGGTGGCAGTGGCCAAACCGGGAAAGTCTGTAATCAGGCTATCGACGCCGAAGTCGGCGAGCCTGCGCATCAGCGCGGGTTCGTTGACCGTCCACACGGACACGTGCAACCCCTGGCGCTGGGCTTTTTGCAAGCGTTCAGGGGTGCACAGCGTCCAATTCAATGCCAGGTACTCACAGCCGTAGTTCTGCGCGACTTTCAATGGGTCGAGCCAGGCGTATTCGGCCACCAGCCCGCGTGACAGGTCCGGCGTGAGCTCCACGGCGGCCTTGAGCACTTCCCGCGAGCTGGAGGTCACAGTGACCTTGTCCATCAGGCCAAAGCGCACGGCCATTTCACGGATTGCCAATACGGTGGTCGCCGCGCGAGTGCGCGAGGCGCTTTTGACTTCCAGTTGCCAGTGATCGAAGTCGCACTGTTCGAACAACGCCTCCAGGCGTGGAATGGGGCAGGGCGTGAGCCAGCCGGGACCGCCCTTGCGCGCGTCCATTTTCACCAGGTCGGCTGCCGAATAGTCGACCACCTTGCCGCGACGGTCAGCCGTGCGTTTGAGGGTCGGGTCGTGGATAACCATCAGCTCGCCGTCCATGGACAGGTGCAAGTCCAGTTCGCAGCGGCGTACACCGTGCTTGAGGCATTGTTGAAAGCTGGTCAGGGTGTTTTCCGGTGCTTCGCCTTTGGCACCGCGGTGGCCGTAAATCAGGGTCACAGTTGCTCCTTTTCGCCGGATCGTCCGGCGGGGTGTATACGAATTCAGGTGGCCTGGGCGTCGCTTTTTTCCCGCGCCAGGCGCCGTTCCTGGGCTTGCTTCTGCAGGATGTAGCGCGCCAGCAACTGGCGTTGGGCATCGGTCATGGATTCGAATTCCGTGCCCACATCGAAGCCCCCGCCCTTGGCGTCGCAATGGGTAACCTTGGCGCGCAGCAGCAGGCCCAGGGCCTGGGGCATCAGCACCAGCTTGACCGCCAGGTGCGCGCCGACAGGCAACGATGAGGGGTGCTGGAAGTCGATACCGCCTTCGGAGATGATCACCGGCTGCGGGGCGCCGACTTCGTCCAACAGGCCACGGGCCATGATTTGGCTGAGCAGATCCAGGCGTTTGTTCTGGACTTTGAGGAACGCCGCCAGGCTGCGATCTTTCTCGCTGATCTGGCGCAACAGGTGCTGGGCTTCGAATTCGCTCAGGTGCAATTCACTGAGCAGGTTGAACAGCGGTGAATCATCCAGCAATACTTCCTTGCTGGCTGCTTCAGGGGCAGACAGGCTTTTGATTTGAAGTGCGATCATGTCATCGATACGGTAGTATTCGCGGCGCTCTTCTTCATCTAATGTCGTCATGGCGAACCCCAGCTGGCGGTAATGGTCTGAGTGTAAAGCTGCTTATCAGACCCCGCCACCGGGACGTCTTCTTTTCCTCCGAACAAGCCCCGACATGTTCAGACCTCTCTTCGTATTTATCGGCACGCGTTATACCCGTGCAAAGCGCCGCAATCATTTTGTGTCGTTCATTTCCTTGACCTCGATGATCGGGCTCGCCTTGGGCGTGGTTGTGATGATTGTGGTGCTGTCGGTGATGAACGGCTTCGATCATGAGATGCGCACCCGCGTGCTGGGCATGGTGCCCCATGCGACCATCGAAGCCAGCGAACCCATCGGCGACTGGCAGAGCCTGGCCGACAAGGTCAAGCAGAACCCCAAGGTGGTGGCCGTTGCGCCGTTCACCCAGATGCAGGGGTTGCTGACCAATGATGGCAAGGTGCAGAAAATCCTGCTCAACGCCATCGACCCGGCCCAGGAGCGCAAGGTCTCGATCATCGACCGGTTCATGCTGCAGGGCAGGCTTGACGACCTGGCGCCCGGCAGTTTTGGCATCGTCATCGGTGACAAGGCCGCAGCCAAGCTCGGCGTGGGCATCGGCGACAAGCTCACCTTCGTCGCCCCGGAAGTCACGGTCACCCCGGCCGGTATGTTCCCACGCATGAAGCGCTTTACCGTGGTCGGCACGTTCCACGTCGGCGCCGGTGAAATCGACGGCTACCTCGGCCTGACCAATCTCACCGACCTGGCCCGCCTGCATCGCTGGCAGCCGGATCAGGTGCAGGGCCTGCGCCTGAAATTCAGCGATCTGTTCGACGCGCCGCGCGGTGCCTGGGAAATCGCCCAGCACTTGGGTGAAACCGAGTATTACGCCCGCGACTGGACCCGCACCCACGGCAACCTGTACCAGGCCATCCGCATGGAAAAAGCCATGATCGGCCTGTTGCTGCTGCTGATCGTCGCCGTTGCAGCGTTCAACATCATTTCCACCCTGGTGATGGTGGTCAACGACAAGAAAGGCGATATCGCCATCCTGCGCACCCTGGGCGCCACGCCGGGGCAGATCATGGCGATCTTCATGGTGCAGGGCACCGTGATCGGCGTGGTCGGCACCTTGATCGGCACCGCCGTCGGCATCCTCGCCGCGCTCAACGTCAGCGCGGCCATCGCCGGCCTGGAAACCCTGATCGGTCACAAATTTCTCAACGCCGACGTGTATTTCATCGACTACTTACCGTCCCAGGTTCAGGCCCAGGACGTGTTGATGGTGGGCGGCGCGGCGTTGGTCCTGAGTTTCCTTGCCACCCTGTATCCAGCCTGGCGCGCGGCACGCACCCAGCCAGCACAGGCCTTACGTTATGAGTGAATCGGGCATGAGTGAAAAAGCAATTTTGAGCTGCCGTAACCTGGGCAAATCCTATGAGGAAGGCCCGGAATCCGTGGTGGTGCTCTCCAACCTGCAGCTTGAACTGCACCCGGGCGAGCGCGTGGCGATTGTCGGCAGTTCGGGTTCCGGTAAAAGTACGTTGCTCAACCTGTTGGGCGGCCTTGATACGCCGTCCCAGGGCAGTGTGTGGCTGGCCGGTGAAGAGCTGTCGGCTCTCGGTGAGAAGGCCCGTGGCCAGCTGCGCAATCGGTCGCTGGGTTTTGTCTACCAGTTTCACCACCTGTTGCCGGAATTCACCGCCCTGGAGAACGTGTGCATGCCGTTGCTGATCGGCAAGACCGCGATCCCCGAGGCCCGCCAACGCGCCACGGCGCTGCTGGAGCGTGTCGGCCTCGGTCACCGTCTGGAGCATAAACCGGCGGAGTTGTCCGGGGGCGAGCGCCAGCGCGTAGCGATTGCCCGCGCCCTGGTGAACAACCCCGGCCTGGTGATGCTCGATGAGCCCACCGGCAACCTCGACTCCCACACCGCCCAAGGCATCAAGGACTTGATGCTGGAGTTGAGCACCCAGATGCGCACCGCGTTCCTGGTGGTGACCCATGACATGAGCATGGCCCGGCAGATGGACCGCGTGCTGCATCTGCAGGAAGGTCATCTGGTCGCCATCTGACCCGTTTTCCAGCCCGGCGCCTGGCGTCGGGCTTTTTCATTTTTTCAGGCGGTGCACGCGAATGTTCAGACCGTTATCGATTTTCATCGGCACGCGCTATACCCGCGCCAAGCGCCGCAATCGCTTTGTGTCGTTCATCTCCATGACATCCATGATCGGGCTCGCCCTGGGCGTGCTGGCGATGATCGTGGTGCTGTCGGTGATGAACGGCTTCCAGCGCGAAATGAGTTCGCGCATCCTCGGCATGGTGCCCCATGCGACCGTCGTCGGCGTAAAACCGATCGACGATTGGCAGCCGGTGGCGGCCGCTGCGATGAAGAACCCGCAGGTCACGGCTGCGGTGCCTTTCACGCAAATGGACGGCATGTTCTCCTACAAGGGCGCCATGCAGCCCATCGAGATCAGCGGCGTCGATCCGGCCCAGGAAGGCAAGGTGTCGATCGTGGCCCAGCATATCGTGCGCGGCAAACTGGAAGACCTGAGGCCCGGCGAGTTCGGCGTGGTGGTCGGTGAGATCACCGCGCGGCGTTTCCGCCTCAATGTGGGCGACAAGCTGACGCTGATCGTGCCGGAACTCAGCAGCGCGCCTGGCGGCATCACCCCGCGCATGCAGCGGTTGAATGTAGTGGGGATCTTCAAGGTCGGCGCCGAGCTGGATGGCTCCATGGCCCTGATCAACATGGCCGACGCCGCCGAGATTCAACATTGGCAGCCGAACCAGGTGCAGAGCGTACGCCTGGCGGTGAAAGACCTGTACGCCGCGCCCAAAGTGTCGGCGGACATTGCCGCCAGCCTGGGCGCGGGCTACAAGGCCGATGACTGGACCCACACTCAGGGCAGTCTGTTCAGCGCGATGAAAATGGAAAAGACCATGATCGGCCTGTTGCTGCTGATGATTGTCGCCGTGGCCGCGTTCAATATCATCGCTACGTTGATCATGGTGGTGAACGACAAGGGCGCGGACATCGCGATTCTGCGCACCATCGGCGCCACGCCGCGCCAGATCATGGCGATCTTTATGGTGCAGGGCACGGTAATCGGGATCGTCGGCACCTTGATCGGCGGCGTGCTCGGCGTGATCGCGGCGTTGAACGTGAGTGAACTGGTGGGGTGGCTGGAGCGCGTGACCGGGCAGCACATCTTCAGTTCGGATGTGTACTTTGTCAGCAACTTGCCGTCCGAGCTGCAAGGCGGGGATGTGCTGTTGATCTGCTCGGCCGGCTTTGTACTGAGCTTTCTGGCGACCATTTACCCAGCGTACCGGGCGGCGAAGATCGAGCCGGCGCATGCGCTGAGATATTCGTAGTCATTGAGATCGCTATCGGGGGCAAGCCCCCTCCCACAGTTGATCGCGTTTATTCAGGAAGCATACGGTCGAATGTGGGAGGGGGCTTGCCCCCGATAGGGCCGGCCCATCTTGCATCAGTTCACCCTGGGCAACTCAATCACAAACCTTGTTACTCCAGCTGCGGATTCACAAAAAATCCGCCCCCCATGGGCCCGCACGATCGACTGGGTAATCGCCAAGCCCAGTCCGGCATGCTCGCTGCTGCCTTCGCGTCGCGCCGGGTCTGCTCGGTAGAAGCGGTCGAATAATTTCGATAACTGCTGCGCCGGGATGCCTTCGCCGGTGTTCTGCACCGCCGTCGTCACTGCGCGCCCATCCTCGGTCAGCGTCACTCGCACTTCGCCGCCGGGCGGGGTAAAACGCAGCGCGTTATCCAGCAGATTCGACAACGCCCGGCGCAACATGCCGCGATCACCGCGTGTATCGGCCGTGCCCTCGCGAACCAGATGCACCGTCGCGTCTTCGGCCAGCAGGGCGAAGAATTCGAGCACGGCGTCGACTTCATCCGCCAGCGCCAGGGGCTCGCGCTTGGGCATCAACAAGCCATGGTCGGCCTTGGCCAGGTACAACATGTCGTTGACCAGCTGCGCCATCCATTGCAGCTCTTCAAGGTTGCTGTGCAGCGCCTCGCGGTAATCCTCCAGCGGGCGCGGCTGGGTAAGGATGACCTGGGTGTGGGTCAGCAGGTTCGACAGCGGTGTGCGCAATTCGTGGGCGATATCGGCGGAGAACGCCGAGAGGCGCTGGAACGCGTCGTCCAGGCGGCCGAGCATTGCGTTGAAGGCCTGGGCCAGTTCCGCCAGTTCGGCCGGCATCTGTTGCTGGGGCAGGCGCTGGGTGAGGGAGTTGGCCGACACGCTGGCCGCGACTTCCCCCATGCGCCGCAGAGGCCGTAGACCGCTGCGCGCGGCCCAGGCGCCGAGCAGGGCGGTGGCCAGCGCCGACAGGCCGACGGTGAGCCAGATCAGGTGCTGCATGCGCTGCAGGAAATGCTGGTGATGGGTGATGTCGAGCACCAGGCTCAATTGCGGCGAATCGGGCTGCTCTGCAATTAACGGCGCGTTGTACACCCGGTAATCCGTACCGGCGTGTTGCAGGCTATGCAGCCCGGATGATTGCGGCAAACTAATACTCGTCGCGCTGTCGAACCAATCCTGCCCGGCAGCCGTGATGCGCAGGGCCAGATCGGGTTGGCGGCTGAGTTCGGCCTGCAGTTGGGGTGCGCGTTGAGCCAATGCCTGCTGGGTGTCGACGCCTTGCAGGGCGGCGCGCAGCGCAATCAGCTTGCTATCGAGCAACTGCTGGTCAAGTTCAAGAAAATGCGCCTCGCTGGCCTGATTGAACAGCACCCCGGCCAGCAGTGAAACCACTGCGGTGCAGGCGGCAAACAACAGCGCCAGGCGGCTGGCCAGGGACAGGCGACGGATCAATTGCACCGCTCCTCCAGCACATAGCCCATGCCGCGTACGGTGTGGATCAGTTTAGTGGGAAAGTGGTCATCGACTTTCAGGCGCAGGCGGCGGATCGCGACTTCGATGATGTTGGTGTCGCTGTCGAAGTTCATGTCCCACACCTGGGAGGCGATCAGCGACTTGGGCAGCACTTCGCCCTGGCGTCGCAGCAGCAGTTCGAGCAAAGAAAATTCCTTGGCGGTGAGGTCGATGCGTTGGCCGTCACGCTCGACGCGGCGGCGGATCAGGTCCAGGCGCAGGTCGGCCAGTTGCAGCGCGGTGTCCTGCGGCAAACTGCTGCCACGTCGCAACAGGCTGCGCACGCGGGCCAGCAGTTCGGAAAAGGCGAACGGCTTGACCAGATAGTCGTCGGCACCCAGCTCCAGGCCATGCACGCGGTCTTCCACGGCGTCGCGCGCGGTGAGAAACAGCACCGGCACATCCAGACCGGCTGCACGCACCGCCTGCAGGATTTGCCAGCCGTCGCGGTCCGGCAGCATCACGTCGAGGATCAGCAGGTCGTAATCACCGGTCAATGCCAGGTGCTGCCCGGTGAGCCCATCGGCCACCCACTCGGTGATGAAACCTGCCTCTGCCAGGCCCTGGCGCAGGTATTGGCCAGTCTTGGGTTGGTCTTCGACGATCAGCAGTTTCATGGGCGGCTCTGGGTAACGGTTGACGGGGCTTTATACCGCGGGTATCAGGCAAAGGGCGCAACCTGACAAAGTTGTAATCCAGCAGTCAGCTGGCTGGCAGCCGCTTCATCTTAGAGTGCCGCTCAAAGCAGTGACACATTTTTGGAGAAGAGCGATGACGTTACGTACACCCCTGTTGCTGGCGGGCTGCCTGTTAGCGTTGAGCGTCAATGCACTGGCCGAAGGGGCGCACACCTACGCCTTCGGACAGCCGGCACCGGCCGACAAGGCCACACGCACGGTGGAAATCACGTTGCAGGACATTGCCTTCTCGCCCACATCGCTGGACGTCAAAGCCGGTGAGACCGTGCGCTTCGTGTTGGTCAACAAAGGCCGGCTGCTGCACGAATTCAACCTGGGCGACGCGGCGATGCATGCACAGCACCAGCAGGAAATGTTGCAGATGCAGGCCAGCGGCATGCTTACCCCCACGGGAATGGGGGAAATGGACCACAGTGCCATGGGCCACGGTGAGGTCATGAAGCACGACGACCCGAACAGTGTGCTGGTGGCGCCGGGCAAGACCGCTGAACTGACGTGGACTTTCAAGCAGGCGACGGGGTTGGAGTTTGCCTGCAACCTGCCGGGCCATTACCAGGCGGGCATGGTGGGCAAGCTCAACGTCAGCCAGTAAGCGGCGGGTGCGCAAACGCGGGGCCAAAGGCTGTTAGACTGGCGCGGTTTATTCAGTCAGGTTTCCGCCATGCATCCCGCAGCCGAACATTCGCCGCTGGGCAAGTCCAGTGAATACATCTCTACCTACACCCCGTCGTTGCTGTTCCCGATTCCCCGTGCCGCCAAGTGGGCCGAGCTGGGATTGAGCGCCGAGACCCTGCCCTATAAGGGCGTGGATTTCTGGAACTGCTTCGAACTGTCGTGGCTGCTGCCGTCGGGCAAGCCGGTGGTGGCCATTGGTGAGTTCAGCATTGCGGCCGATTCGCCGAATATTATCGAATCCAAGTCCTTCAAGCTGTACCTCAACTCGCTGAACCAGACGGCGTTTGCCGATACGGCCAGCCTTGAAGCCACCCTGCGCACCGACCTCAGTTTTGCTGCCGGCAAGCCAGTGAGCGTGCGCATTCGTAGCCTGGCCGATATCGAAGCCGAAGGCGTGATGGCGTTGCCGGGCGTGTGCATTGACGACCTGGATATCAACGTCAGCAGTTACGAACACCCGCGCCCGGAACTGCTGCGTTGCGATGACTCGCGTGTAGTAGAGGAGAGCGTGCACAGCCACCTGCTCAAGTCCAACTGCCCGGTGACCAGCCAGCCGGACTGGGGCAGTGTGGTGGTGGAATATCGTGGTGCGGCGCTGGATCATGCCAGCCTGTTGGAATATATCGTCAGCTTTCGCCAGCACTCGGACTTCCATGAACAGTGCGTGGAGCGGATCTTCCTGGACCTGCAGCGCTTGCTCAAGCCCGAGAAGTTGACCGTGTACGCGCGGTATGTGCGCCGGGGTGGATTGGACATCAACCCCTACCGCAGTACCGAAAACACTCAGTTCCTGAACGTGCGGCTGGCGCGCCAGTAGCCTTTACCCAACAATACTGTGGGAGCTGGCTCCCACATTTGGTTTGGTGTTCGGCTTGGGCTCGGGTTAGATGCCGATATTGCCCAGGGTAGTGACTATATTGCGAAACGCTCCAGCCAACCCGGGATGACTGGACTCAAACTCGATCGCCGCTTTGTTGAAATCGTCGGCAATGCTGGGTGACTGGGCACCCGGTTCCATTTGAAGTTGAAAATTCAAATCGGCAACCAGTTTTTCCAGGGCTTGGCGCTTTTCAACGGGCAAATCCGGATGCTCTTCCAGTTGTTTGCTCACAATATCGGCCTGCTGTTTTAACTTTTCGCGATCAGGCATGACGTTCTTTCCTTTTATCGATAGGCACTGGCATAGACCGCGGCACGCCGTGAAAGGTCTACGGGCTGACCTGTAGATTAATTCACTGCGGCCAACTGTGCATGATCTCGATCAGGGCTTCTCGCCCTTGAGCCGGCGCAGGCTGATGTCGGCCAGGCAAGTGCCGAGTTCGCCCAGGTGATCGATCACCGAGTGCACCCCCAGCCCGTACAGCGCCACTGTTGCCTTGGCGCGCTTGTGCTCGCGTTCCTTTTCGCTCAGCGCTTGCCAGGGTTCGGGCGCCAGGCCGCACAGCGAACCACAGGAGGCCAAACCGATGGTCCACAATCCGGCGTTGAGCCCGGATTGCAGGAGGCGCGGCTCGCCGCTGACCAACACGCAGCCTTCCAGACGCTCGATGTTCAACTCCATCAAGGCTTGCCAACAGGCGTGGGGCGCGGGCCAGCGGATCGGGGAGGGCGATATGGCCTTGACCCAACGCGGCAGCACGGCGGCCAGCGCAGTGGTCACGGTGGGTGGGAGTTCATCCAGCCAGGCGCAGGGCACGCCTTGTTCTTTGAGGTGGCGCAGGATGTTCAGGGCGCCTGGAGTGGCCTGAGAGTCGGGCGCCGAGGAATCGGTACGCGCCTGGGAACCAAAGTCCACCAGGCAACCACTCAGGCCGAACAGCACCGCAGTCAAGGTGGGGGCGGTGGCGATGGCGATCTCGGCGTGTGGCATGTCGACGTCCCTGAAATAGCTCCGACGCTATCGGCGCGGGATGACAAGGCGATGACAGCTGTATGCAATTGTAGGAATTTTGTGCATTTTCCGTATGTCGTTTCCTAGGAGCTGCCTAAAAGGACACTTCCGTCATATACTCACCGCCTTATTCAGGGCATAGCGCCCATGACAGACCATTCAAGGAGCAAAAGCTATGCGCTGGAGCCACTACTTCGCTCAGCTGTCGGTGTGTGCCACTGTGATGTTGGCGCCGTTCGCCGTACAGGCTGCAACCGAAGACGATCCATGGGAAAGCGTTAACCGCCCGATCTTCGCGTTCAACGACACCATTGATACCTACGCCCTCAAGCCTCTGGCCCAGGGTTATGAGTGGATCACCCCGCAATTTGTCGAAGACGGCATCCACAACTTCTTCCGCAACATCGGCGATGTCGGCAACCTGGCCAACAACGTGCTGCAGCTCAAGCCACACAATGCGGGTGTCGATACCGCGCGCCTGCTGGTCAACACCACGTTCGGCGTGCTGGGCTTCGTCGATGTCGGCACCAAAATGGGGCTGCAACGCAGTGATGAAGACTTCGGCCAGACCCTGGGCTACTGGGGCGTGGGCAGCGGTCCGTACGTGATGATCCCGTTGCTGGGCCCAAGCACGCTGCGGGATGCGCCTTCCAAGTACGTGGACAGTTACACCCAGCCGTACCGCTATATGAACGATATCGACTGGCGCAACAGCACGATGGGCCTCAACATCATCGACACCCGCGCCAGCCTGCTGGATAGCGAGAAGCTGATCACCGGCGACAAATACACCTTTATCCGCAATGCTTACCTGCAGAACCGTGAGTTCAAGGTCAAGGATGGCAAGGTCGTTGACGACTTTTAAGCTGTGATGTCTTGAAACGAAAAAGGCGACCCGTGCAGGTCGCCTTTTTTGTGCGCGTCTTTCAGCGAATTTTCAGGATCTTAAGGCCCAGCCGCTGAGTCTCGTGCTGCTCGCCGTCAGCTTTGATCCAAACCACCTCGGTCTCGGCTTCCAGGCCCTTGAGGGCCGCGTGCTCGGAATCAATGCGCACGCTCAGCAGGTCGCCCACGCTGAACTGGCGGGGTACCTGCACTTGCATGCCGGAACTGGACAGGTCCAGGCACACGCCTTCAATCTCCTGCCCGGCGTGGATCAGGGACACATTGGCATCCACCCGCATGCGGATGAAATCGCGTTTTTCGGCGTAATCGCGCTCGTGTTCGCTCACAGCATCCGTCCTTACTTTGTGTTGGGGTAGTGACCGTTCTTATAACTCCCGGTGATTTGCGGTGTAAAGACGCCCGGCGACCATCGGCATGAGCTTGAAACACCTGACGGATGGGAGTACCGTCTGCGCCTTAGAAGGGCACCTCTGCATTACAGTTGTGCGTGGGCAAAAAGCCCGTGCTTTGTAGGACAGAGAGGCTAGAAAGCGAATCCAGTAGTATGAGCCCGGCCATTGCCGCGCCGCCTACGCCAACCTAATTCTGGCGCCGTTTGCCCACATGCAAAAAACCAGTGCCACGCTGCTGATAATCGATGACGACGAAGTAGTGCGCGCGAGTCTCGCGGCCTATTTGGAAGACAGTGGCTTCAGCGTCCTGCAGGCCGGCAACGGCCAACAGGGTCTCCAGGTGTTCGAGCGCGACCAGCCCGACCTCGTGATCTGCGACCTGCGCATGCCCCAGATGGGCGGCCTGGAGCTGATTCGCCAGGTCACTGAGCGTGCGCCGCAGACGCCGGTGATCGTTGTGTCCGGCGCCGGTGTGATGAACGACGCCGTCGAGGCGCTGCGCCTGGGCGCCGCCGATTATCTGATCAAGCCCCTGGAAGACCTGGCGGTGCTGGAGCACTCGGTGCGTCGTGCCCTGGATCGGGCACGCCTGCTGCTGGAAAACCAACGCTACCGTGAGAAACTCGAAGCCGCCAATCGCGAGCTCGAAGCCAGCCTGAACCTGCTGCAGGAAGACCAGAACGCCGGTCGCCAGGTGCAGATGAACATGCTGCCGGTGAGCCCCTGGACCATCGATGAGTTCCAGTTCGCGCACCAGATCATCCCGTCGTTGTACCTGTCGGGGGATTTTGTCGACTATTTCCGCGTTGATGAGCGGCGCGTTGCGTTTTATTTGGCCGACGTGTCCGGCCACGGTGCGTCTTCGGCCTTTGTGACCGTGTTGTTGAAATTCATGACCACACGGCTGTTGTTCGAATCCAAGCGCAATGGCACCTTGCCGGAGTTTACCCCGTCGCAAGTGCTGGGCCACATCAACCGAGGCCTGATCAGTTGCAAACTGGGCAAGCACGTGACGATGGTCGGCGGCGTGATTGACGAAGAAACCGGTCTTTTGACCTACAGTATTGGCGGTCACCTGCCGATGCCTGTTTTATACACTCCTGACAGTGTGCGTTACCTGGAAGGCCGGGGCCTGCCCGTAGGCTTGTTTAATGAAGCGACCTACGAGGACCACATTCTGGAACTGCCGCCGACGTTCAGCCTGACGCTGATGTCCGATGGCATTCTGGACCTTCTTCCAGAACCTACACTCAAAGAGAAAGAAGCCGCCTTGCCCCAAAAGGTCAAGTCGGCGGGCGGCAGCCTGGATGGCTTGCGGCAGGTTTTTGGATTGGCCACGCTGAGGGAGATGCCGGATGATATCGCCCTACTGGTGTTGAGCAGGAATCTTTGATGAGTACCGGAAGAATCCAATTCGCCGAGCAAGACGGGACCTTTGTCCTGAAGTTTGTCGGTGAAGTGCGCCTGACCTTGTGTTCGGCGCTGGATGCGACGATTGAGCGCATCTTTACTGCGCTGAACTTCTCGGCGATCGTGATCGATCTGACCGAAACCCGCAGCATCGATAGCACCACGCTGGGCCTCTTGGCCAAGCTGTCCATTCTGTCTCGGCAGAAGGTTGGCCTGTTGCCGACCGTGGTCACTACCCACGACGACATCACCCGGCTGCTGCAGTCCATGGGCTTCGATCAGGTGTTCAATATCGTTGGTCGCCCGATTCCATGCCCGGAGTGCCTTACCGATTTGCCCTCCCAGGACCAGTCCGAGGAAGTCGTGCGGGTCAAGGTGCTGGAAGCGCACAAAATTCTGATGGGCCTCAACGAGTCCAACCGCGAAGCCTTCCACGACCTGGTCAACGCCCTCGAGCGTCACTGAGCCTCTGGCTAACATTCGCCCCATTGTGGGAGGGGGCTTGCCCCGATAACGCAGTGTCGGTCAATGTATCTTCCACTGTTGAAATGACATTGGCTTGAGACATCGACACAAAAAAGGGCGGTACCCTCACAGGTACCGCCCTTTTTGTCGCCTCCGCCGTTTACAGCTTAGCGGACAGCAGCGCCTCCAGCTTCTCCTGGTCCCGCGCAAACTGGCGAATACCCTCGGCTAGTTTCTCGGTTGCCATCGCATCCTCGTTGGACTCCCAACGGAACTGCGCTTCAGTCATGTGCACGCGCGCCTCGCCGGCATGCCCTGGCGACAACTTGCGCTCCAGCGTGCCCTCATCCGCCGCCAACTTCTCCAGCAGGTCCGGGCTGATGGTCAGGCGGTCGCAGCCGGCCAACTCTTCGATCTGGCTGAGGTTGCGGAAGCTCGCACCCATGACCACGGTTTTGTAACCGTTGGCTTTGTAGTAGTTGTAGATGCGCGTCACCGACTGCACGCCCGGATCATCGGCGCCGGTGTAGTCGTTGCCATTGGCTTTCTTGTACCAGTCGTAGATGCGGCCCACGAACGGCGAGATCAGGAACACGCCTGCTTCGGCACACGCCACGGCCTGGGCAAAGGAGAACAGCAGCGTCAGGTTGGTCTGGATGCCTTCTTTTTCCAGCTTCTCCGCCGCGCGGATGCCTTCCCAGGTGGAGGCGATCTTGATCAGCACGCGGTCACGGCCGACGCCGGCTTTGTCGTACAGCTCGATCAGACGGTGCGCACGCTTGAGGATCGCGCCTTCGTCGAACGACAAGCGGGCATCCACTTCGGTGGAAATGCGGCCCGGTACCACTTTGAGAATTTCTTGACCGACCGCCACCGCAAAACGGTCGCTGGCCAGGCCCACGTCACCGTTGCAGTCCTTCACGCACTCATCCAACAGATTGGCATAGCCCGCAATCGAAGCGGCCTTGAGCAGCAGCGAAGGGTTGGTGGTAGCGTCTTGCGGCTTGAGCTTGGCGAGGGTGGAAAAGTCGCCGGTGTCGGCTACGACGGTGGTGAATTGCTTGAGTTGTTCCAGCTTGGAAGTCATGAGCGTGCTCTGTCCTATGGGTCTGTTGACATTACCCGAGCGCCGACAGGCGCTCAAGGGCGCAAATGCGTTCGATCGTTTGCGGGGGCAACAACCTGAAAACAGCCGTTTGAATCACCGGCTGTGGTGCTTAATAGGAGGGCGAAACTGACCGCAGGTTCAACCCAACTGCCATGTGGGCAACGCTTGCCCCGATAGCGGCAGTTCGATCGTTCCCACGCAGAGCATGGGAACAATCAGCGACCCTCCAGCAATTCCGCAGCCTGATCCAGCAATGCCAGCGGATCACTCGCCTTATGAATATCCACCGACAACAACTGCCGAAACTTCCTCGCCCCCGGAAACCCCGTGCCCAAGCCCAGCACATGCCGCGTTATATGGTGCATCGCCCCACCCGTGGCCAAGTGCTCGGCAATATAAGGTCGCAACTGTGCCATCGCCTGCGCCCGACTGATCACCGGCGCTTCACTGCCAAATAGCTGCTGATCCACTTCCGCCAGCAGATAGGGGTTGTGATATGCCTCACGTCCGAGCATCACACCATCAAACGTCTGCAAATGCTCGTGGCACTGTTCCAACGTCTTGATCCCGCCATTGAGCACAATCTCCAGCTCAGGGAAATCCTGCTTCAACTGCGCCGCCACGTCATAGCGCAACGGCGGAATGTCGCGGTTCTCCTTAGGCGACAACCCCTCCAGAATCGCAATCCGCGCATGCACGGTGAAACTGGTGCAGCCGGCGTCCTTCACCGTGCCGACGAAATCACACAACTGGCCATAACTGTCCCGGCCGTTGATCCCGATGCGATGCTTCACCGTCACCGGAATCGACACCGCATCGCGCATCGCCTTCACGCAATCGGCCACCAGGGCGGGGTGCGCCATCAGGATCGCGCCGATCATATTGTTCTGCACACGGTCGCTGGGGCAGCCGACGTTCAGGTTCACTTCGTCGTAACCCGCGGCCGCGGCCATGCGCGCGCAGCCAGCCAGGTCAGCGGGGACGCTGCCGCCCAGCTGAAGCGCGAGCGGGTGCTCGGCTTCGTCGTGACGCAGGAAGCGCTCATGATCGCCGTGCAGAATAGCGCCGGTGGTGACCATCTCGGTGTAGAGCAGGGCGCGCTTGGAGAGCAGGCGCAGGAAGAACCGGCAGTGGCGGTCGGTCCAGTCCATCATGGGTGCGACGGAGAAGCGGCGGGAGAGGGGGGCGGCTTGTAGGGGCATTGGGGGTCTGAGTCAACGTGGCGAATGGGGCGCAGTTTATCAGGGATGGATGGTGGGTGTCGGAGAGGGTGTTCCGTGCTGTTCACCACTTATGGGATCAGATAGCCCCATTGGCACTGCCCACTCCCGAGTCCGTTTAACCTGTCCTTTACGGCCCATCGAAGGAAACAGGACGAGTTTGTCGATGCTTTTGAAAACAGAATCGGAGAAGTCGCCGGCCGCCGTGGGATTTTCGAGGGCAATATCGCTAGCTTCGTCTTCAAGGTTCTTGAGTGCCTTTCAAGCCATTCAACCTGTGTTCTGGCTCCAACGCCTAGCGCGCTTCGCCGCCACCTGATCATCGGTGGCGAATTTGCCTTGGTCGGCTTCCATTATTGCCAGCTCGATCTGAGCGGTCAGCGTCTTTTCGTGCTCGATGTAGTCGCGAAGAACGTTCATCGCCAGATAGCTTGCTGTCTGGCCGTTAGCTTTGGCCAAGTCGACGAGAGAGTTGGACAGGTCGTCCGGCAAGTTTAGAGAAATCCCAGTCATGGCAGCCTCGATGATGAAAGATCGTGGGGCATTTTACACTGTGAAGTACTTGGTTGATTCAGCGGGCCTCGTGAGGTGCTTCTGGTAGCGGTCGCTTGCTTTTTCTCTGCTGATTCACAGCCGGGTATCGTGGTATCTGACCTTGATATCCCAGAGGGCGGTGCGTTTTTTCTATCTGCAGCACTATGCTCTTGCGGGGAAGGTCAGTGGGCAGACATTCGGCAATGCCACCACCGGACCTGCCATCAAACCTTGGGTGGCTGGAATATGCCGAGCGTTACGACCGGCCGCATACCTTCCATTACATGGACCCGCCTTACTGGCAGACCGCTGGCTATGGTGTGGATTTCCCTTTCGAAAACTACGAGCGCATGGCATGAGTTCATGCGGCGCTGCGAAGGCAAGTGATGGTCAGCATCAACGACCATCCCGATATCCGGCGGGTGTTTGAGGGATTTCACTTCGAAACGGTGGATATCCGCTGTAGCACGGCGAATCAACGGCAAGGCAAGGCCGAGGTGAGCGGGAAGTTGGTGATCATGAACTGGGAGCCAAACGCCTTCGGTGGGCTGTTTTAGCCCACCGGCTGAATCAAGCCCGCGCCTTTGTTCTTCACGTTGCCCACAGCAACGTCGACCTTGAACCATTCAAATGCCTCGGCCGGCTCGCCTTGATGCAGCACCATCTGCTCGGCACGCTCTTTGGGCGTTGCCGGGTCCAGCCATTCACGGGCCAGGTCCGGGGTCAACACCACAGGCCGCCGGTCATGGATGTCCACCATGCCGCCGGCACTGTCGGCGGTGATGATCACAAAGCCATCATGCTCACCTGGGCCTTCGTCAGCGTTGGGTAACTGCCCGATAGCCGCGCAGTAGATCGGTGCCCCGTCACGACGGCGGATCAGGTAAGGCTGCTTCTTCGGCCCGCCTTCATCGACCCATTCAAACCAGTTATTGATCGGTGTGATTGCCCTATGCGGCCAGATCGCCCGGAAGAACGGGCCGTGGGCGACTTTCTCGACGCGGGCGTTGATTGGTGCGGCGCGATCCTTTGCCCAGTGCGGTCGCCATCCCCAGCGCACCGGATCAGCCAGCAGCAGTTCGCCCTGTACATGGAACAGGGCGACCTGGGTGGTGGGGGCGACGTTGTATCGCCCCAGGGGCAGTTCGCCGACAGAGTTGACCATGGCGTTCGGCATGCTGAGGGCCGCGACGAAATCATGAATGCCGTTGTATTGTGAAAGGCGTCCGCACATGACTGTCTCCGCTCGTCGGGCTTGATGAACAGCCGCGCGCCGGCCGATATCTACACTGTAGACACCAGCGCCGGAGATTCGTCATGACAACCGATATACAGCAGGTCAACGAGATGGAAGCGTGGCATGCGCTGCTGAACGATTCGGAGTTTGAAGCCGGCTCACCAGAATATCGTTATGAAACGCGCCTGGCCCTTGCTGACAATATGCTTGAGCGCAGGGTGATTGATTGCGCTGAATGGCGAGAGCTGGTCGAGGAGGCCGTTGCTGGTTATGCGGGCGACGTCGGCTGAGTGCCAGCTGTGTTGACGAAGCCGTTGCCTGCGCAGTTGCTGCAATCCTCACGCTGTCCGAAACGGTCCAGGCAGGCACCGCACTTGGTGAACTGGGCGGAGAGCAGTAGAGGACGGGCCTTGCGATAGCTCTCAAAATCGCGGCATTCCAAGGCGACCTGTGCGTAATCCACCAGAGCACGATAGGTATCTGCATCGCAGATGATTGGGTAGACCTTCCCATAGATAAATTGCGCGGTCTGTACCAAATCGTACAGCTCACCAGATGGCGCGGTAAGCACCAAACCATTTATCGCCCAAGCCTGGTTGTCGCTGCGAAACACCAGACGCAAGTCAGTCTTATCGCGAAATACCTTTCCATCAAATCCATCAGCACCTGGGCCGATGGCTGAGTAATAGGTGTTGCTTCGGATGTACCCGACGCACTCCGATGTCGCTCGTCGAATGACGTCATAGTAGCCGCCATACGTGTACCCCGCAGGTGTGGTGACCAGCTCTTCAACGGCATGCCAGTAAGCCGCGTCAGCCAGCTCATCCATCTCAAATTGTTCCATCTCATCAATGACGCCTGCCTCCAACATGTCACGAGTCTCCCACCGGCACATCATTCGATAAGCCTCAGGGTTATTCATCCGGGACGCGTTGTCGTCGAGGATTCTTCGCCATTTGGCGAGCCATTCCTTTTTGAGTTCTGTAGGGGACATGTGAGTGACTGCTTATTTTTACTGTATGTGCGTACAGTAATCGAGCATTGCCAGCGACGCGATTTGAGCCAACGAGCTGTAGGTGAGGAGGGGGCTTGGCGGCCGGGAAGTATGGCGGGGAGGGATGAAGATTTGCACTGCGGTGGCGTAAAAAAGCCCAGTTCACCATAGCATTTAGGCCAGGTCACGACAAGGTTTAGCGGGGGGTGAGCCAGTAACTACGGGGGTTCGACGCGTTTCGAATCATTGGCCGACACGCGGTGGGACCATGGGCCTGGCGTTCCATCACTGGGCGGATCGCCTTCTCTTTGAGCTGGGGCATTGAGGTGTCACAGTCGGGCGAGTGACGTGCTACAGGTCGTAGGTAGGAGGGTCTGCACCTGGCGCGCGCCGTCGTCCCCCCACCTCGCCTGCGGGCTAAATGGGTCCTTTTTTCTGCACACCTGCGGACCACTCCCGGTGGCTCGGGCTGGGCGCTTACTTGACGTTTTGGGGTGGCTGAAAGCCTGCGGAACCCTGCACCGAGGGGGTATTTCTTCGAAAGATCTGGAGGCGTTGCTGTGCAGGTATAGAGGGGGATTTCAAAAAGAGTAATTTCAGTAACCACGTCTGGGAAATGGGCCGGAGGCCGCGTATTCCGTGGGGTTCGGTATTACAAAAAGGAGTAACAAAAAAGTAATTGAAAAGGTAATTAATTGGCAACCTATTGTTTTTTAAGGGTTTTTAAAAATGGAGGAATTACATTTATAAAGAGTAATCAGGTTACTTCAATATTACTTAAAGATTACCTTTTGCTTTTTTTGATAAAACCTTTTAATTCAATAGGTTGAGCGCATAATTTGGCAAATATTACTTATGTTACTCTTTTTTTTTGCTCAAAAAATTCTGAGCCTTGGACGCCTTACGTGCAGGTGCACACGCGTGAATGCTTATGTGGACCGATGATCGTTAGGGATGCGTTTGCTTGGGAGGGTGTGTGGATCATGTCGTGGCGGGAGCTAAGTGCGATGGCTACCTGAACCCCCGATAGTGCAATGCTGGCCTGGGACAAATGCGTTTCACAGAATATTGCTTTGTCTTGTTTTTGGTGACAATATGTCACTTACCTGATGACTGGGAAACGCCATGAACGACGAAAACGAAGAAATAGTTAGCGGCCTCGAACGCTCGGCAGAAGAGCTATCTAAGGATCTGCACCTGGCCCTGGTTGAGTTGGACTGGTCGCCTGCGGCATTGATGGATCGGATGCGCTCGCTAGGCGACTACCGCACCCCGGCGACGATCCTAAGAGGGATTAACCGCGCTCTAGAGGGACAGATCAAACCATCTGGTGAACTGCTTGCCCTGGTGCAGCAATCCGTGCGCTTTAAGCGGCGTCTGCTGCGTACCTATCGTGATGTGGTTTGGACAAAACTCGGTGACGGTTCGCACACCACTCAGATCGAAGATTTCACCATCACCTTGTCGCCGCAAACGCGGGGCCGGTGGCGGGTGAATCTCGTGCACAAAGACGGTTTCAGTCCCTCTTGGCCACGCTTTCAGGACACATTGGAGGCCGCAAAACACATGGCCTTTATCACTTTGGATAACGGTCAAAACTGGCTGCAGGAGTACGCGGACGAGCAAGCCCGCGAAGCAGCAGAATAGCTGTAAGTGTGTGCCGATCGGCGGGGAAGACCGCTAAGGGGAAAGGAACTCTATTCTGATGACCTGGAGGTAGTTACTGCACAGTCAATACGGGACAGAATGTCACGAACTTTCCTACTCCCCACACACCTCCATCGTATTAAGATTAGCGACTCATATGTTGATTCAATGCATCAAAAAGATTTGAGGTAGACGCAACATGCTCTTTTTTGATTATTTTTTTTGTATCTAGTAGTCCTTCTACCTCTTCGGTTGCTTCTCGTGCAGGTTTTGTACGGATGTCTTTCGCATTTATGCATGCAAATAGATAGCTAGGGAACTCTTTTTCTAGTTCGATCCGATCCTGTTGCTTGTCAGCGTCCAGGATTGCTGCAACTTTTTTGTAACCTAAGTCTTCCAAGATACGGCAGATATATTTTATGTTTCCTGCGCCGCCTGCTCCCCAGCCAAAGAAATTTCCGGTAATTTTCTTCTCTAGCTGGTCAGCTATTTTTGGAAATAAAATTACGTCTTCTTGTCCCTCGGTAAGAATGATTTGGTCCTCTTGGAAGAATAATTCTTTTGCATCGAGACCAAAAACATGTGGGTTGAATATATTGTCGCCTGACAGTTTGGAAAGGGCTAGTCTTGATTCTGGTGTTGTTTGATTGATTGTTGTACCGTTTGTGCCGGTAGTGACTCTCGCCAAATAGCCATGATCGGACAAAGCTTTAAGATCTATAAAATATGGAGAGTGTGTTGCTATGATTATTTGTCTGTCTCTTGAGTATTTGTAAAGTAGAGAAGCGAGTCTTTTTTGAAGACTTGGATGTAACGATAGTTCTGGCTCGTCGATTATAATTATGTCTTCGGGCTTGGAGTCGTGCAGTGCATCGGCGATGGCAAATATACTAACGATTCCTTCTCCCATTCCGTCGCTGGAGTGGGAGTTTTCCTCATTATAGAATTTTAAAAAAAATGCGCCTTGGTCTGTTTGATCGATTGACCAGGTTGGAATGAATGTAAGAACTTCGCTAAGGATTTTGTTGAATTCAGCAGGGTCTTTAAGAATGTTGAAAAGCCTATTGGAGAAACCGTTTAAGGTCGATTGACGTTGATAGCCGAGTGAGGTGTAAGTAGATTGCTCCTTTCGTGTCCATTGTCCTTTATTGAAATAAGGTTCAAATGCACGGCGTGATGGCAGGATAAAAAAATTAGTATCTGGATCCACGTTTTCTCTAACAGTCTCGCTAGTGCCCTTGGCTACAGATCTAATGGTTTCTATTTTTTTGTTGATCGTGAATTTAATTTCAACTAAATCTGTCGCTGAGTTTCTAGTTCCTGAGGTGAAGCTTGGCGACTCATGTCCGCTTCGCGCTTTGAGACATTCTAAGATTGAAGACTTACCAGAATTATTTGGTCCAGTGATTATTGTAAATCCACTTCCTAGTTTTCCATTAGGAACTGCAAACTCAAGATGAGCTTTGTGTTTGAATCCTCTATAGCCATGAATTTCAACCCTTTCTAATGTCATTTAGAATAATCCTTGTTTTTTGTGTTTGCCATACCTTTTTGGACCCCAAGCATAGCAGTGTGTCTTTTATGTCGACTGTTCTGCGTCTCACTGTGCCATAACAGTATTTACCGTTTTGGGTATAATACGCAGCCATACGCTAGCTCGGGTAACGCCGCCTGGCTTCTACTGTGGAATAAATGTCCACTCAATTCCTTCGCGTTTACCCTTCGGGGGCAGATAGTTTGGGAAGCCGACTATGTAGGCAACGCTATGAGTTCCCCTCCATTTGATCTGAACGTTCGGAGAGCGGCAGAGGACGATGTCCCGAGCGAAGCCAGGTTTTATATCTGAAGCCTTAGGCGCCCGTGAGGAAAGACTGATCCATTTATTATCTTTTCTTTTTAGATTTAGACCGTTTAAAAACAACTTGATACCCAATACCGCGAAGCAGATAAGCGCGGCGGGAAAGAAATACGCAATATAAGCGGTTTTGTTCGCTATTAAACCGTCAGATGTCAGACCGGTGTTACTGAGGTACATGGCTGCAATCATGCCTGCGGCCATTAAGAAGATTCCGAGGCATAAAGTTTGCATGTCCGAGTTTTTTGTGATTTTGGCTTGGAGTATCCGCATTCGCAAAACTGGATCAGTTACCGAATCCCAAGGTTTCTCATTGAATCGAGGAAACGATTTATAACCATCCTCGGTCATTAACTTTCTAACTTGATAAGAGCGCCATGCCCATAGGGCAAAGGCCAAGGTAACACATGCTAAGAGTGAGTAGAGCGCGTAATCAGCTAACTTATCAATCGGGAAAAAGACTTTTTGCAGCTCACCTGTAGAGCTATCAAGAGCGATCACTGCAGCGGCGCATGCCGTAAAGGCGTTGCTCGCTAGCAAGGATGTCAAATCAAACAAGCGTGTCAGTAGGGTTTTGGGTTCCATTAATGCGACAGCTCCATCGGAAAGTAATTCTCATGTTCCATCGATGCATCACGGAGGAAACGAGGGGGAGGAAGGTTTCTCCGTCAAGAACGACCTGTAGGCGCCAGGACGCTTGAGTGTGAGATTCTCTCATGTGAGGTGGCACATTGCCCACTTATTATGTCGCAACTGGATAGCAGGCAACTGTTTTACGAATATGCGTATGGCGGTTTCAGCTTGCTGATAACGCCGTAATCGATAGCGAGGCTTCGCCAAAGATAGGTATTGGTGGTACTAAAGTGGTACGGGCGAAATTGGCTGGTGCTGTAAGGCTTAGTTTTAAAGGACCTTGCTCTTAATCGTTCCAATCCATCATGGGTGCGACGGAGAAGCGGCGGGAGAGGGGGGCGGCTTGTAGGGGCATTGGGGGTCTGAGTCAACGTGGCGAATGGGGCGCAGTTTATCAGGGATGGATGGTGGGTGTCGGAGAGGGTGTTCCGTGCTGTTCACCACTTATGGGATCAGATAGCCCCATTGGCACTGCCCACTCCCGAGTCCGTTTAACCTGTCCTTTACGGCCCATCGAAGGAAACAGGACGAGTTTGTCGATGCTTTTGAAAACAGAATCGGAGAAGTCGCCGGCCGCCGTGGGATTTTCGAGGGCAATATCGCTAGCTTCGTCTTCAAGGTTCTTGAGTGCCTTTCAAGCCATTCAACCTGTGTTCTGGCTCCAACCCCTAGCGCTTTCGGAACTGCGTGATGCAGTGCGCAGTCCTCACAACCTTTACGCTCACATTTCACTCACACAGCCTCAGATGCTTACAAGTGGATGACGCCGCAGGATCGGAGCGACAGACATCCGCTACAGAATTGGGCCTCAGCGGGGTCAATCGCGGCGGCTCGCATCTGAAATTATGCACAAATGCATTTTTTGTTGCTTTTCGACCTGTATGTACATACAGTGTGTGCGACATGATGAAGAGTGCACAAGACGGGGATTTTTGTTCTTTGAGTTCTCAAAAACAGAAAATTTGAGAGCCGAAGCCGTTCGTCAGATCGTAGTAAGGTGATGGGATAAGTCGCCGTTCATTTTACTGAGATATGAGACTTTTGAACTGAATAGCGAAAAGGAAATTCACTATGGCTAATGACGATACGATTTATTTACAACCAATTGTAATCAACGATATTAATAAATATGAACCTCAGACATTCGGAGGAGGTGGTGGTGACAGTGATTTCCCACATAGTCACACCGGACAGCTCATTAACGCTGCAACGCGTACTTATGTGCTTAACACATATCCCCCTATGATTTCCAAGAATGTTAATGATCAAGAGGCGAGCTTTGCGACGAATCTACAATCTATGCCAGAAACTATTTCAAAAAGTATTGCTGCAATAGAACAAAATGAAGGTGGCCCGGCGAGCGAAGTCGATAAAATCGAACAGCATATTCGTTCGGTAGATACACTGATCGCTCAAAAAGTACAGGTTTCCGCTGCTCAAAAAGTGATTGCTGATAAGTACTACTACGGAGACTTCTTTCGTTTCCCGACTATGCAATTTATTAAAGATGCAATCAGCGGGAGCAAGACAAATTACCCTCCGGATAAGAACTATAAAGAATGGTACGCCTCACTTGAGGCTGCGTATGCTGCGAAATACAGCAACCGCGAGATCGATTATTTGAATGCCTTGAAGCAGAACCTTCAAGCGCAGGCTAATCAAGCACGCGCAGACGCCGAGGCAAAACGTATTGCCGATGAGGCGGCTGCAGCAGAGGCTGCTAGGGTAGCCGCCGAAGCCGCAGCACTTAAAGCTGCTCACACGTTCAGGCTGCCCAGAGCCGGCGCTACGCAACTGAGTGCGGCAGCAGGCTCTATTGCCGTCACGGCAGGTTCAGGCGTTACGTTGGAGGCGGCGATTAAAGCGGCTAAGGTAGCGCTGGGTACAGTTGTGAGTGCGGCAACGGCGGTCGGTATTGGAGCTTTGACGTATTCAGAGTCCCTTGGCAACGGGGAGCTGCCCGCGACAATGCTGGACCTGCCCGCTAAGGAACTGGCGCCTAGCCTGCCTGATAATCTTCTCGAGGTAGCGGCGGCTGGTGGGACGGTTGATGTGCCATATCGGCTTTATGGTGATCAATCGAAGTATTCCGTAGTCGCCACACAGGTTACTGGGGGACTAGCCCCCACTATTCCGGTAAGGGCATTGGTGCTTGATCCTGTGGCCAACGCCTATACGTTTACTACAACCGATACACCGCCGATCACTCTGGCATTCCCGATTGCATTACCAGGAAATAGCTCAACGGCAACTCCGGCACAGCCGGTGGAAACTCCGGTATACACCGGCATCACTCTGACTCCAATTGAGGTCAAAGCCGTGCCGTTTCCGATCGCCAGCCAATTGGGCATCCGAGACGCTATTTATGTTTACCCCGCAGATTCGGGGTTGCCGCCGATTTACGCGGTATTTAGTAGTCCGTACGAAGGCGCCACTACTAAAGGTATACACAGCGGGCGGGTGTACAATCCTGATAAAGCCGGAGGTCCAACACAAGATCTTGATTGGGCAACGGCAACGGTGACTCAGGAAGGTATTGATCTGGTTAAACTGCATACGTCACGATTCGTACCTTCTGATGCTAATAAGATCATGATTGATCGGCTAGAAAAGATCCTAAGTGGTCACATATCTATTACGGATGTTGATAAACGATTTTACACCCATGAAATGCGAGAGTTGGAACGTTACAGGGCGATCGGGGTCGCTGATGGAGTAGAAGGAAATGTTTGGAATAATGCCCATACTGCAACCTTGGAAGACTATAAACTGAGAGATGCTGACGATTTGTTCTATACGCCGGAAGCCATCGCTGCAGAAATTAAACAAGTATATGGAGAGTAAAATGAGTAACATTAATGATGTGGTAGTCGCTGAAGAGCCGAGGGATGTAGTTCTTTTTATTGTAAGAAACAAACCAATTTCGTATCCAATGCTAGACCGACTCTACAGCAGGAATGGGTGGGCGAATATTTCAAATAACCTAGAGCTTTTGAAGCTTATTGAAAATATGGAGCTCGAAGGGGTGGTTGAACATGTTGATGGAGGAATAAGGAAAGGTCCAAACTGGAATGCGCCGGCCTTCATGGTTGAAAATAAGTATACGTTGAGTGATATTTAGGTTTGCAAAAAACCCGGCTCAAGCTGGGTTTTTTATACTTGGACTTTAAAAGGTTATCCCTCTCCGTATTCTGGATGCTATTGATGTTTGTGCTGTTTGGTATACCCAAATGGGCCATGGGCATTAGACGTTATTTTCGTATTACAAGGATCTGAATGCCCTTTCGAGATGCGTCACGACGAACGTCTAGAACCTAATGAGACAAAACAGGACTGTCGGAGTGATGCAAACAGCGTGAGCCCGCCTCAATGGAATGCAAGCCAGCTCCATCGAATGCAAGTCTGCTTGCCTTTAATCTGAGCCGGGACATTTGACTGGTGCAGCTAATATGAGCCAGAAATTCTGCTGAACGCTAGCCCGCGTGTTTTCAAACGTGAGCCGCTACATTTAGGTTCACGCGTGCGCACTCTCATCCACATAGCGTCAGATATTGACGTTTGCAGGGGGTGTTGGAATTGGAGCGACATCAAAGAGCGTGTACGGGGACAGGCCTTTTAAGAAATATCCCACGCTTTTCTCGGCTTGCCCCTCAGACCCTCCCTAGCTAACCTCCCCCAGCCGCTGCCAATCCAGCGGTCGGATGTGGAAGTCCGTACCAAGCTAAGACGCAATCGTCACAAACACCTACCGGCGTTTTTTTACGCCTGTATCATGTGTTTCGGCGGCTGTGCGCGGGGCACTTCGGTGCACCGGGTCCTTAGCCCTGGTCTTCCACACCTGCGTACAGCTGCCACCTCTCATGTGGAAGTGAGACTGGTAGTTCCTGAATAGTTAAGGAGCTTCGCCATGTACAAAGTCACACCTAACCCGCCTCATGCATCAAGCGCTTCATCCCAAAACGCCAAGCTTCAAGCAGCGGCCCAGCGGGCCATTCATCACTACCTGCCGCCAGATGAAGACGCCTCGCCCCTCCACCAACCCAACACCAACCTCTTCACCGTTACCCCCAACATCGACACCGAAACCCTCCTGGCCAACGCCGCCGAAAACCTGGAGTCCGCCAGCCAAATGGCCGCAACTCTGGCCTTCGACCTCGAAGAACCTCACCGCGCCATCGTGTTGGGCATCCAGCAACTGATCGAGCTAAGCGCGCTTCTCGTCGACCGCGCCCAGGACCAGGTCGCACCTGCGCTCGGTACGCCAGTCGCCTGATCGACTGTCTGCCGCCTTGCGCCAAGGCGGCAACCTGAACCCATCCTGTCCCCCGTCAAAGTTTCATCATCGCCCGCGCCCGGCAGGTCTACGATCCCTCCAGCGAGGACCGCCGTGCCTCCCGCCTACAGGGAATCGAAAAATGACTTCAAACCTCTTCAAAGTTGCGTTGATCGCTGGCGCGTTGCTGCTAAGCGCGTGTTCATCCTCACCCACCGTCAACAGCGACCCATGCTTTTCAGGCGGATGCCAAGCCTTCGGCGACCACAGCCCGAGCAAAGCCGCCAAGATGAATTTTGGCGGCAGTGGGCTGGGTAGCAGTTATGAGGAGTATGGTTCGGGGTTGTTGCATGATGATTGATGGGGTGGTGGGTCAGTCAGTGGTGTGTTGACTGGCCCATCGCTATCGGGGGCAAGCCCCCTCCCTCAGTTTGATCTCCAGTGGAGCGGGTGGCGTCAGTGGCCGCCTGGCATGCGCCGGGCGATCAAGTAGATGCCCAGGCCGACCAGCGCGGTAGCGGCGCCGATGTAGCCGGTGCTGGTCCAGCCGTACCCGGCGCTGATTGCCATGCCGCCGAACCACGGCCCCAGCGCGTTCGCCAGGTTGAACGCGGCGTGGTTGGACGCCGCCGCCAGGCTTGGGGCTTCGTGGGCGATGTCCATCAGGCGGATCTGCAGCGGCGCGGCCATGGCGATCATGGTGCCGACCAGGCCGATGCCCAGCAGTACGCTCCACAGCGAGCTGGCGGCGAAGGTGAAGAAAATCAGTACGGCCATCGACCACACCATGATCCCGCCCACCGCGCGAAACTGCAGGCGGTCAAACAGCTTGCCGCCGGCGATGTTGCCGATGATCCCGCCCACGCCGAATGCGGCCAGGCCGAAGGGGATCCACTGTGGCGACACTTTGGTCACTTCCAGCATGGTCGGCGCCAGGTAGCTGAACACGCAGAACATCCCGGCAAACCCGATCGCGCCGATAGCCAGAGCCATCCAAACCTGGGGTTTAGTGAAGGCGCGCAGTTCCTTGCGCGGGTCGCTGCGTTGTTCGTCGTGGCGATGGGGCACGAATTGCCAGACCAGGGCAATGGTGCACAGGGCGATGGCGCTGACCAGTACGAACGCCGAGCGCCAGCCCAGGTGTTGGCCGAGGAAGGTGGCGATGGGGTTGCCCAGCAGCATGGCCAGTGTAAGGCCCAGCATCACCCGCGCCACGGCGCCGGCGCGTTTGTCGCTGGGCACCATGCTGGAGGCCACCACGGCGGCGATGCCGAAGTAGGCGCCGTGGGGCAGGCCGCTGATAAAGCGAAAGGCCACCAGCGAGCCGAACGTCGGGGTAAAGGCGGTGGCCAGGTTGCCCAGGGCGTACAGTCCCATCAGCAGCAGCAACATGTGTTTGCGCAGCAGCTTGGCGCCAAGGATGGCCAGCAGCGGCGCGCCGACCATCACGCCCAACGCGTAGGCGCTGATGGCGTGGCCAACCTGGGGTTCGCTCAGGCCCAGGTTCTGGGCGATATCAGGCATCAGGCCCATGATGGCGAATTCGCCGGTGCCGATCGCGAAGGCGCCCACGGCCATGGCCGCTTCCATTTTGGCGGCGCTGCGCGCGGGCAGTACGTGCCCGGGTGTTGGGTGGATTGACATGGATCGCTCTTAGTAAAGGGGGTACGTGGAGGCGCCGCCGATGCTACGCAAGCAACGGCGAAGGTGTCTAGAACAGTCGTTTTGGTCAGAGTTCCATCACAGTGGCCAGCCTGTGACCCCACGTCGCGCCCGCCAGGCTTGACACTGAGGCCGATCAGGCGCGTGAAAACCCTCGTTTTGGAGCTGTCAATTGGCCAAACAGCGCATAAAGGCCTTTTGCCGTGATATTCTGCGCGCCGTCCTGGTCTGGCCTGCTCCCCAAACGTACACCTGTATACGTTGCGGTGGGCGGCTGTCGCCAGGCAGCTGAAGCCAATAATGATAAGAAGTCAGCGCAGAAGGGACATAACAGTGAGGTCGATCCATCGGCCTTGTGTGCCCACCCTGCGGCCCTGAAGTGACTGTGCACACCCCGCGGTGCGTTGCCTGGCGCAGCGTGATGGAGGGGTGCCCAGGCTTGGGAGCAGTGGGGCGGATGGCGTTTTATCATAGGTGCTACGGATGTTTAAGAAAGTAAACACTGCCCTGCTGGGGCTGGCGTTGTCGATGGGGATCACGACCGCGCAAGCGCAAGAGGCAAAGAAAGTCGATGTGCTGCTGATCGGCGGCGGCATCATGAGTGCGACCCTCGGCGTATGGCTCAACGAGCTGGAACCGGATTGGTCGATGGAAATGGTCGAGCGTCTCGACGGCGTCGCCGAAGAAAGCTCCAACGGCTGGAACAATGCCGGTACCGGTCACTCGGCCCTGGCTGAGCTGAACTACACCCCGGAAGACAAGAACGGTAACGTTGAAATCCCCAAAGCGGTCGAGATCAACGAAGCGTTCCAGATCTCCCGTCAGTTCTGGTCCTGGCAGGTCCAGCAGGGCGTGCTGAAGAACCCGCGTTCGTTCATCAACTCCACACCGCACATGAGCTTCGTGTGGGGCGATGACAACATCAAGTTCCTGAAAAAGCGCTACGAAGCCCTGCAGGCGAGCCCGCTGTTCGCCGGCATGCAGTACTCCGAAGACCCGGCGCAGATCGCCAAGTGGGTGCCGCTGATGATGGAAGGGCGTGACCCCAACCAGAAAATCGCGGCCACCTGGAGCCCGATCGGCACCGACGTGAACTTCGGCGAGATCACGCGCCAGTTCGTCGCGCACCTGCAAACCACACCGAAGTTCGACCTGAAACTGTCGAGCGAAGTGCAGGACATCACCAAGAACGACGACGGTTCGTGGCGCGTCAGCTACAAAAACCTGAAGGACGGCACCCAGACTGAAACCGACGCCAAGTTCGTGTTCATCGGCGCCGGTGGCGGTGCACTGCACCTGCTGCAAAAGTCGGGCATTCCTGAAGCCAAGGAATACGCAGGCTTCCCGGTGGGCGGCTCGTTCCTGGTGACGGATAACCCGACCATCGCCGAGCAGCACCTGGCCAAGGCCTACGGTAAGGCTTCGGTCGGCGCGCCGCCGATGTCGGTGCCGCACCTGGACACCCGCGTGCTCGATGGCAAGCGCGTGATCCTGTTTGGCCCATTCGCGACCTTCTCCACCAAGTTCCTCAAGGAAGGCTCGTACCTGGACCTGCTGACCAGCACCACCACCCACAACATCTGGCCCATGACCAAAGTCGGTATTCGTGAATACCCGCTGGTCGAGTACCTTGCTGGCCAACTGATGCTGTCGGATGACGACCGTTACAACGCCCTGAAAGAGTATTTCCCGAACGCCAAGAAAGAAGATTGGCGCCTGTGGCAGGCCGGTCAGCGCGTGCAGATCATCAAGCGTGACGAAGAGCAGGGCGGCGTCCTCAAACTCGGCACCGAAGTGGTCAGCTCCGCCGACAACACCATCGCCGGCCTGTTGGGTGCATCGCCGGGCGCGTCCACCGCGGCTCCGATCATGCTGACCGTGCTGCAGAAGGTCTTCAAGGACAAGGTCGCCACCCCGGCCTGGCAGGAAAAACTGCACCAGATCGTGCCGAGCTACGGCACCAAGCTGAATGACAGCCCGGAAGCGGTTGCCAAGGAATGGGCCTACACCGCCGGTATCCTGCAACTGACTCCACCGCCTGCGATTCCACAGCGGACGGCACCAACGGCTACCGAGGCTGCCAAGCCTGCGGCCCAGCCAGGCAAGCCGGCGTCTGACCTGGCGCTGTAAAAAATGCTGTAAGACACAACAAAGCCCGCTGAACCGGTAACGGTCAGCGGGCTTTTTTGTGGGCATCTGTCAGAGGGTGAAGCCCTGCTTTAACTGTTCATGCAGATCGAGCGCCAAGTAGTTCGCGCTATCGGACAGCAAGTAGAGATGGTGGCGTGGCAGTTCGGGCAGTTGCACCCCTGGAATGTTTTTAGTCAGCCCGGCGGTGATGCGACTTTCTTCGATCATGCCCACGGCCAGGCCACAGCTGATGGCCGCCTCCACTGCCGTGGAGCTCGCGCTTTCCAGTAGCACCCGGTAGTAGGTTCCGTTGTCCTTGAGCACCCGCATGGCGGAGGCGCGGTACGGGCAACCGTTCAATTGCACGGCGATCGGCAGCGGCGCCTGTTCGGGTGTCTTGAAATTTTCGGACGCCACCCACACCGGCTGTATCGACCCTAACAATTCCCCTTGTTCCAGCGGCTGGGCGCTGACGATCAACGCCAGATCGATCTGTTCACGGCTGAACATGGTGAACAATTCGCCACTGGAGCGGGCTTCCACTTCCAGTTCGAGCAGCGGGTTATCGGCGATCAGTCGAGGCAGGAAGTCGCGCATAAAGGCGGGCGCGTAAGAGTCCGGCAAACCCAGGCGAATCTTCCCTTGCATGCGCTGCGGAGTCAGCGAGGCCAGCAGTCGGTCATGGCTCTTGAGGAAGTCAGTGGTTTCGCTGAGCAGCTTCTTGCCATACATCGTCAGCTCCACGCCTTGGTTGCTGCGAATGAACAAGCGCTGGCCGATCAACGCTTCGAGCTTCTGGACCTGCGTGGTGACCGTCGAGGCGCTGCGGTGCACATGCTGGGCGGCCTCATTGAAGCGTCGGAAACGCGCCACCGCATGAAAAGTGCGCAGCAGGTCGACATTCAGTTGTTTACTCATGATTCTTCTTTTAAGGATCAGTTGTGCAGATTATTCAAATATACAAAATCATGCTCGCTCCCTAGGCTTTGGGTCAAGCAGGTACGCCGGTCGTGCCTGAGAACAATAAGAAAGGGAGCGCTTATGGATATCAATGAGCTGGTGGTGTCGTCGTTGAAGAACAACCACGGCTTCGAAAGCCCGATATGGACGGTTGAAAATGCCGCTAAATATGCGGCCACAGGCGCTGATTTATCGGAATGGGACCGGTTGGTCAGCGAAGAAATCCTGCACCTGATGACCTCGCTGAATCAGGAGGGCGTCGACCGCGTGGATCTGTGCGCCGCACCCTGTGGCCAGGGCGCATTGGGTCAACTGTTGCGCGCGGTGGCGGATGATCTTGTGGAGCTGGTCGGTCAAGACCGCTTGCACTATGTGGAGTTGGGCCCTGAGCCGATCAAAACCTGCGCGCTGATGCGACACCTGCTGGAGAACGGCGCTGAGCCCTTGCATTACACCGCCGTTGATATCAACCAGGCATCACACGGGGTCATGCGCCGATCGGTCGAGCTATTGCTCGCAGCGCCGCAAGGGTTTCGCTACTTGTCGACGGATTTTCGCTCCCTGTACAGGCGCCACATCGACTGCGGGCAGGATGTGACGCTGATCACCATGCTGGGGTTTCAGGAAGGTAATGAACTGCCCGACACCATCGGACAGATCCTACGGCGTATTGGTGGCGCGCGAACCTACGTGCTTTCGGAGATGCAACTGTCCACTGCCCAGGGGGACGAACACATCCAGCGCTTTTACCGGCACGACTGTATGTATCGATTCTCCGACCTGATCGGCATCAAGCTCGGCTTCCAGAAAACCGGCGAGCACGAAGTGGTTGTTTCAGAAATCGAGCACGGGGTGGATCGCTATCGCGTTGCCGCCACCTTGTTGCCCGTCAGCAAAGGTTCGGCACAGGGCTACCTGTTGACCAATGTCTGTTTGAAGTACACCCGCGAACAATTTACCCGCGTACGCCAAGACTACGGCGGTTGCCGCGTCATCGGCGAGTACTGCAGCGGTGACGGCAGCGTGCTGTTTCAGCTGTCGGAATATTGCGCGGATCACGCGGCCGTCAATTGAGTGAGGCAATCACCATGAAAAGACAAAGTGAGCTACCGGTATTTGCCCAAGGCTTCGCGCGCATCAGATCCGCCTTGCAGGCGTCATTGGCCCCCACATCCCGTTGTAAACATCCGGGCGCATTGCTTGATACGTTGCAACCTTGGCGCGACAGTTATTTGCGAACGGATGGGCCCAGTCTCATCGGGAGCCGCACCCTTGCGGACTTGGGTTATGTGGACTCGCCCTTGGCGGTTTCCACGCCTCAACAGTTGACGGCCTTGGCCCAGGTATCCGGGCTGTTCAGCGAGCAGGGCATCCTCCAACTGCGACGTGCCTGTTATCAGTTGGAGGCGGGTTCCAGCACCAGTGCCTGGATCATTTCGAACCGCACCCGCGGCGTCACCGAGTCGTCCACACTGATACGCGAGATGATGAACAGTCGCGCCTTTCTGCTGGCGGTATCGCGCATTGCCGGGGTTCCGTTGGTGCCCCATCCGTTCCCGCGGGCACGTTCCCAGGTCAATTATTTCTATCCGCCTCAGGCACACCACGACAAAGCGCAGATCGGCATGTGGCACACCGACGGCACCAGTTTCGTGTTGAATATTCTGCTGTCTGAGGCCGATGAATATGACGGTGGAGAGTTCGTCTACTTCGATGGCACCGCTGAACGGTTCGATGTCGAGGAGCTGGATCAGCGTGTGCGCAGTTGTTCGGTCAAATCCAGTGGTGATGCGGTGTATATCTACGGCAGCCGTGTGTTCCATGGAGTGCGTCCGCTTACGCGCGGTCGTCGTATGTCGTTGGTGCTGTCGTTTCATTGCCCTTATAGCCAGGAGGATGTGAACAAGTTCTGGCACCTGGCTTCGGACGACGGGGTCTTGAGGACGATCCGGCCGTGGTTCCGTTTACAACACGACCTGGTGCGGCCGGCCCACGAGCAGTACCAGCGACTGGGCATCGAGCCGATTACCTTCGCCGATCTCGATCCGTTGAGCGTATCGCCGTGAGCGTGCCCCGCATGGGTTGTGTGAAGCTGGTACTCCTGCAGGCGGTGTTTGTCCTGTCCTGGAGTTCCGGCTTTATCGGCGCCAAGTTAGGCGCACAGACTGCCGGTGCCTTCAACCTGCTGTTCTGGCGATTTCTGTTGGTCTCGCTGTGCCTGGGCGTGTTTTTGAATGTGCGGTTACTCAAGGTTTCCTGGGCGCAGATACGCCATCACGCGGTGATCGGGTTTCTCTCGCAATTCCTCTACTTGAGTTGCGTTTACGTGGCGATCCAGAACGGGTTGCCGCCGGGGATCGCGGCCATTATCGCGGCCTTGCAGCCGTTGATGACGGCGGCGCTGTCAACGGGGAACGCTGGGGAGCGCAGTGGTGGATGGCAGTGGCTGGGGTTGCTGATCGGGTTTGTCGGCGTGTCGATCGTCATCTCGGGGCAATACGGCAGCAGCGGGCAAAGTGTCGGCCTGGTCATGTATCTGTTGCCGCTGGTGTCGGCGTTGGGGCTGACCCTGGCAACCCTGTATGAGCGCCGTTCGGCGCAACAACACAGCACGGGCCTGGTCTTGCCGCTGTTTATCCAATCGCTATTGACGCTGATCGGGTTTACCGCTGCGGTGTTGTATACCGACACCCTGAGCATTCCCCATGAGCCTGAGGTACTGATCTCGATTGTCTGGCTGACGGTGTTCTCGACCTTCATCGCCTACTTGAGTCTTTGGATGCTGCTGCGGTTCATGACCGCGACCCACGTTGCAGTGCTGGTTTACCTGGAGCCGCCAGTGACCTTGGTGTGGGCGGCTTTGATGTTTGGCGATACGATTCTCGCCTCCACCTATGCCGGCATTGCGGTGGTTGTCGCCGGTCTGATTCTGGTTCGACTCAAGCGACCGACCGTCGCCTGCACATCGTGATGCCCTCAGCTTCAGCAAGCTGACAGATACCGCCTGTTACAAATTGTCCATGGCCACGCAGGAGCATGGCTGCGGCAACGGGGGGATTTTTGACAGCGGCAGGTGTTGGGCGCTAACGCCCGAGGGGTTTGTATGTTGCTACGTTATGCGGCATTGGCGGCGGTGGTCGTGGCTGCGTCCGGGTGTGTGCAAGAGCGTGTGGTGCATGAGCGCCGACCGGTGCAACGGGAATATGTCGAGGTGGTGGCGCCGCAGCCGCCGCCGGTGCAAGTGGTCGAAGTCGAACCGCCGGCACGTTATGGCTATATCTGGTCTCGCGGTTATTGGCGTTGGGAGGGCGGTCGCTACGTGGCGGTCCATGGCCACTGGGAGCCAGTGCGCGAAGGCTATCGCTATGTGCATCCGCATTGGGTGCAGCGCAGTGATGGCTTTCACTGGCAGATTGGTGGCTGGGTGCGTTGAGCCCGGCTCAGCCCAGGCGCTTCATGCCGGCTGCCTTGGCGGCATCAGCGTCAAAGGTCGCAGTGTATTCACAGCCGGCTCCATGGGCGCACCGCTCAATCAGACAGTCGGCGAAATCGGCTTTGCCGGCGCTGAACTTGCGTAGCGCCTGCCAGATGACTTCGGCATGTTCCAGGGTCAACTCGCGGGTGCGCAGCAGGGTTTCCAGCACGCTGACCACGTCATGCTTGGCGCAGGCGTAGCAGCTCTGCAGGACCCACACCAGTTCCACTACCGACACCAGGCTGACAAACCCTGGAGACACAGTAGTGAGGGATTCGATCAATTCGGATGCCTGGGCGGATTGAACCGGGTCGTCCTGGGTGATGTAGCGCACCAGGACGTTGGTATCCAACCCGATCATCGAGCGCTCGCTCCCTGCGCGGCAATGGCCTGGTTCATCTCGTCGAGCGAGACCGCGTTGGCTGGCGTCGGGATCAACCCCTTGAGGTCGCGGACGCTCTTGCTTGACGCAACAATGGAAAACCTGCCGTCTTCCATTTCGACGAATTCCACGCGGTCGCCGGTTTCCAGGCCTAGGGCGGTGCGGACCTGCACGGGGATGGTGATTTGTCCTTTAGAGGTGAGGGTGGCGGTGGCCATAGCAAATATCTCCATCAGGGTGTTCCTTACCCTAAGGTAAGGAACGATGGAGGACAAGGTCCGTTGGTCCATAGGTCGTTCTGCTCATGTAAAAGTGGGGTAAGTAAAAAACCTAGCCCGAACTTCTATTTCTCGCACACCTGGCCTGGCGCCAAAGCAATACAAACTATGAACGCATGCCGGCTGCCTACCGCACCACGCGGTAGCACGGCACATACGCCGCGCCGCCCGGCAATTTCATGCGGTGCTGCGCGACGAACGCCTTCAACAGTTCATCCAGCGGTTTCATGATCGCTGGATCGCCATGGATCTCATATGGGCCATTTTCTTCGATCAGGCGGATGCCCTTGTCCTTCACGTTACCCGCCACGATCCCCGAGAACGCCCGGCGCAGGTTGGCCGCCAGTTCGTGGGGCGGCAGGGTGTGGCTCAGTTGCAGGCTGGCCATGTTCTCGTGCGTCGGATCGAACGGGCGCTGGAAGCCTTCATCGATCTTGAGCAACCAGTTGAAGTGGAAGGCGTCGTTGCGCTCGCGGCGGAACTGCTTCACCGCCTTGAGGCCGGCGGTCATCTGGCGGGCCACTTCGGCCGGATCGTCGATGATGATCTGATAATGCGCCTGCGCCGCTTCGCCCAAAGTGGCGCCGACAAAGGCGTGCAGTTGCTGCAGGTACGGTGCGGCCTGCTGCGGTCCGGTGAGGATCACCGGGAACGGCACGTCGCGGTTATCCGGATGCATCAGGATGCCCAGCAGGTACAGGAACTCTTCGGCCGTGCCGGCGCCGCCGGGGAAGATGATGATGCCGTGGCCCACGCGCACAAAGGCTTCCAGGCGTTTTTCGATGTCCGGCAGGATCACCAGCTCGTTGACAATCGGGTTCGGCGCTTCGGCGGCGATGATGCCCGGCTCGGTCAGGCCCAGGTAGCGCCCGCCGGTGATACGTTGCTTGGCGTGGGAAATGGTCGCGCCTTTCATCGGACCTTTCATCACCCCCGGGCCGCAGCCGGTGCACACATCCAGACTGCGCAGGCCCAGTTCATGCCCGACTTTCTTGGTGTATTTGTATTCTTCGGTATTGATCGAGTGCCCGCCCCAGCACACCACGATCTTCGGTTCCACACCAGGGCGCAGCGTGCGCGCGTTGCGCAGCAGATGGAACACATAGTCGGTGATGCCCTGGGAGTTGCTCAGGTCGATGCGCTGGCTGTCCAGCTCGTTCTCGGTGTACACGATGTCGCGCAGGGCACTGAACAGCATTTCGCGGGTGCTGGCGATCATCTCGCCATCGACGAAGGCGTCGGCCGGCGCGTTGAGCAATTCCAGGCGCACACCGCGGTCCTGTTGGTGGATGCGCACTTCAAAGTCTTTGTAGGCGTCGAGGATGGTCTTGGCGTTGTCGATGTGCGCGCCGGTGTTGAGGATCGCCAGGGCGCATTGGCGGAACAGGGTATAGATGCTGCCGGTGCCGGCTTCGCTCAGTTGCTGCACTTCGCGTTGGGAGAGGGTTTCGAGGCTGCCCTTGGGGCTGACGGAGGCGTTGATGACTTGACGTTGGGGCATTCTGATTCCTTGAAAGCACAGCCACCGCAGCCGCTGAGGCGCGATGGCTTGGGAAAGGTGGGCGCCGATGAGGGGCGCACGAGACGGTTTTTTAACTCAGGCACACGGCCCAGCGCAAACACCGCTCAACACCATCATGCCGCAGAACTCACTCGATCAGCTTCCAGTTTTTGTAGAAAACCCGACGCAGGGTAAAGACCAGCGCGGCAAACCCGGCGATCACGGCATTGAGCACCGCCGGCAGCGGGGTCGGCCGCACGATATCGATGAACAGGCAGTAGCGCTTGGCATCGTTCTTATTGAAAGACGCGTGCATCAGCGTGTCATCGAAGATAAATAACGGGTCGTCATGCCAGTAGTGTTTGTGCTCGCCCACCTGGATATACACGCCGTCGTGATGGGGCGCCGGCGCCATGTTGTAAAGCACGCGGAACATCATGCGCAGTGGGCCGAAGTGAAAGGACGTGGAGCGGTTTTCGTTGAACACCGACACCCCGATGGTTTTTACGAACGGCAGCTTTTTGCGCAGGGCCGGGATGTCCAGGTGGGTCTCGATCGGCCGCCCGTACCATTGGAAAAACAACATGCCTCGCTTTTTTTCGGCCATGCGTTCGTCGAGGTAACCGATGATTTCGTCCTTGTGGGCCATGGCCTCATCAATGACCCGTTGCAGCTCTTCACGCCAGGCGGGTGGCAGGTCACGCATCGTATAGATGTGGCGATTGCGCGAGCTCAGCAGGTCGAACAGGGTATTGAACGGCGCCAACAGCCAGGTGTTGCGGCCGCTGCCGATAAAGTACTTTTTGATGGTGGACGCATCGTACAGGCCGTTGCGCAAAAAATCGTAAAGGCCGCACAGCAGCACCAGGCACAGAAACACCAGCGTGGTCTCGGGGAATACATCGATAAACAGCAGGCCCGCGAGCACCCAGGCCAGCGAGATGGCTTTTTTACGCACAGCAGGCTTGTTCATGAACTCAGCTCCACAAGGACGCCATTCGACAGGTCCGGACCGGTGGCTGCGAGTGGTGGGTTTGAAACATGTTGAAACAACTACGTCATAATAAGGCGTTTGACCCCGTGTCGGCAGTTTAAATAGTGCGAAAAAGTGTGCAGGCCACTCACAGTTTTTAACGGTTGCCGGGGTGTGTGCACCGAATTTTGTAAACGCGAGATTTACGACTATCGTGACGCTTCGGTTTTTCGGACGTCATAGACCGGTACGATTGAAGCTGAATGGCCACCACTGGCCCTCGGCACCTTGGAAGAGGCAGAAACTTTATGATCATCAAACCGCGGGTTCGTGGCTTTATCTGTGTGACCGCTCACCCTGTTGGCTGTGAAGCGAACGTCAAGGAACAGATCGATTACGTGACCCAGCATGGCGCCATCGAAGGCGGCCCGAAGAAGGTGCTGGTACTCGGCGCTTCCACCGGTTACGGCCTGGCCGCGCGCATCAGCGCTGCGTTTGGCTGCGGCGCCGACACCCTGGGCGTGTTTTTTGAGAAAGAAGGCGAAGAAGGCAAACTGAGCTCCGCCGGCTGGTACAACAGCGCTGCGTTCGAGAAGTTTGCGGTCGAAAAAGGCCTGTATGCCAAGAGCATCAACGGCGACGCGTTCTCCGACGAGATCAAGCGCCTGACCATCGAAACCATCAAAAAAGACCTGGGCAAGATCGACCTGGTGGTCTACAGCCTGGCCGCGCCACGCCGTACCGACCCCAAGACCGGTGAAGTCTACAACTCCACGCTCAAGCCGATCGGCAAGGCCGTGACCCTGCGCGGTATCAACACCGACAAAGGGGTTGTGGTCGACACCACCTTGGAGCCGGCGACCCAAGAAGAAATCGCCGGCACCGTGAAAGTCATGGGTGGCGAAGACTGGCAGCTGTGGATCGACGCGCTGCGTGACGCCGATGTACTGGCCGAAGGCGCCAAGACCACCGCCTTTACCTACCTTGGCGAAAAGCTGACCCAGGACATCTACTGGAACGGCTCGATCGGTGAAGCCAAGAAAGACCTGGACAAGAAAGTCCTGACCCTGCGCGACAACCTCGCCGCACTGAAGGGCGACGCCCGTGTGTCGGTGCTCAAGGCCGTGGTCACCCAGGCCAGCTCGGCGATCCCGATCATGCCGCTGTACCTGTCGCTGCTGTTCAAAGTGATGAAAGAGCAGGGCACTCACGAAGGGTGCATCGAGCAGGTCTACGGTTTGTTCAAGGACAGCCTGTACGGCAAAGAGCCGAAGCTCGACACCGACGGCCGCCTGCGCGCCGACCTGGCCGAGCTGGAGCCGAAGGTCCAGGACGCCGTGGCGGCCCTGTGGAACCAGGTCACCGACGAGAACGTCAATGAGATCAGCGATTTTGCCGGTTACAAAGCGGAATTCCTGCGCTTGTTCGGCTTTGAAGTCGATGGCGTGGACTACGAGGCTGATGTAAATCCGACGGTGAAGATCAACGGTCTGATCCAAGCCTAAAGCGCGGTTAAAAATGTAGGAGGGGGCTTGCCCCCGATGGCGTCGCGTCAGACAGCTCAGCTGTAGCTGAGCTATCGCCGTCGGGGGCAAGTCCCTCCCACTTTGATTTGCGTGCGTTTCAGAGGTTTCTTGCGCTTCAGCGCGCCTTTCCCTCTCTTCAAATCTGCCAGACTCCTCCCGCTATCAAGCCAAGCCAACGGAGGATCTGATGACGATTCGTGCAGTAGTTTTTGATTTCGGCGGTGTTCTCTTCGATTGGAGCCCGCATCACCTCTACCGCAAACTGATTGCCGACGATCAAGAACGGCAGTGATTCCTGGATAACATCTGCACCCAGGCCTGGAATACCGAACAAGATGCGGGGCGGCCGCTGGCCGAAGCCACGCAAATCCTGATCGATCAACACCCCCACCCTAGAGACTTGATCACGGCCTATTACGAGATGACGTGGCCGACAACGCCGATGCCGCCAGCGCTCTGGGTTGGCAGGACATTCATCATGTATCGGCCGAGCAGACATCGGCACGATTGCGTGAATTGGGCGTGAGCTTCTAGCGCGCCCATTTCTCCATCACAAAATCGACAAACGCTCGCAACTTGGGCAGGCGATAACGATCCTGGCCGTACAGCACATGCATGGGTCGGCTGGGCAATTGATAGTCGGTCAGCAACGCCACAAGTTTGCCGCTGTGCAGATCGGGCTGGACCAGCGCATCGGGCAGCATCACGATGCCCATGCCTTGCACCGCCGCTTGGCGCAGGGCTTGTGAGCTATTGATGGTCAACGATCCCGACACCGGGATTTCCACTTCGCCGTCCGCTCCCGTCATACGCCAGAGCTTGTCGGCGTTGCGCCAGTCGTCGGTGGACGGATAAGCGAAGGCCAGGCAGTCGTGTTGTTGCAGGTCTTCGGGCCTGGTCGGCGTGCCGCGTCGCGCCAGGTAGCTCGGCGAAGCGCAGAGGGTGATGGTGTAGTCCTGCATGGGCCGGGCGATCAGGCTCGACGGTTCCAACTCGCCCAAGCGGATCGCCACGTCGAAGCCACTGTCGACCAGGTCCATGCGCTGGTTGCTGAGCACCACATAGAGCTTGATCTGCGGATAACGTTGGGAGAATTCGCTCAACGCCGGCGCCAGGCGCTCGGTGCCGAAGGCGGGTGGGGCGGTGATGCGCAAGGTGCCTCTAGGCACGTCACTGTGGGCTTGTTCGGCCAGTTGTTCGGAGTCGGCCACTAGTCCCAACACCTCCAGACAGCGTTGGTAATACTGGCCGCCGAACTCCGTGAGACTCTGCTTGCGCGTGGTGCGCTTGAGCAGACTGACTCCCAGGCGCTGTTCCAGGGCGCGCAGGTGGTTACCGACCATCGTGGTCGACAGGCCGCAGGCGTGGGCCGCCGCCGTCATGCTGCCGGTCTCCACCACTTTTACGTACACCGACATTGCCTGGAACAGATCCATTATCAAGCCCTGGTTTAAAGTCATTGCAGAAATGCGCAGTTTATCCAGCTCAGGTGGCTAACGATACTGAGATCATCAACCTGATGACTTGGAGCCCGCACCATGACCGCCGCCTGCCTGATGACCACCTACCAACCCTTGGCCCTGAGCTTCGCCCGTGGCCTGGGCACGCGTCTGTGGGACCAGCAGGGTCGCGAGTACCTCGATGCGGTGGCGGGTGTGGCGGTGACCAATGTCGGGCATTCCCACCCGCGCCTGGTGGCGGCCATCAGCGAGCAGGCTGGCCTGTTGCTGCACACCTCCAACCTCTACAGCATTGACTGGCAACAACGCCTGGCCCGGCGCCTGGCGCAGCTGTCCGGCCTGGATTGCGGATTTTTCAACAACTCCGGCGCCGAGGCCAACGAAACCGCCCTCAAGCTGGCGCGCTTGCATGGCTGGAAAAAGGGCATTGAAGAACCGTTGATTGTGGTGATGGAGAATGCCTTTCACGGGCGCACCCTGGGCACCATGGCGGCCAGCGACGGACCGTCGGTGCGCCTCGGGTTTCAGCGCTTACCGGGAAATTTCCTCAAGGTCCGGTTCGGTGACCTGGCCGCCATCGAAGCGATCACCCGCACCCATGGCGCGCAGATTGCGGCCGTGTTGCTGGAGCCGATCCAGGGTGAAAGTGGCGTATTGCCGGCGCCGCCCGGCTATCTGCGTGGCTTGCGCGATCACTGCACAGCCCACGGCTGGCTGATGATGCTCGATGAAATCCAGACCGGCATCGGTCGCACCGGTGCGTGGTTCGCGTTCCAGCATGAAGGCATCGTGCCGGACGTCATGACCCTGGCCAAAGGCCTTGGCAATGGCGTGCCGATCGGCGCCTGCCTGGCACGGGCCGGTGTGGCGCGCTTGTTCACGCCGGGCAGTCATGGCAGCACGTTTGGCGGTAACCCGCTGGCTTGCCGGGTTGGCTGCACGGTGCTGGACATCATCGAAGAGCAGGGCTTGCTGCACAACGCCGAGCAACAGGGCGAACGCTTGCTGGCGCGGCTGCGCGTGGAACTGGCGGAACACCCCCAGGTGCTGGCGATTCGCGGGCAGGGCTTGATGATCGGCATCGAACTGGTCAGCCCGTATCGCGACCTGGCCCAGCGCGCCGCCCAGGAGCATGCGCTGCTGATCAATGTGACGCGCGGCAAAATCATCCGCCTGCTGCCGCCGCTGACCCTGGACGGCAAGGAAGTCGAGATGATCGTGCGGGCCATCAGCCGCTTATTGGATCAGGGCCATTGAGCCATTCTTGGTTGAGGGTTTCGGTGTCGCCCAGGTATTCGAGTAACCACGCCATGGCCGGGGACAGCTTGTTCTGCGCCCAGGCCACGCAGGACGGGCTGGCGGGGAAGGGGCGGGTCAGGTGCAGCGCCACCAGCTCGCCGCGTTCGATCCAGGGCGCTACCTTATGTGCTGGCGCCATGCCGACGCACAACCCATCGCGCAGGCAATCGATGGCTGACGCCCAGTTAGGCACCACCAGGCGCCGTTGGTTGTCCAGGGTCCAGGTGTCGCGCTTGGGCAGGTTACGCGAGGTGTCGGTCATGCACAGCGAGGCGAAGGGGCGCAATTGGTCGTCGCTGAGCAGGCCTTCAACGCTCGCCAGCGGATGCCGCGCGCTGACCACGCACAGCCAGTTCAACAACCCCATATCGCGAAAGGTAAAGTGGCTGGCCACCGGCACCGCGCTGGTGGCCCCGATCACAATGTCGGTGCGCTCGTCGGCCAGGGCATCCCACACACCGTTGTACACCTCGTACTCCAGCAGTAATTCCACCTCGGGGAACCGTCGATAGAAATCCAGCACCAATTGCCGGCAGCGCTGGGGTTTGACGATGGAGTCCACCGCCACCTTCAACTGGCCGCTCCAGCCATTGGCCACTTGCTGGCACAAGCGTCGCGTGCCGAGCATTTTCTTCATCACGCCCCGGGCTTCGTCGATAAACAGGCGGCCGGCGGGGGTCAGTTCCACGTCGCGGTGACGCCGCACGAACAGCGGCACCGCCAACCATTCTTCCAGCTGACGCACCGTATAGCTGATGGCCGACGGCACACGGTGCAATTCCTGTGCGGCGGCGCTGAAGCTGCCGTGGCGCGCCACGGCGTCTACCACATCCAGGGAATATTCGGACCACATGATCGGTGCCTTCAAAATTATTGATAGCTTTGGCCAATTATTATCGCTTCACATGAAAACTGTCAGCTTCATAATGGGCGCCAGTCAGCAAATAGTTTGATGGCAAGGTCAACAAGGCTTCAATGAAAAATTCGTTTGGTTTTACCTGGTATCTGGCGGGCCTGAGCATGCTCGGTTATCTCGCCATGGACATGTACTTGCCGGCGTTCGGCGCCATGGGCGAACACTTGCAGATCAGCGCGGGCGCGGTCGGCGCCAGCTTGAGCGTCTTCCTCGCCGGGTTTGCGCTGGGGCAGTTGGTGTGGGGGCCGTTGTCCGACCGCCTGGGGCGCAAGCCGATTCTGCTAGCGGGCCTGAGCCTGTTTGTGCTGGGCTGCGCCGGCATGTTTTGGGTCGACAGTGCTGCGCAACTGTTGGCGCTGCGCTTTATCCAGGCGATCGGCGTGTGTTCCGCCGCCGTGAGCTGGCAGGCGCTGGTGATTGATCGCTACCCGGCCGACAAGGCCCATCGTGTGTTCGCCAGCATCATGCCGTTGATGTCGCTGTCGCCGGCCCTGGCGCCACTGTTGGGCGCGCTGGTGTTGAATCACGTAGGCTGGCAGGCGATCTTCGGCGTGTTGCTGGCTGTGTCGCTGGCGCTGCTGTTACCCACCTTATTCCTGCGCAGTGCGCCGAAACGACTGACACAGGCACCGGCGCGCCTGGGGTATGGGCAGTTGCTCAAGTCGCGGGTATTCAGCGGCAACGTAATGATTTTTGCCGCGTGCTCGGCCAGTTTTTTTGCCTGGCTTACAGCGTCCCCGTTCATTCTCGGCGGTATGGGTTACAGCCCCAATGATATTGGCTTGAGCTATGTGGTGCCGACCCTGGCATTCCTGATAGGTGGTTACAGTTGCCGCAGCGCCTTGCAGCATCTGCAGGGTAAAACCTTGCTGCCGTGGCTGCTGCTTGCCTACTGCGTGAGCATGGGAGCGCTGTACCTGGTCGCCACGTTGACCGTGCCGACGCTCACCACCCTGTTGATTCCGTTCTGCCTGATGGCGCTGTGCAACGGTGCCAGTTACCCCATCGTGGTGGCGAACGCGCTGATGCCCTTCGCGGAAAATTCCGGCAAGGCTGCGGCGCTGCAAAACACCCTGCAACTGGGCTTGTGCTTTGTGAGCAGCCTGCTGGTGTCATCGATGCTCGAACATCCGCTAATGATCACCGTGATCGTGATGCTGGCAACCGCGCCGCTGGCAGTGTTGGGATATTGGCTGGCCCGGCCGAAGGCCAATCGTGCCGAGCTGATGACAGAGCTGAACTGAAGAACACCTGCGTAGCGGCTGCCCCAAAGTCTGCAAACTGTTTAAGCCTGGCACACCGCAGTGTCTGGAGACAGGGCCGCTTCGCGCCCCAGCGCGGGGCAAGCCCGCTCACCACAACTGCGGGGGTGCTGCTTCCCTGTGGTAAGCAGGCTTGTCCTGCGCTGGGCTGCGCAGCGGCCCTAATGGCTGCGAATGCGGTGTGTCCGACTCACAGCAGCACCCGTGATTAAAAGGTGATTTCCATATTCACGGTCGGCGTGGAGGTGCGGCTGCCGCGGCCGCCGTCCACGCCGAATTTGTTATGCCAGTACTCGTAACCCACGCCCAGGTACAGGTTCGGTTTGACGCTCTTGCCCGGTCGCACGGCCACCATCAACGCGGTGCGCATCAGCGCTTCGGCAGCGGTGTCGCGGCCGTGGTAGTCCTCGCCTTTAGCCCCGACGTAATTGATGAACCCTTGGAATTTCGCCCCGTGGTTGGCGATCTCGAACGGGCGCATCCACGTCAGGTTAAGCATGTAGGTGTCGTCGAAGGTGTGGTCGGATTCCTGGGCGCCGGGAATGCCAGTGTGGTTGCGCTCCTTGTAATACAGCAGGCTCAGGTCCAACACGCCGACAGTATTGAATTTCACGGTCGGGCCAAGCACCAGCGCGCGTTTCTTCGCGGAGGCGAAGTTGTTGTTGCGGTTGGCGTCGAAGCCCAGGGTCAAGGCGTAGTCCTTGATCGCACCCGTGCCCAGCGGCCTGTCGAATACCCGCGAGGCATACAGCTGGTGCCGGTACACCGCGTACACCTCGCTGCCCCCGTGATCGGTGCCCTTGCGCGGGTCGCGGCTGTCGGACAGGAACACATCCAGGTTGAGAAAATTGCTGCCGTATCGGTAGCCACTGGCGTGGGTGAAGCTGTAGATGCGCTTGCTGAATTCATCGGGGTTGTTCGGATTGGTGAACTGCTGGCCGTAGCGAAACCCTACGCTGTTGTTCATCCATTCCACCGCGACAGCCTCCCCGCCGCCCAGCAGAGTAAGTGCGACGGTAGCGCCCTGTAGTGCCTTTTTCATTGTTTTAGTGTCCTTGGCGTTGCGGCTCATCACGGCCGAATGGTTTTTGTAACGCCGGCGGAGGGTATCTTGTCTGGCTGATTGTATACAACTCTATGGACATCCAGTCCAAAGATTGCATACAGTGGCCGCACAACAAAAACAGAGAACCCCTCACCATGACTACCCCGAAGGCGTCACCGCAGCGACCGGAAGATGAGAATCTTGGCACCGCGGCCAACATGGCTTACGGCCTGCAGCATGTGCTCACCATGTACGGTGGCATCGTTGCCGTACCGTTGATCGTCGGCCAGGCGGCCGGGTTATCGCCGGCGGATATCGGCCTGTTGATCGCCGCGTCGCTGTTCGCGGGCGGCCTGGCGACCTTGTTGCAAACCCTCGGCCTGCCGTTTTTCGGCTGCCAGCTGCCGTTGGTGCAGGGCGTGTCGTTTGCCGGTGTGGCCACCATGGTGGCGATTGTCGGCAGCGACGGTGCCGGTGGTTTACCGGCGATTCTCGGAGCGGTAATGGCCGCGTCATTGATCGGCCTGTTGATCACCCCGGTGTTTTCGCGGATCACCAAGTTCTTCCCGCCGCTGGTCACCGGTATCGTCATCACCACTATCGGCCTGACCCTGATGCCCGTCGCGGCGCGCTGGGCCATGGGCGGCAACAGCCGCGCGGCGGATTTCGGCAGCATGCCCAATATCGGGTTGGCGGCGTTGACGCTGGTGCTGGTGCTGCTGCTGAGCAAAATCGGCAGCGCGACCATTTCGCGCCTATCGATCCTGCTGGCGATGGTGATCGGCACGCTGATCGCGGTGCTGCTGGGCATGGCCGACTTCTCCAGCGTGACCCAAGGGCCAATGTTCGGCTTCCCCACGCCGTTTCATTTCGGCATGCCAACCTTTCACATCGCTGCGATTATTTCGATGTGTATCGTGGTGATGGTGACCTTGGTGGAAACCTCGGCGGATATCCTCGCCGTGGGTGAAATCATCGACACCAAGGTGGACTCCAAGCGCCTGGGCAACGGCCTGCGCGCCGATATGCTGTCGAGCATGTTCGCGCCGATCTTTGGTTCGTTCACCCAGAGTGCCTTCGCCCAGAACGTCGGCCTGGTGGCGGTCACCGGGGTGAAAAGCCGCTTTGTGGTGGCCACCGGCGGGCTGTTCCTGGTCATTCTCGGCTTGCTGCCGTTCATGGGCCGGGTGATTGCCGCAGTGCCCACGTCGGTGCTGGGCGGCGCCGGGATCGTACTGTTCGGCACGGTGGCGGCCAGTGGAATTCGCACCTTGTCCAAGGTGGATTACCGCAACAATATGAACCTGATCATCGTCGCCACCTCCATCGGTTTCGGCATGATCCCCATCGCCGCGCCAAGCTTCTATGACCACTTCCCCAGCTGGTTCGCGACCATTTTCCATTCGGGGATCAGTTCGTCGGCGATCATGGCGATTCTGCTGAACCTGGCGTTCAACCATTTCACCGCGGGCAACTCGGACCAGCAGTCGGTGTTCGTCGCGGGGACCGAACGCAGCCTGTGCTTCCACGATGTGGCGGCGCTGCGTGATGGGGATTACTTCAGGGGCGGCAAGTTGTTCGATGCCGAGGGCAAAGAGATCCCGGTGACGGCTGAGCCGGCACGGCATGCATCAAAGCCTGAGACCTCCGAGGTCTGAAGGAGTGGGAGGGCGCGTGCTTTCCTCCCACACTGAACTCAACCGGCCTTGAGTGCCGCGCGCGGCACCGCGCACGCCTCATCCAAAAACTTCACCACGGTCCCCATGCACGCCTGGCGTTCTTCCACATGGGGCATGTGGCTGGAGTCCTCAAACAGCGCCCAGCGCACATCGGCGATCTCATCCAGGAACGGCTTGACCACCAGCGGCGTGGCCTCGTCGTGGCGGCCGGAGATCACCAGGGTCGGCACGTTGATCTTCGACAGACGGCCAATCGATTTCCAATCCTTCAGGCTGCCGATCACGTGGAACTCGGTAGGCCCGCTCATGGCGTGATACACCGTCGGGTCTGAATCGACCTGAGCAAAGGTGCGCGCGACCTCTTCCGGCCACGGGTTGACCCGGCACACGTGGTGGTCATAGAAAATCCGCGAAGTGGCGAGGTATTCCGGGTCCTGGTAGGTACCGGCGGCTTCGTGCTTGAGCAGGGTTTCATGCACGCCTTCGGGCAGCAGCTTGCGCAAGCGATTGGCTTCGCTGACCCAGGTGCGCATGCAGGTCGGCGAGTTGGCCGGGATAAACGCCCGCAGGCCCTTGGGCTGGCGGATCGCGTGTTCGCTGCCGAGCATGCCACCCCAGGATTGGCCGAGGATCGCGTAGTTATCGCTGATCTGCAGGTGGTCCAGCAGGTTGTCCAGCTCGGCGAGGAACAGTTCGACGGTCCAGAAGGACGGGTCTTTGTCGGGCAAGTGGGTGGAACGGCCGTTGCCCAATTGATCGTAATGGATTACGGCATGGCCGCTGGCCGCGACGTCCTTGAAGGCGTCGACATAATCATGGGTGCAGCCGGGGCCACCGTGGATAATCACCAGCGGGGTGCGGCCGCTGTTCAGGTCGCCGGTGACGCGGTACCAAGTCTGATAGGCGCCGAACGCCGCATACCCTTCGCGGATTTTTTCGATGAATTCCATTTCGTACCCTGCTCTTGAAAAAAGGATCAGGGTCACGATAAGCCGCCGGGAAAATTTAGGTAACTAGCAAAACAGCTAGGTTTTACTGGTGGATCAGTCTTCCAGCAGGCGGTAATGGGTGGCGCGCACCACCGCCTGCACGCGGTTTTTGGCCCCCAGTTTGTGCATCGCCGAGGCCAGGTGCAGGGTCACCACAGCCAGTGAACGGCTCAACTGGGTGGCGATTTCAGCCGCAGTCAGTCCTTCGGCGGCCCATTTGAGGCACTCGCGTTCGCGTTTGGTCAGGCGGATATGCGGGTAGCTGCGCAGCTCTTTGCCGAACAACGGATAGGCCGCTTCCTGCAACGCGTGGGTGATCAGGCTGAAATCCGCCAGCGTGTGGTGTGCGTCCCGCAGCACGCTGCGGCTCTTGCCGGTGCGCAGGCCGGTCAGCGAGGCGAAGCCGCCCCTTGGCAGGTGGATCGGCACGCTGACGCCGCAGGTGAGCTGCTGGTCGTGAAGGTAGGAGGAGACCGGTGCGTGGCACGGATCGATGACTTTTTTCAGCGGGGTATCGACCTTGACGTCGTAGGACCATACGAACGGTGACACCGTGGCCAGCGCAAGATGCTGCACCGGGTCGATCTGGTAGAACCCTTCGCTGCACCATAAGGCGTGCCAGTCCGATGGGGTGTTGCGCAGTTCGAGCACCGACGGGGTGATCAGGGCGCCATTGGGGTCCATCGGCACCGGGGTGTAGTCGTATACCAGCGCGTCGAAGCCCAATTGCCGGGCGAGGACGAAAGTGTTGTCCATCTGTTCTTCCAGGCTCCTGCCCGGCATCAGACGGTCGTTGAAGGCAGTAAGCTTGGCCAGCATCCGTTCTGCTCCCGATTTCATTTGAATCTCGACTTGCGGCAAGTAGAATGCCACGCCCCGGCGAAGGACTGCCAGGCCAAACCTATAAGAAATACTAGGTTATGGACGCGCGGCATCCTCGGTAGTGTTGGCCTGATAAACGGCCGCTGCCCGCCAGGCCGATACAACACAAGGAATGTATGCATGTGGCGTGAAATTGCCCCCGACCAGCGGTACAACGTGCAAGTCGACGGCCACACACTCGTGGTCTACAGCTTTGGCCAAGGCGATGAGGTGCTTCTATGCCTCAACGGTGGCCCTGGCCTGCCGTGTGACTATTTGCGCGACGCCCATGGCTGGCTCAAGGAGCATAACCTGCGAGTGGTCGCATTCGACCAGCTCGGCACGGGGGCATCAGCCAGACCGACCGATGTTTCCCTGTGGGAAATCGGCCGTTATGTCGACGAAGTCGAAACCGTGCGCCAAGCCCTGGGCCTGGGCCGTGTGCACCTGCTAGGGCATTCCTGGGGCGGGTGGCTGGGCATCGAGTACGCCATTCATTATCCCGACGCGCTCAAAAGCCTGATCCTGGCAAACACCGTCGGCGATATTCCGCACCTTTCCCAGGAACTGGAGCGCCTGCGTGGCGCGCTGGGCAGCGAAACCGTGGCGATGATGCAACGCCACGAAGCCATGGGCACCCTCGACCACCCGCAGTACCAGGCCGCGATCACCTTGCTCAATTATCGCCACGTGTGCCGCCTGGACGAATGGCCCGAGCCGGTCAAGCGTTCCCTTGGCGACTGGAACATGGGCCCTTACGAAACCATGCAGGGTCCCAATGAGTTTCTCTACGTCGGCAACCTCAAGGATTGGAACCGTATCGCCGAGATGGCCGATTTCAAGATGCCGATGCTGATTACCACCGGCCAGCACGATGAACTGACGCCGGCGTGCGCCATGCGCATGAAAATGGCTGCCCGGCACGCCGAATTGCATGTGTTCCCCAACAGCAGCCATATGCCGTTCTATGAAGAACCCCAGGCGTATTTTCCGGTGCTGCTGGACTTTCTCGCTCGCCACCGAGGCTGACGCATGAACCTGGCGCGTTACCGTTTCGTCCTGTTCCGGCCGTTGCAACTGCTGCCGGTACTGTTCGGCATCAGTGTGATTACGTTCGTGCTGGTGCGATCGATCCCCGGCGACCCGGCGCGGGCGCTGCTGGGATCGCGCAGTACGCCTGATGCATTGTTGAAAATCCGCGCCCAATACGGTCTCGACCAGCCGCTGTGGCTGCAGTACTTCTACTTCCTGAAAAACCTGCTCAAGGGCGACCTGGGTCAATCGCTGTTGTACAAGGTCGATGCACTGAAGCTGATCGTCACCCGTATCGAGCCGACCCTGATGTTGGTGCTCGGCAGCGTGTTGCTGGCGCTGCTGATCGCGCTGCCCCTGGCCACACTGGCCGCGCGCCACAAAGGCGGCTGGGCGGATAACCTGGTCCGCGTCTTCACCACCGTCGGTCTGGGCATGCCGGCGTTCTGGCTGGGCTTGATGCTGATCCTGCTGCTCAGCGTGCAATGGGGCCTGTTCCCGGTGTCCGGGTATGGCCGCACCTGGCTGGACAAGGCGCACCACATGGTGCTGCCGTGCCTGACCATCGCCCTGGCGCTGTCGGCGGTACTGGTACGTAACCTGCGCGCGAGCATGCTGATGGAACTGCAGGCCGATCACGTCACCGCCGCCCGTGCGCGCGGGCTGTCGGAAGCCGAGGTGTTTCGCCGGCACGTATTGCCCAACTCCCTGGTCCCGGCGGTCAACCTGCTGGCGGTGAATATCGGCTGGTTGATCAGCGGCACGGTGGTCATCGAAAGCCTGTTTGCTATCCCTGGCATTGGTCAGTTGCTGGTGCGCGGCATCTTTACCCGCGACTACATGGTGGTGCAGGGCGTGGCGATGGTGTTGGCGTGCGCCACGGTGCTGGTCAACTTCATCGCCGATGTGGTGACGGTGGCGCTCGACCCGCGAGTGAAGATGCAATGAGCACTCGACCCTTGGTTGCGCCCTGGCGCCTGCGCCTGCGACTCGGTTTACGCAACGGCCGGCTCACGGCGGCGTGGGGGCTGCTGATCCTGCTGGCGTGGCTCGGCCTGGCCTTGTTCGCGCCGTGGATCGCGCCGTATGACCCGATTGCGCAGAACACCGACCTGAGCCTGCTGGCCCCCAGCCTTGCCCATCCATTCGGCACGGATAACTACGGCCGAGACATCCTTTCGAGGGTGATCTGGGGGGCGCGCATCGACCTGCAACTGGCGGTGGTCGGGGTAATCTTCCCGTTTATCATCGGCACGTTTATCGGCGCGGTCTCAGGCTATATCGGCGGGCGTTTCGACAGCGTGTGCATGCGCGTGATCGACGTAATCCTGGCGTTCCCGTTTCTGGTGCTGATGCTGGCGATCATGGCCATCCTCGGCCCAGGCTTGAAGAGTTTCTATATCGCCATGGCGCTGGTGGGCTGGGTGTCGTATGCGCGGCTGATCCGCTCGCAGATCCTGGTGCTCAAGGAAAGCGACTTCGCCCTGGCCGCCAAGAGCCTGGGCTTCGGCCACGGGCGCATCCTGTTTCGACACCTGCTGCCCAATGCAATGTTCGGCTCGATTGTGTTTTCCATGTCCGATGCGGTGTTGGTGCTGCTCAATGGCGCGGCCGTGAGCTACCTGGGCCTGGGCGTGCAACCGCCGACCGCCGAGTGGGGCACCATGGTCGCCGAGGGCCAGGCGTTTATCACCACGGCCTGGTGGATCTGCACCTTTCCCGGCCTGGCCATCGTCACGCTGGCTATGGGCTTCAGCCTGCTGGCCGATGGCGTGGCGCAAGTACTCGGAGACCGCACATGAGCCTGTTGCAAGTGCGCGACCTGAGCGTGATCGCCCACAATGCCGGGCGTGACGTGACCCTGGTGGACCGTGTGTCGTTCGACCTGGCCGAAGGCGAGATCCTCGGCCTGGTGGGCGAAAGCGGCTCGGGCAAGACCATGGCCTGCCGTGGCCTGATTCGCCTGCTGCCATCGCCCAACCTGCGTGTGCAGGGTGGCGCGGTGCGCCTGGCCGGCCAGGACCTGCTCAGCCTCGACGCCGCCGGCATGCGTGCGGTGCGTGGCGGGCAACTGGGGATGATTTTCCAGAACCCCAGCAGCCACCTGGACCCCTTGATGCGCATCGGCGAGCAGATCGCCGAGGGCATTCGCCTGCATCAAGGCGTATCGAAAAAGGATGCGCGTCTGCAGGCCGTCGAGGTGCTGCGCCAGGTCGGCATTCCCGACCCTCAAGCGCGCGTCGACAACTATCCCCACGAGTTTTCCGGCGGCATGCGCCAGCGCGCGATGATCGCCGTGGCGCTGGGCTGCAACCCCAAGGTACTGATCGCCGACGAGCCGACCACCGCCCTGGACGTGACCGTGCAGGCACAAATCCTGCGCCTGCTGCTGGACCTGCGCGACCAGCGCGGCCTGTCTATCATCATGATCACTCACGACCTTGGCGTGGTGGCGCAGACCTGCGATTCCATCGCGGTGATGTATGCCGGGCGTCTGTGCGAGCATGCGAGCAAGCACGAGGTGCTGGCGCATCCGCAGCATCCGTACACCGCCGGCCTGATCGACTGCCAGCCGGCCCACAGCAGCGGCCACGCCTTGCTGCGCACCATCCCCGGTCAGCCGCCGTTGCTTGATGCATTACCCGCCGGCTGCCGCTTCAACCCGCGTTGCCCGCAGGTTGGCGCGTTGTGCACCGAGCGCTTGCCTGAAGGCGCGCGGGTGGCTTGTCACTATCCGTTGGGAGTGCGCCCATGAGCCTGTTGCAGATCAAGGACCTGGAGGTACGTTTTGCCGCGTCCGGCAGTGGCTTGTTCGGTCTGAACAAACAGTGGGTGAGGGCGGTGAACGGTGTATCGCTTAACCTCGCAGCAGGCCAAACCCTTGGGTTGGTGGGCGAGTCCGGCAGCGGCAAAAGCACCCTCGGGCGGGCGATTCTGCATCTGAACCCGATCAGTGCCGGGCAGGTGCTGTTCGATGGCGTCGACATGGCCCAAGGCAGCGCCATCGACATCGCGCGCCTGCGCCATGAAACGGCAATGATTTTTCAGGACCCGTACGCCGCGTTGAATCCGCGCCATACCATCGGCGAAACCATCGCCGAAGTCTTGCGCGTGCAGCGCAAAGTCGACTCGGACCACATTCCCGCCCGGGTCAACGAACTGCTCGATCTGGTGGGCCTGCGCCCTGAGCTGGCCACGCGCAAACCCAGTGCCCTCAGTGGTGGCCAGTGCCAGCGCGTCGGCATTGCCCGGGCCCTGGCGGTAGAGCCGCGCCTGATCGTCGCCGATGAATGCGTGGCGGCGCTGGATGTATCAATTCAGGGCCAGATCATCAATCTGCTGCTGGAACTGCAACAGCGTATGAACCTGGCGATCCTGTTTATCGCCCATGACCTGGCCATCGTGCGGCGCCTGTGCGACCGCGTGGCGGTGATGTACCTGGGCAAGATCGTCGAGGAAGGCCCGGTGGAAGCGGTGTTCACGTCGCCGCGCCATCCGTACACGGCAGCCTTGATCGAGGCGATCCCGCAGATCGACCCGCAGCGGCCATTGCCGGCCGAACCCCTGCCGGGCGAGCCGCCAAGCCCGCTGAATTTACCGACCGGCTGTGCCTTCCACCCGCGTTGCCGGCATGCGCGGACAATGTGTTCCGTAGCGTTGCCGCCTACCCACCACCTGCACGAGCACCGGTACAGTTGCGTGCTTGAAACGCCTTTGCTTTAACCCTCTGCCATTCATGAACAAGGAGTTATGACATGCAATCCCGCCACTTGAAGTTACTCGCCGCCGCCACGCTGACCGCCTGGTCGCTGACCGCCGGTTTCGCCCAGGCCGCCGGTGTACTCACCATCGGTTGCCGTGAAGACAGCACCACGTTCGACCCGATCAAAAGCGCGCAGAACCGCGATACCTGGGTGTTTGCCAACGTCTACGACACCCTGGTGCGCGTAGACAACCTGGGCACCAAGATGGAACCGGGCCTGGCTGAAAGCTGGGAGATATCCAAGGACGGCCTGACCTATACCTTCAAGCTGCGTGACGCGAAATTCTCCGATGGCTCGCCGATCACCGCCGCCGACGCCGCTTTCAGCCTGTTGCGCATCCGCGACAACAAGGCTTCGCTGTGGGCTGACCCGTTCAGCCTGATCAACACGGCCACGGCCGCCGACCCGAAAACCCTGGTGGTCACGCTCAAGACCCCGGCGGTGGCCTTCCTCTCCCAACTTGCTTCGCCGACGGTGTCGATCCTGTCCGAAAAAGCCATGACCTCCATGGGCGAAGACGCCTACTCGGAAAACCCGGTGACGTCCGGTGCGTTTACGGTAGAAGAGTGGCGCAAGGGCGATCGGGTGATCCTCAAGAAGAACCCGAACTTCTGGCAGGCTCAAAAGGTAAGCCTGGACGGTGTGGAGTGGGTCTCGGTGACCGATGACAACACCCGTATGCGCATGGTGCAGAACGACGAACTCGATACCGCGATCTTCGTGCCGTTCTCTCGAGTTGAAGAGTTGAAGAAAGACAAAAACGTGGTGGTCCACGCCGACCCGTCCACCCGTGAAGATCACTTGTTGATCAACCACGCCCACGGCCTGTTGGCCAAACCCGAAGTGCGCCAGGCGCTGGACATGGCCATCGATAAGCAATCGCTGGTCAAAACCGTCACGTACGGCCAGGGCACCGTGGCTTATTCCTACATCCCGAAAGGCTCGCTGTACCACTACCCCAATAACCTGCAGCGCCCCTATGACCCCACCGCCGCCAAGAAGCTGCTGGAACAGGCCGGTGCCAAGGACTTGAAACTCAACTATGTGGTCAATGCCGGCAACGAAGCCGATGAGCAGATCGCGGTGATTATCAAGGACCAGTTGGCCAAGGTCGGCGTGACCGCCAACCTGCAGAAGGTCGACCCGACCCAGAGCTGGCAGATGCTGGTGGACGGTGAGTACGACATTTCGGTGATGTACTGGACCAACGACATCCTCGACCCGGACCAGAAGACCACCTTCGTGCTGGGCCACGACACCAACCAGAACTATATGACCCGCTACAAGAACGACAAGGTCAAGGACCTGGTCGCCGCAGCCCGCATCGAAGCCGACCCGGCCAAGCGTGAGCAGATGTATGTGGAACTGCAGAAACTGGCCAAGCAGGATGTGAACTGGATCGACCTGTACTACAGCCCTTACATCAATATCTCACGCAAGAATGTGAGCAACTTCCTGCAAAACCCGCTGGGCCGTTTCACCCTGGAAGAAGTCGTGAAAAACTAAGCATTCGGCAACCGCGCAATACAAGTGTGGGAGGGGGCTTGCCCCTCCCACATTTTGTTCCAGTTGTGTCAGTTGTTACTGGGCATCGAATGCCTGCCCATTCACGCCGGCACTGTCCGGCCCCATCAAGTACAGGTACACCGGCATGATCTCTTCCGGTGCCGGCCTTTCCATCGGGTTTTCCCCTGGATAGGCCTGGGCACGCATGCTGGTGCGGGTGCCGCCTGGGTTGACGCTGTTGGCGCGTACCGCCGCCACATCCTCCAGTTCGTCGGCCAGGGTCTGCATCAGGCCTTCGGTGGCAAACTTGGACACGCCATACGCGCCCCAGTACGCGCGGCCTTTGCGCCCGACGCTGCTGGAGGTGAATACCACTGACGCATCCTGGGACAGTTTGAGCAATGGCAGCAAGGTGCTGGTCAGCATAAACATCGCATTGACGTTCACATGCATCACACGCATGAAGTTCTCGCCGGACAACTGCTCGATCGGCGTGCGGGGGCCGATGATCGAGGCGTTGTGCAGCAGGCCGTCGAGGTGGCCGAACTCTTTCTCGATCATCGCCGCCAACTCATCGTATTGATGGGGCAGGGCGGTTTCCAGGTTGAACGGGATCACCACCGGTTGCGGGTGGCCGGCGGCTTCGATTTCGTCATACACCTGGGCCAGGTTGGCTTCGGTCTTGCCCAGCAACAGCACGGTGGCGCCGTGGGCGGCATAGGTTTTCGCCGCTGCCGCGCCAATCCCGCGACCGGCGCCGGTCACCAGGATGACCCGGCCTTTGAGCAGTTCTGGACGTGCGGAGTAATCAAACATAAATAGCCTCGACAGAATTCAACATGTTTCAGCACAAAACTTGAGACCGGTGGAGATACCCTGTGGGAGGGGGAGCTTCATAGGTCAGCTGGATCGGTGAGCCATCAGCAACTGCATAGCGCGTTATCCAGCACCTTGCGCAGTTCCAGCGGGTGATCCACCACCACATCCGCACCCCAATGATGTGGGTTGTCGTCCGGGTGGATATAGCCATAGGTGACCGCCGCCGTGCGCGTGCCGGCGTCGCGGCCGGATTCGATATCGCGCAGGTCGTCGCCCACGAACAGCACGCTGGCCGGGTCGAGGTCGAGCATCTTGCACGCCAGGATCAGCGGCTCCGGGTCCGGTTTGCTGTTCTTTACATGGTCCGGGCAGATCAGCAGCGCAGAACGCTCGGCCAGGCCCAGTTGCTGCATGATCGGCTCGGCAAAGCGCACCGGCTTGTTGGTGACCACGCCCCAGATCAGGTTGGCCTTCTCGATGTCCGCCAGCAGCTCGCTCATACCGTCGAACAGCTTGCTATGAACCGCGCAGCCCTTGAGGTAGCGCTCAAGGAATTCCTGGCGCAGCTCCTCGAAACCCGGCGACTCCGGGTCCATCGAGAACGTCACCGCGACCATCGCCCGCGCACCGCCGGAGATTTCGTCGCGAATGTGCTGGTCGTTGATCGGCGCCAGGCCCCGATCGGCGCGCATGGCCTGGCAGATGGCGATAAAGTCCGGCGCCGTGTCCAGCAGGGTGCCGTCCATATCGAAGAGAACCGCTCGCAGCTTCACAGGCTTACTCCTCGCGCAGGGTCTGGATCATGTAATTGACGTCGACGTCGTTGGCCAGCTTGTAGTGCTTGGTCAGCGGGTTGTAGGTCAGGCCGATGATGTCCTTGACGGTCAGCCCGGCCTGGCGGCTCCAGGCCCCCAGCTCGGAAGGGCGGATGAATTTCTTGAAGTCGTGGGTGCCGCGCGGCAACAGCTTCATGATGTACTCGGCGCCGATGATCGCGAACAGGTACGCCTTGGGGTTGCGGTTGATGGTGGAGAAAAACACCTGGCCGCCCGGCTTGACCATACGGAAGCACGCGCGGATCACCGAGGACGGGTCCGGCACGTGTTCGAGCATTTCCAGGCACGTGACCACGTCGAACTGCCCGGGCATTTCCTCGGCCAGGGCTTCGGCGGTGATCTGGCGGTATTCAACGCTCACGCCGGACTCCAACTGGTGCAGCTGGGCCACGGCCAGTGGCGCTTCGCCCATGTCGATGCCCATCACCGTGGCGCCGCGCTGGGCCATGGCTTCGCTGAGGATGCCGCCGCCGCAGCCGACGTCCAGCACCTTCTTGCCGGCCAGATTGACGCGTTCGTCAATCCAGTTGACTCGCAGCGGGTTGATGTCGTGCAGCGGTTTGAACTCGCTTTCGCGGTCCCACCAGCGGTGAGCCAGGGCTTCGAATTTGGCGATTTCGGCGTGATCGACGTTGCTCATGGTGCATCCTCTGAATCTGATAAATCGGTTGGCCGGTGCTGAACGCGCGGGTTCAACACCGTCGTTATTCGTGCTGCCCGCTGATGCGCCGGCCCCAGGCGACGGCCGTGGCGGTCAACTGTTGCTCATCCATGCGGGTCAATTGCCGGTCGTCGAGCAACTGCTTGCCGGCGACCCAAAGGTGTTTCACGCTGTCACGTCCGGTGGCATATATAAGCTGTGAGACCGGGTCGTAGATCGGTTGTTGCGCCAGCCCCGACAGATCGAAGGCGACGATGTCCGCCGCCTTGCCCACTTCCAGCGAGCCGATCTCATTTTCCAGGCCCATGGCGCGCGCACCATTGAGCGTAGCCATGCGCAGCGCGCGATGCGCATCCAGAGCGGTGGCCGAACCGGCGACGGCCTTGGCCAGCATCGCGGCGGTGCGGGTTTCGCCGAGCAAGTCCAAGTCGTTGTTGCTGGCGGCGCCGTCGGTGCCCAGGGCTACATTGACGCCAGCCTGCCACAGACGTTCCACCGGGCAGAAGCCACTGGCCAGTTTCAGGTTCGACTCGGGGCAATGAATCACGCTGGTGTTGCTTTCTACCAGCAAAACCAGGTCGTCCTCGCTGATTTGGGTCATGTGAACGGCCTGGAAGCGCGGCCCCAGCAGCCCCAGGCGACCCAGACGTGCCAACGGTCGCTCGCCGGTCTTTTCGACGGCTTGCTGCACCTCGAAGGCGGTTTCGTGGACATGCATATGGATGGCGGCGTCGAGTTCTTCGGCGATGACCCGGATTTTCTCCAGGTTGGCGTCGCAGACGGTGTAGGGCGCATGGGGGCCGAAGGTGATCTTGATGCGCGGGTGGTGCTTGAGGTCGCCGAACAGCTCGATGCCCTGGCGGATCGCTTCATCGGCGCTGCCGGCGCCGGGGATCGGGAAGTCGAGGATCGGAATCGCGATCTGTGCGCGCATGCCGCTGTTGTGCACGCAGTCGCTGGCGACCTTGGGGTAGAAGTACATGTCGGAGAAACAGCTGATGCCGCCTTTGAGCTGTTCGGCGATCGCCAGGTCGGTGCCGTCGCGTACGAAGGCCTCGTCAACCCACTTGGCCTCGGCGGGCCAGATGTGTTTTTCCAGCCAGGTCATCAGCGGCAGGTCGTCGGCCAGGCCGCGAAACAGGCTCATCGCCGCGTGCCCGTGGGCATTGATCAAGCCGGGGCTGAGCAGCATGCCCGGCAGCTCGCGCACCTCGGTGGCCTGCAGCTTCAGTGCCGCCGCCCGCGGGCCGATAAAGGCAATGCGCCCGTCGCGAATCCCCAGGCCATGTTCCTTGAGTACCACGCCGGCCGGCTCCACAGGCACCAGCCAGGTCGGCAGCAGCAAGATGTCGAGCGGGGCGGCAGTGGCGGTCATCGCGGGCTTCTTCCTGGGCAGCTATAAAAGAAGCGCGAAGTATACCCGAGCGTCCTGGCTGGCGGATCGCTATAATCGGCGGCTTTTGTTCATGAGTGCGGAGTAAGGGATGCGCGATCGACTGTTGGCAGCGGAGAAAGTGAAGGCCATCGATTGGCGCGACGGCACGCTGCACCTGCTCGACCAACGTGCCTTGCCGTCCCGGGAGAGTTGGATAGCCTGCGCCACGGTGGATGAAGTGGCGCAGGCCATTCGCGCGATGGTCGTGCGTGGCGCGGCAGCCATCGGTATCAGCGCCGCCTATGGCCTGGTGCTCGCCGCTCGGGCACGCGTCGCCGAGGGCGGTGACTGGCAGGCCGGTTGGGAAGAAGACTACGCACTGCTCGCCGATACCCGGCCAACCGCGTCGAACCTGTTCTGGGCCCTCAAGTGCATGCGCGAGCGCCTCGACCGTCTCAAGCCGCACGCCGATCCGCTGGTTGCGCTGGAAGCCGAGGCCGTCGCGATTCACGAGAGTGACCGCGAGGCCAACCTCACCATGGCGCAATTGGGCGTCGAACTGATCCGCAGGCACCAGGGCAATGCCCAGGCCATTCTGACCCACGGCAACGCGGGCGCGCTGGCTACCGGCGGGGTCGGCACGGCGTTGGGAGTGATCCGCGGTGCCTTCCTGGAAGGCATGGTCGAGCAGGTTTATGTCAATGAAACGCGCCCGTGGCTGCAAGGCTCGCGCCTGAGCGCCTGGGAGTTGGCTGGCGAAGGCATCCCGGTACTGGTGAATGCCGACTCGGCCGGCGCGCATATCCTCAAGACCAAAGGGGTGACCTGGGTGATCGTGGGTGCCGACTGCATCGCCGCCAACGGTGATGTGATCGGCAAGATCGGCACCTATCAACTGGCGGTCTGCGCCATGCACCACGGCGTGCGTTTTATGGTGGTGGCGCCGAGTTCAACCCTGGACCTGATGATGGCTACCGGCGATGACGTTGCGCTGGAACAGCGCGATGCTGGCGAGTTGCTGGAGGTGGCGGGGCAGCGCCTGGATGTGGGGGCCTACAACCCGGTGTTCGACGTGACCCCTGCCGACCTGATCGATGTGATCGTGACCGAAAAAGGCATCGTCGAGCGGCCGGACACCGCGAAATTGGCCAAGTTGATGTGCCGTAAGCGGCTGCACTGAAGTTTGTGTGGGGACTGAAATGGTCATCGGGGGCAAGCCCTCTCCCACATTTGACGGTGTTCACACTTCAAGTGTGGGAGGGGACTTGCCCCCGATTGGCCCTGAAAGTCAATAAAACCCTCGGATCCGCCCTCGAAAAACACCACCACCCCACCTCTGAGCCCCTCTCGTCGCCCTCAAGCCTGTCATCCGTCAACTTACTATGCTCCATGCCCATCAAGGGGATAGGTGCGTGGCGGCGATTGTGATAACATCCGGCGGTTTCCAAGGCCACCCCGAGGGGTGTCCTATAACGTGCAGATCCGTGTCATAACTCGTTGATTTGTCGTAAGTCGTTGCCAGGCACTCTGCCGGCAGCGGCGAGCTTCGTTCGTCCCGAATGGATGTGACGAAGTTTCACCCGAAAAAGGAATCAGGCTTCTCATGGGCGAACTGGCCAAAGAAATCCTCCCGGTCAATATCGAAGACGAGCTGAAACAGTCCTACCTCGACTACGCGATGAGCGTGATTGTCGGTCGAGCACTGCCTGATGCGCGCGATGGCTTGAAGCCCGTGCACCGGCGTGTGCTGTTCGCGATGAGCGAGCTGGGTAACGACTGGAACAAGCCGTACAAGAAATCTGCCCGTGTTGTCGGTGACGTGATCGGTAAGTATCACCCTCACGGCGACACTGCGGTGTACGACACCATCGTACGTATGGCCCAGCCGTTTTCCCTGCGCTACCTGCTGGTAGACGGCCAGGGCAACTTCGGTTCGGTCGACGGCGACAACGCCGCGGCCATGCGATACACCGAAGTGCGCATGACCAAGCTGGCGCACGAGCTGCTGGCCGACCTGCATAAAGAAACCGTGGACTGGGTGCCGAACTACGACGGCACCGAAATGATCCCGGCCGTCATGCCCACCAAGATCCCCAACCTGCTGGTCAACGGCTCCAGCGGTATCGCCGTGGGCATGGCCACCAACATCCCGCCGCACAACCTCGGTGAAGTCATCGACGGTTGCCTGGCCCTCATCGACAACCCTGAGCTGACCGTCGATGAGCTGATGCAATACATCCCCGGCCCGGACTTCCCGACCGCCGCGATCATCAACGGCCGCGCCGGTATCATCGAAGCCTACCGCACCGGTCGCGGGCGCATTTACATGCGCGCCCGCTCGATCATCGAAGACATCGACAAGGTCGGTGGCCGCCAGCAGATCGTCATTACCGAACTCCCATACCAGCTGAACAAGGCGCGCCTGATCGAGAAGATCGCCGAGCTGGTCAAGGAGAAGAAGCTCGAAGGCATCACTGAGCTGCGCGACGAGTCCGACAAGGACGGTATGCGCGTCGTGATCGAGCTGCGTCGCGGCGAAGTGCCGGAGGTGATCCTCAACAACCTCTACGCCCAGACCCAGCTGCAAAGCGTGTTTGGTATCAACGTGGTGGCCCTGATCGACGGTCGCCCGCGCATCCTGAACCTCAAGGATCTGCTGGAAGCCTTCGTGCGTCACCGTCGCGAAGTGGTCACCCGCCGTACCGTGTTCGAACTGCGCAAGGCCCGCGAGCGCGGCCACATCCTGGAAGGCCAGGCGGTTGCGCTGTCGAACATCGACCCGGTGATCGCCCTGATCAAAGCCTCGCCAACCCCGTCGGAAGCCAAGGAAGCGCTGATCAGCACGCCCTGGGAATCCAGCGCGGTTGTCGCGATGGTTGAACGTGCCGGTGCTGATTCCTGCCGTCCGGAGACCCTGGACCCGCAATACGGTCTGCGCGAAGGCAAGTACTTCCTCTCGCCGGAACAGGCCCAGGCGATCCTGGAGCTGCGTCTGCATCGCCTCACCGGTCTGGAGCACGAGAAGCTGCTGGCCGAGTACCAGGAAATCCTCAACCAGATCGGCGAGTTGATCCGCATCCTCAGCAGCGCCGTGCGCCTGATGGAAGTGATCCGCGAAGAACTGGAAGTGATCCGCGCCGAATACGGCGACGTGCGCCGCACCGAGATCCTCGATGCGCGCCTCGACCTGACCCTGGGTGACATGATCCCGGAAGAAGAGCGCGTGGTGACCATCTCCCACGGCGGCTATGCCAAGACCCAACCGTTGGCGGCCTACCAGGCCCAGCGTCGTGGCGGTAAAGGTAAATCGGCTACCGGCGTGAAGGACGAGGACTACATCGCTCACCTGTTGGTGGCCAACAGCCACACCACGCTGCTGCTGTTCTCCAGCAAGGGCAAGGTGTACTGGCTCAAGACCTACGAGATCCCGGAGGCCTCCCGTGCCGCCCGTGGTCGCCCATTGGTCAACCTGCTGCCGCTGGACAGTGATGAGTACATCACCACCATGCTGCCGGTCGAGGAATACACCGAAGGTCACTTCATCTTCATGGCCACCGCCAAGGGCACTGTGAAGAAGACCCCGCTGGAATCCTTCAGCCGTCAGCGCAGCGTGGGCCTGATCGCCCTGGAGCTGGACGAAGGCGACGTGCTGATCTCGGCCGCCATCACCGATGGCGAACGTGAAGTCATGCTGTTCTCCGACGGCGGCAAGGTCACTCGCTTCAAGGAATCCGACGTTCGCGCCATGGGCCGTACCGCTCGCGGTGTGCGCGGCATGCGTCTGCCGGAAGGGCAGAAGCTGATTTCGATGCTGATCCCGGAAGAAGGCAGCCAGATCCTCACCGCTTCCGAGCGTGGTTATGGCAAGCGCACCGCCATCAGCGAGTTCCCGGAGTATAAGCGTGGCGGCCAGGGCGTGATCGCCATGGTCAGCAACGATCGCAACGGCCGTCTGGTCGGCGCGGTGCAGGTGCTCGACGGCGAGGAAATCATGCTGATTTCCGACCAGGGCACCCTGGTCCGTACCCGCGTGGCCGAAGTGTCGAGCCTGGGCCGTAATACCCAGGGCGTTACCTTGATCAAGCTGGCCAAGGACGAAAAACTGGTGGGCCTGGAACGCGTCCAGGAACCATCGGAAGTCGAAGGCGAAGAGCTGGAAGGTGAGGAGTTCGAAGGCGAGGTGATCGCAACGGGCGATGACACCGTCGACGAGCCAACCCTCGACGCTGCCGCAGACGAAGAAGAACCGCAGGAATAAGCGGACACACAGGGGGCGGATGAAGATTCGCCCCCTTGTTGTTTGTCCCTTATGAAATAACACGTCCTTTGGCTGGACGCGGTCAATGTGGGAGCTGGCTCGCCTGTGATAACGGCGCCGCGGTATCACTGCGCTACCGAGGTGCCCTTATCGCAGGCAAGCCAGCCCCCACAAGGGTTCGCTCCGGAGAAAGGTTGTTACCGAACATGATTGCAGCCCCACCAGATCAGAGTGAGATTGGATGTGAGCAAGAGAGCCTATAACTTCTGTGCCGGTCCCGCGGCGCTTCCTGAAGCAGTCCTGCAGCGCGCGCAGGGTGAACTCCTCGACTGGCATGGAAAAGGCCTCTCCGTGATGGAAATGAGCCATCGCAGCGATGAGTTCGTGTCCATCGCCACCAAGGCCGAGCAGGATCTGCGCGACTTGCTCGACATTCCATCCAACTACAAAGTGCTGTTCCTGCAAGGCGGTGCCAGCCAGCAATTCGCCCAGATCCCGCTGAACCTGCTGCCGGAAGACGGCACTGCGGACTACATCGACACCGGCATCTGGGGGCAGAAAGCGATTGAGGAGGCCTCGCGCTACGGCCACGTCAATGTGGCGGGCACCGCCAAGCCTTACGATTATTTCGCCATTCCCGGCCAGAACGAGTGGAAGCTGTCGAAAGACGCGGCGTACGTGCACTACGTCGCGAACGAAACCATCGGCGGCCTTGAATTCGACTGGGTACCGCAAGTGGGTGACGTTCCGCTGGTGTGCGACATGTCCTCGGACATTCTCTCGCGTCCCATCGACGTGTCGCGCTACGGCATGATCTACGCCGGGGCCCAGAAGAACATCGGCCCGAGCGGCATTCTGGTCAACATTATCCGCGAAGACCTGCTGGGCCGCGCCCGGTCGGTCTGCCCGACCATGCTCAACTACAAGGTCGCGGCCGATAACGGCTCGATGTACAACACCCCGCCGGCCTTCGCCTGGTACCTCTCCGGCCTGGTGTTCGAGTGGCTCAAGGAGCAGGGCGGCGTGGCGGCCATGGGCAAGCTCAATGAAGTGAAGAAGCGCACCCTGTACGACTTCATCGACGCCAGTGGCCTCTACAGCAATCCGATCAACAAAACCGATCGCTCGTGGATGAACGTGCCATTCCGCCTGGCCGACGATCGCCTGGACAAGCCGTTCCTGGCCGGCGCGGACGAGCGCGGTCTGCTCAACCTCAAGGGTCACCGTTCGGTGGGCGGCATGCGCGCCTCCATCTACAACGCTGTCGACATCAACGCGATCAACGCGCTGGTGGCCTACATGGCAGAGTTCGAAAAGGAACACGGCTAATGTCTGAACAAGAACTCAAGGCCCTGCGCGTGCGCATTGACAGCCTGGATGAGAAAGTCCTGGAGCTGATCAGTGAGCGCGCGCGGTGCGCCCAGGAAGTGGCGCGGGTGAAGATGGCGTCCCTGGCGGAAGGCGAAGTGCCGGTGTTCTACCGGCCGGAGCGCGAAGCCCAGGTGCTCAAGCGTGTGATGGAGCGCAACAAAGGGCCGCTGGGTAACGAAGAGATGGCGCGGTTGTTCCGTGAAATCATGTCGTCGTGCCTGGCCCTGGAGCAGCCGCTGAAAGTGGCCTACCTCGGTCCCGAGGGCACCTTCACCCAGGCGGCGGCCATGAAGCACTTCGGCCACGCAGTGATCAGCAAGCCAATGGCGGCGATCGACGAAGTGTTCCGAGAAGTGGCGGCCGGTGCGGTGAATTTCGGCGTGGTGCCGGTGGAAAATTCCACCGAAGGCGCGGTCAACCACACGCTGGACAGCTTCCTCGAGCACGACATGGTGATCTGCGGCGAAGTCGAGCTGCGTATCCACCATCACCTGCTGGTGGGCGAGAACACCAAGACCGACAGCATCAGTCGCATCTATTCCCATGCCCAGTCCCTGGCTCAGTGCCGCAAGTGGCTGGACGCCCACTACCCGAATGTCGAGCGTGTGGCGGTGTCCAGCAACGCCGAGGCGGCCAAGCGGGTCAAGGGCGAGTGGAACTCGGCGGCGATCGCCGGTGACATGGCGGCGGGCCTGTATGGCCTGACGCGCCTGGCCGAAAAAATCGAGGACCGCCCGGACAACTCCACGCGCTTTTTGATGATCGGTAACCAGGAAGTGCCGCCGACCGGCGACGACAAGACCTCGATCATCGTTTCCATGAGCAACAAGCCTGGCGCGCTGCATGAGCTGCTGGTGCCGTTCCATGACAATGGGATCGACCTGACGCGTATCGAGACTCGACCTTCGCGCAGCGGTAAATGGACCTACGTGTTCTTTATCGATTTCGTCGGCCATCACCGCGACCCGCTGGTCAAGGGCGTGCTCGAGAAAATCAGTCAGGAAGCCGTGGCACTCAAGGTGCTGGGCTCTTACCCGAAAGCGGTTTTGTGAGGCGTTAACATGAGTGGCAACTTCCTCGCCCTGGCGCAGCCGGGCGTGCAACAACTGTCGCCTTACGTTCCGGGCAAACCGGTGGACGAGCTGGCGCGTGAGTTGAATCTGGACCCGGCGAGCATCGTCAAGCTGGCCAGTAACGAGAACCCCCTGGGCCCGAGCCCGAAGGTACTGGCGGCGATTCGTGAAGAACTGGCCGAGCTGACCCGCTATCCGGATGGCAACGGCTTCGCGCTCAAGTCCCTGTTGGCGGAACAATGCCGGGTGGAGCTGAACCAGGTGACCCTGGGCAACGGCTCCAATGACATTCTGGAGTTGGTCGGCCGCGCTTACCTGGCGCCCGGCTTGAACGCAGTGTTCAGCGAGCATGCATTTGCGGTCTACCCGATCGTGACCCAGGCTGTCGGCGCCGAGGCGCGCGTCATTCCAGCCAAGGACTGGGGGCATGACCTGCCGGCCATGCTGGCGGCTATCGATGCGCAGACCCGCGTGGTCTTCATCGCGAATCCGAACAACCCGACCGGCACCTGGTTCGGTGCCGAGGCCTTGAATGACTTCCTGCAGGACGTGCCCGAGCATGTGTTGGTGGTGCTGGACGAGGCCTACATCGAGTACGCCGAAGGCAGCGACCTGCCGGATGGCCTGGATTTCCTCGCCGCGTATCCGAACCTGCTGGTGTCGCGTACGTTTTCCAAGGCCTATGGCCTGGCGTCGCTGCGGGTGGGCTATGGCTTGTCGAGCGCGGTGGTCGCCGATGTGCTTAACCGGGTGCGTCAACCGTTCAACGTCAACAGCCTGGCCCTGGCCGCGGCCTGTGCGGCGATCAAGGATGTCGACTACCTGGAGGAAAGCCGTCGCCTCAACGAGCGTGGTATGCAGCAGTTGCAGGACGGTTTCCGTGAGTTGGGCCTGGGTTGGATCCCGTCCAAGGGCAATTTCATTTGCGTCGACCTCGGCCAGGTAGCCGCGCCGGTATTCCAGGGGTTGCTGCGCGAAGGCGTGATCGTGCGCCCGGTGGCCAATTACGGCATGCCGAACCACCTGCGAGTCACCATCGGTCTGCCGGCTGAAAACAGCCGCTTCCTGGAGGCGCTGGCCAAGGTTCTGGCTCGTGGTTGATGTCACTGCATTGCAACCTGTTGTGCCTATGATCGGTCGCCTGGTGGTGGTCGGCCTGGGGTTGATCGGGGGTTCATTCGCCAAGGGCCTGCGTGAAAGCGGGCTATGCGGCGAGGTGGTAGGCGTCGATCTGGACCCGCAATCGCGCCAGTTGGCGGTTGAGCTGGGCGTAGTGGATCGCTGCGAAGCCGACCTGGCGCTGGCGTGCCAGGGGGCCGATGTGATTCAGCTGGCCGTACCGATCCTGGCCATGGAGAAGTTACTCGCGGTGCTGGCGCGGATGGACCTTGGGCAAGCGATTCTTACCGATGTCGGCAGTGCCAAGGGCAACGTGGTGCGCGCGGCGCAACTGGCCTTTGGCGGCATGCCGGCGCGCTTTGTGCCTGGGCATCCGATTGCCGGCTCCGAGCAGAGCGGGGTCGAGGCGTCGAATGCGCAGTTGTTCCGCCGCCACAAAGTCATCCTCACGCCGCTTGAGCAAACCGATCCGGCGGCTCTGGCAATGGTGGATCGTTTGTGGCGCGAGCTGGGGGCGGATGTCGAGCATATGCAGGTCGAACGCCACGACGAAGTGCTGGCGGCGACCAGTCATCTGCCGCACCTGCTCGCGTTTGGTCTGGTGGATTCGCTGGCCAAGCGCAACGAGAACCTTGAGATTTTTCGTTATGCCGCCGGTGGTTTCCGCGATTTCACGCGCATTGCCGGCAGCGACCCGGTGATGTGGCACGACATCTTCCTGGCTAATCGCGAGGCGGTGTTGCGCACGCTCGACACCTTCCGCAGCGACCTCGACGCCCTACGCGACGCGGTGGATGCCGGGGACGGCCATCAATTATTGGGGGTGTTCACCCGTGCGCGGGTGGCGCGTGAACATTTCAGCAAGATCCTGGCTCGCCGGGCCTATATGGAAACCGCTGTGGACGCCCAAGCGCTGACGTTTCTCGCCAACCCGGGTGGCCGCTTGAACGGTCGCATCCGGGTGCCGGGCGACAAGTCGATCTCCCATCGGTCGATCATGCTGGGCTCGTTGGCTGAGGGCGTAACCGAGATCGAAGGTTTCCTGGAGGGCGAAGACGCCCTGGCGACCTTGCAGGCGTTTCGCGACATGGGGGTGGTGATCGAGGGGCCGCACCATGGTCGCGTGACCATCCATGGTGTGGGCCTGCATGGCTTGAAGCCTGCACCCGGGCCGATTTATCTGGGTAACTCCGGTACGTCCATGCGGCTGCTCTGCGGGTTGCTGGCCGCGCAACGCTTCGACAGCGTGTTGACCGGCGATGCGTCGCTGTCCAAGCGCCCGATGAACCGCGTGGCCGAGCCGCTGCGGGCGATGGGCGCGCTGATCGAGACCGGCCCGCAAGGTCGCCCGCCGTTGACCATCCGTGGCGGCCAGCCATTGAAGGGCTTGACCTACACGCTGCCGATGGCCAGTGCCCAGGTTAAATCCAGCCTGCTGCTGGCCGGTCTGTATGCCGACGGCAGGACTGCGGTGACTGAGCCCGCGCCGACCCGCGATCATACCGAACGCATGCTGCGTGGTTTTGGTTATCCGGTGACGGTGGAGGGCGCGACGGCGTCGGTCGAGTCCGGCCATGCGTTGGCGGCGACCTCGATTGAAGTGCCGGGGGATATCTCTTCGGCGGCGTTCTTTCTGGTGGCTGCTTCGATTGCCGAGGGTTCGGAGTTGGTGCTGGAGCACGTTGGTATCAATCCGACGCGAACTGGGGTGATCGATATCCTGCGGTTGATGGGCGCGGATATCCGCGTGGAAAACCTGCGCGAAGTAGGCGCGGAGCCGGTTGCCGATCTGCGGGTACGCGCTGCGGCGTTGAAAGGTATCGAGATTCCCGAGGCTTTGGTGCCGTTGGCGATCGATGAGTTTCCGGTGTTATTTATCGCAGCTGCGTGTGCTGCGGGGCGCACTGTGTTGCGCGGTGCCCAGGAGCTGCGTGTGAAGGAGTCCGATCGCATCCAGGTCATGGCCGACGGTCTGGCGGCGCTGGGTGTGAAGTGTGAAGCCACCCCGGATGGGCTTATCATTGACGGTGGCCCGATGGCCGGTGGTGAGGTTCATGCCCATGGCGACCACCGCATCGCGATGGCCTTCAGTGTGGCTGCTCTAAGGGCGGCGGCGCCGATTCGTATCCATGACTGCGCCAATGTTGCTACGTCTTTTCCGAATTTTCTTACACTGTGTGCCCAAGTCGGCATCCGTGTTGCCCAAGAGGCTCAATTGTGAATATCAAAGCACCGGTGATAACCATCGACGGGCCAAGCGGTTCGGGTAAAGGCACGATCGCCGGCATCCTGGCCAAGCGCCTCGGCTGGGGCCTGTTGGATTCCGGCGCGCTGTATCGTCTGCTGGCATTTGCTGCGCGCAATCATGGCGTCGATTTGACCAACGAGGAATCCCTGAAACTGCTGGCGGCGCACCTTGATGTGCAGTTCGTCGGGGCGACGGAAGGCCATCCCCAGCGCATCATCCTCGAAGGCGATGATGTGACGGACGACCTGCGTAACGAACAGGTAGGCTCCTTGGCCTCCCAGGTTGCCGCGCTGCCGGCGGTGCGTGACGCGTTGCTGCAGCGTCAGCGGGCTTTCCAGGAAGCGCCGGGGCTGGTGGCCGACGGCCGCGACATGGGCACCGTGGTGTTTCCCGACGCGCCGCTGAAGATTTTCCTGACGGCCAGCGCCGAGGAACGGGCGCGCCGCCGCTACTTGCAGTTGAAGGGCAAAGTCGATGGTGTTAGTCTGTCGAGTCTGCTAGATGAGATCCGTGCACGCGATGAGCGTGATACCCAGCGCGCAGTAGCCCCGCTCAAACCGGCGGCTGATGCCATCCAGCTGGATTCCACGGAGTTGTCCATCGATCAGGTGCTGGAACGCATCATGAGCGAGATCGCCATTCGCGACATCGCCGGGTGACCAAGAAGGCTGCAGGGGACCAGTCATAGTCCTGTGGTGCTTCTTTTAATTGAAACTGACCCACACCGTCTGGGGTGTGGAGATGGGCGTATTCTTCGCCCTTATCAACAGGAATTAAAATGAGCGAAAGCTTTGCGGAACTCTTTGAAGAAAGCCTAAAAACCCTGAACCTTCAGGCAGGCTCCATCATCACCGGTGTTATCGTTGATATCGATTACCAAGCTCGCTGGGTAACCGTTCACGCTGGTCTGAAGTCTGAAGCTCTGATCCCGCTGGAACAGTTCTACAACGATGCTGGTGATCTGACAATCAATGTCGGTGACGAAGTTCACGTTGCTCTGGACTCGGTTGAAGACGGTTTCGGTGAAACCAAGCTGTCCCGTGAAAAAGCCAAGCGCGCTGAATGCTGGATTGTTCTCGAAGCAGCCTTCGCAGCTGAAGAAGTGGTCAAGGGCGTTATCAACGGTAAGGTTAAAGGCGGCTTCACTGTCGACGTTAACGGCATCCGTGCGTTCCTGCCAGGTTCTTTGGTCGACGTTCGTCCAGTGCGCGACACCACGCACCTGGAAGGCAAAGAACTCGAATTCAAGGTCATCAAGCTCGACCAGAAGCGCAACAACGTTGTCGTTTCCCGTCGCAGCGTCCTGGAAGCAGAGAACTCCGCCGAGCGTGAAGCTCTGCTGGAATCCCTGCAGGAAGGCCAACAAGTCAAAGGTATCGTCAAAAACCTCACCGATTACGGCGCATTCGTCGATCTGGGTGGCGTCGATGGCCTGCTGCACATTACCGACATGGCTTGGAAGCGTATCAAGCATCCTTCCGAAATCGTCAACGTTGGCGACGAGATCGATGTCAAGGTTCTGAAGTACGATCGTGAGCGCAACCGCGTTTCCCTGGGCTTGAAGCAGCTGGGCGAAGATCCATGGGTTGCTATCAAAGCACGTTACCCAGAAGGCACTCGCGTGACCGCGCGTGTTACCAACCTGACCGACTACGGCTGCTTCGCTGAGCTGGAAGAAGGCGTGGAAGGCCTGGTACACGTTTCCGAAATGGACTGGACCAACAAGAACATCCACCCTTCGAAAGTCGTACAAGTCGGCGACGAAGTGGAAGTTATGGTTCTGGACATCGACGAAGAGCGTCGTCGTATCTCCCTGGGCATCAAGCAGTGCAAATCTAACCCATGGGAAGATTTCTCCGGCCAGTTCAACAAGGGCGATAAAATCTCCGGCACCATCAAGTCGATCACCGATTTCGGTATCTTCATTGGTCTGGACGGCGGCATCGACGGCCTGGTTCACCTGTCCGACATCTCCTGGAACGAAGTGGGCGAAGAAGCTGTTCGTCGTTTCAAGAAGGGCGACGAGCTGGACACCGTTATCCTGTCGGTTGACCCAGAGCGCGAGCGCATCTCCCTGGGTATCAAGCAACTGGAAAGCGATCCGTTCTCCGAGTACGTTCAAGAGAACGACAAAGGCGCAATCGTTAAGGGCACGGTGAAAGAAGTTGACGCTAAAGGCGCCATCATCACTCTGGCCGACGATATCGAAGCGACTCTGAAAGCCTCCGAAATCAGCCGTGACCGCGTTGAAGACGCGCGCAACGTACTGAAAGAAGGCCAGGAAGTAGAAGCCAAGATCATCAGCGTTGACCGCAAGAGCCGCGTAATCCAACTCTCCATCAAGTCGAAAGACGAAGTTGAAGAGAAAGAAGCTATCCAGAGCCTGAAAGAAGCTCCGGCAGCTGCAACTGGCGAGACCACCATGGCCTCCCTGCTGCGCGAAGCAATGGCTAAGCAGAACTAAGTTCTGTAAAAGCTGTAGGAAAAGGGCGACTTCGGTCGCCCTTTTTTGTGCCTGAAATTTGTTGAATCAACAACTTAGAACCAGCGCGTTCAGCTCAGTGTCGGAAGTGACTATAGTCTTCAGAAAGGCTTCACCAACGCTGTTGTTTCAATAAGGATTCGGATGAACAGGCTTATCGTAGTGCTCGCCCTGGTAATGCTGGCAGGGTGCGCAAGCACCAGTGCAAAAACTTATGTGAAGCGCGGCGTCAGCGGTGTAGAGATCGACTGCTCGGGCTTAGGCAACAAGTGGGGGAAGTGCGAGAAGCGCGCTGCACGCGAGTGCAAGATGCAGGGCTACAAGGTCATCACGCGCTCCAGCGACGCCACGGATGAAGAGGGCGACTACTTGTTCGGATGGAACCCGGCAGGAGCCGTCACACGCAAGATGCTCGTAATCTGCAAATAGCCTGAGGAGCTTTGTTCGTCAGTGTTTATTCAGTCGTATATTAGTTTATGCACGGGCTGTTCAAATTCATCAAGTCATGCTAAAACCTTTGAAGCGCTTTTCCTAGCTGCTTGAAAAAGAAGGGAAAAATATGACGAAGTCGGAGTTGATCGAACGAATTGTCACCCATCAAGGGCTGCTCTCATCCAAGGATGTGGAGCTGGCTATCAAGACCATGCTTGAGCAAATGTCCCAATGCCTTGCCACCGGAGATCGCATCGAAATCCGCGGCTTCGGCAGTTTCTCCCTGCACTACCGCGCACCGCGAGTAGGCCGTAACCCAAAAACCGGCCAATCCGTCAGCCTCGACGGAAAGTTCGTTCCCCACTTCAAGCCGGGCAAGGAATTGCGCGACCGGGTGAACGAAGAAGAGGAAGAGGGCGTCTGAGTGTTTTTGGGGTAGGAGAAGGTTATGCGTGGGGTTAAGCGCGTTTTTGCAGTGTTCATTGTGCTGGTTATTGCGTTTGGGGTTTTGGCGTTCGCACTGGAAAACCAACAAAAAACGGCGTTGTCGTTTGTCGGGTGGGCTACGCCATCCCTGCCTGTCTCGTTGTTTATAGTAGTGGCTTTGATCATAGGTCTGTTAGTGGGGCCTGCGCTTTTTTTGCTCAGCGGGTTAAAAAACAGTCGGCGAATAAGGCATAAAGTTTAGTATCTGGCCATTTTGGTTTGGCCTTGATCGAAGGGGCTCTTCATTGCGCAGGGTTGCTCACCGCAATTTCGCTTAGCCGTGGTGTCGCTGATCGCTTGGCCTTCAGCGCTCCCAACGGGCTCATCCGTTCGTCGGAAAACCTACTGCATCGGTTATCAATTTGATCGATAGCCTCTCTCAAAAACCTCACGGCATCTCATATTTGCACGCATCGGAAAGCTCCCTACGCGCGCGAGGAAATGTCCTGCATACTTGTCAAGGCTTGTAATGTAAGCGATAGATGGCAAAATGCGGGCATTCTCGATAACAGGCATTTTTGTGTGTTCCTGACCTAGCAGCGACGCCGGGTTTTGAGCGGTATTAACATAATTATAAATAAACACAGCAAATCGTCTGCATAACGAGCCCGCAGTTTCTCCTTGAAGGCAGGTTTTTGTTGTGAGTAGTAATTTCCGTGCGCCCTCGGTGCCCTCGTCCGACGACATCGACCTCGTCGCGCTCTTTCAATCCGTTATGCACCAGAAAAAACTCATCGCGCTATTCGCCGCAGGCGCTGTGCTGGTGGCGGCCATTTACGCCTTTTCGGCTACCCCTGAGTATCAGGTCAGTAGTGTCTTGCGCCCCGCCGCTATTAACGAGTTGGATGCACTGAATCGGTCTGAGCTTTATAGGCTGTCTTCCCGTGAGGCGCTTTTGAAAGTGGGCGCTGCGCTGGAGTCGTACGAGACGAGGTTGAGGTTTTTTCGTGAGAATCAACAGCTCTTCAAGAGCTTTGTTCGTCCAGGGCGCAGCCTTGAGCAGAGTTTCGAGGCGTTCAATCAAAACTCGATCAAGCTCATTTTGCCCGATGCCAAGACGTCTGACTCCATAAGCACTTTCATCAGGCTGGAGATGAATTATCCCCAAGGCGTTGATGGCGTTACAATACTTAACAATTTTGTCGGCTATGCTATCGCGTCTGAGCGAAAGCAAATCGCGGCTGACTTGAATGTCATCATACAAAATAGTCTCAATGAGCTATCTGTTAAGCTAGACGCCGCACGGGCTAATTATTTAAATAGCAAGGAAGCTAGGATCGCTTCTTTGCAAGAAGTAGACAGCCTTCGACGCGCTAAATTGACGGACGAACTGAAAGCACTCCGTGAGCAACTGAAAATTCAACGCGCTGACCGGATCTCTCAATTAAATGAGGCGATAGGCATTGCCAAGTCATTAGGTATAGAAAAACCCTCCTCGCCTACATCGTTGGGCGAGTCGCGCCGTGAAAGCGGTAGCATCATGCGAACAGAAATAAACAATCAACAAATCCCGCTCTATTTTATGGGGGTTGAAGCGCTTCAAGCTGAACGCACGGCGTTGCAGGCACGTAAGTCAGATGACTTTACCGAAGGGCGTATCGCTCAAATTGCCAAAGAGCTGCAGTTGCTCAAGGCCAACCGTGAGGTTGAGGTGCTGGGGCAGCGTAAAAATGAAGATATTTTTCTTGCGGGTGTAGAGCCGTTGCGTGCTGAAGTCGTAAGGTTGAAGCTTTTCAATACAAATATGGATGAGCTGAAGCTCGTCGTCGTAGATCAGCAGGCTCTACAGCCGCTGCGACCGATCAAACCGAAAAAAATGCTGATCATCCTGATCGGCTTGCTTGCGGGGCTCGCGCTGGGAGGGGCAGTTGCCGTCGCGCGCAGTTTGCTGCGTCGCCGTCCGAGTTTTTTTAGCTCTGAACAGGTTCTCACGGAGGATAAATCTACTCCGGCGCTGGTAAGCAAGCTTTAGGTAGCCTTGAGCATTTCATCCTCGATTGCGCGTCGTAGCGTGAACGAATTTTCAGATGACTAATCGGGTAATCTCTTCCATGCGAGATCTTCATATTTCGGTACTGATGCTGTTGCAGGAGCCCTGACTGTGAAGGGGTAATAAATGCCAATTTTCGGGCGTCTTGCTCAAGTTTGCTTTATGGGTCGTTGAGGTTTTTATGACGGTTTGCCAGAGCTGAGGGTTTTGATACGGTAACCCGAGAACGGCAGGAAAAATTCTTCCAGTTTGCGTCGTGATGAGTTGAGAAATGGAGTTGTATCGGATGGGTTTTACGTTGAAGCCAATTATCTCTTCAGGGGCCCCTGAATCTGCGCGTACGCTATTTTGGGAGGTTTTTTTTGCTTCCAGAGGGCGAGGTATCGATTTGGTTACCCATTTTCCGTGGCTGGCGGATGATGAAAATGTGTCTTGCATTGAATTCATAAACCCTGAAGAACAGAACGAAACGCTCGCCGCTCTGGTCGTAAGGTATCTGGATATAGGTTCAGGCAATTCCATCGGTCTGATAGGGCTTGTGTGTGTCGCTGAACAGTGGCGCGGAAAAGGTCTGGCTTCACGTTTAATGTCCCGCGCTATCGAGTTTGCCGAGCGCGAAAATTTGGGCGCATTGGTGCTCTGGACGCAAAAACCCGAGGTTTACGTCAGTCAAGGGTTTGTCATCGATCAGGAAGATCGCTTTGGTTCTGTTGAATGCGTTATCGAACATAGTGTCAAGGTGGATTACGCGACAAACGATTGGCCTGATTCAACCCGTCTTTTGACGCGCGGGCTGCCGCCTTTCGCGATTCGCGGTCAAGTGATTTCAAATGAAAACGCCCGAATTATTGTATTGGCTTCAAACAGCGGACTCACCGTCGCAGAGTGGGAAGGGGACAGTAGAGATGTCGTCGACCTGATGATGGCTTCCATGCCCGCAAGGTGGTCTCTTAATAGTGCTCAAGATGACCCCTTGCTAGCTGAATTGGAAAAAAGCGGAGTGGCGCTTAATTTGCAGTCTGCTGCCGTTAGAATGGTTAAATATTTAAGCGGCCGCACGGCGGTTGAGCTTCCGAACATCAAATTTCTTGATCGGGTCTGAAAAATGTCCAACACAACTCCACCGCTACCTCTCGTGAAAGTCGCAATGCCTCCACGCGATATTCTGCTCCCTGCGTTGGAGTCGGTACTCTACAGTGGCATGATTTCTGAAGGGGAGCATGTCTATCGTTTTGAACAAGTATTTGCTGAAACCTTCAAACTGCAAAATGTGTTGGCAACCAGCAGCGGCACTGCAGCCCTTCACCTGTCGATGCTGTTGGCAGGCGTGGGCGCCGGTGATGAAGTCATCACGACTTCCATGACGGCCGAGCCGACCAATACGACTATTTTGCAAATGGGCGCGACGCCGGTATTTGCCGATGTTGAGCGCAAAACAGGTAATCTTTGCCCTGACGCTGTAAAAGCTGCAGTAACCGAAAAGACCAAGGCCATCTGTGTCGTACATTACGCCGGTTACCCTGCACGCCTCAAAGAACTCAGAGATATTGCGGACTGGCACAATATCTCTCTGATTGAAGATTGCGCCCATGCATTGGGTGCTGAGTATGGCGGCGAGCCTGTCGGCTCGATGGCCGACTACGCGATTTATTCATTCCAAGCAATTAAACACATGACCACCGTCGATGGTGGGATGCTGGTAATGAAAGACCCGGCCCAGATGGCGGAGGCGCGGAAGCTGCGCTGGTTTGGTTTGGCGAAAGGCGTGCCTCGTACCGAAGTCGATATTACGACCGCAGGTTACAAATACAATATGCACAACGTCGCTGCTGTGATTGGATTAAAGCAGCTGGAGGGCATATCGCCATTGTTGAAAAAACACCACGATAACGGGCGTTATTTTGATCAAGCGTTAACCGGGATAACCGGTATTGCGCCGGCGACCGTAGAAGCACAGGCCACACCGGCCTACTGGCTGTACACGCTATTGGCAGATGACTCGGACGACGTTGAGAAATTATTAGCCGCGAATGGCGTGATGGCGTCAAAACTTCATAGGCCCAACCACTTTCACTCCGTATTTAAACCGTTTGCCGGCGCAATGCCAGGCTTGGACGAGTTTTACAAGCGCCTGGTGCATATTCCATGTGGGTGGTGGGTGTCCGATGACGACCGCGAGCGGATCGTCCATGTACTCAAACGTGGTTGAGCGGAGCCTAGTTGATGTCTGAAGTTATCCCCCTATATGGCGTCGTCAGTCTGCCTGAAATGGAGGCTGTAGCGCTGGACATATTGCGCTCCGGCAGGATCGCTGGAGGAGAGTGGGTAACAAAGTTTGAGGAAGGCCTGAAACAAATCATCGGGCTGCCGCATGTTGTATCGACGGTCGATATGACCAGTGCGTTATTCCTTGCTTTGCATCTGGCGGGCGTCCAGGAAGGCGATGAGGTGTTGACCACTCCCTTTGCATGCCTTTCAACCAACTCGGCCATTGCACAACACAAGGCGCTGCCCGTTTGGGTTGATGTGAGCCCTGGCACAGTGTCGATGGACCTTGCAGACCTTAAATCGAAAATCAGTAAAAAAACTAAAGCGGTGATCTTGTATCACGTTGCCGGTTATCCTGGGCCTGCGAAAGAGATCAGCGAATTATGCAAGAAGCACAATATCGCGTTGATTGAAGACTGCGACAACGCCCTGCTTGCCGAGCAAGAAGCTGTGCCAGTCGGTTCATATGGGGATTTTGCGATTTACTCGTTTTACCCGAATCGACAAATCAACACCACGGAGGGCGGTGCTTTGGCCTGCCGTAGTGAATCAATGGCTATCAAAGCGCGTCAGTTAAGGCGATTTGGTATTGACTTCACGACCTTCAGAAGCAAAAGCGGTGAAATCAGCCCCGCATCGGATATACCCGAGATTGGTTGGGGGATGACTATGAATAACTTGTGTTCAGCGCTGGGCTGCGCGCAAATTCCGACGCTGCATGCCAGGCATGAGCGCACGACCAGGAATGTGCGAACCTTGCGCGCGTTGCTGGAGGACGTAGAAGGTCTAACACCCGTTCCGGTGCCGCAGTTTAGTAAACCTGCGTACTGGGTGTTCTTGGTATTTGTCGATAACCGAGAGCACGTACTCAGTGAGTTAAAAAGCAAGGGGGTAATGGCTTCCATCGTGCACCAGCGCAATGACACCTACAGTGGCTTCAAAGCGGATGCTAGTGCGTTGCCTAATACAGATTATTTGCAGGGCAGTGTGATCGGCGTGCCATGCGGTTGGTGGCTTAACGATGTTGATGTCATGCATGTCGCAAGCGCGTTGAAAGAAGCCGTCTGCGTTAAAGTCACCAGTAAAGTCGACAGCGGCGCATGAAGTTGCGCGTGCCTGCGATTGGGCGAATGTTAATGCTTTACGCGGGCAGGTCTTCCAGCTTGCTGGTTGCCTTCCTTTTTTTACCCTGGTATAGCCGGTTATTGGGCAGCGCGCAGTTTGGCGTCGTGGCAGTCATTCTGTCGCTTCAAGCACTTTTGGTGATGATGGACTTGGGCATGTCGACCCTGACCGGGAGGGAGGTTTCCGTTGCCTCCGACGACAGTCGCTCTCTGCGCACTTTGCTACAGACGGCCGAGCTAAGTCTTTCGGGTTTTTACGCCATTCTATTAGGCGTCGCAGTGGCACTTAAACTCGCGTTTTTTGGCGATTCGGCCTCCTGGCTGGTGGTGATCGGTGCGGTGGTGTTGTTTTGGCTGCTCGTTATGCAAAACCTCTATTACTGCACTTTGATAGCGTGGCGAAAATACACACTGGGCAGTGGTATACAGATCGTAGGCGTCGCCGTTCGCGCGGGTGTAACAGCCGCCGCGCTGATGTATATAGCCGCTACGCTTGAAGTTTTTATTATCACTCAGTTGCTTATCACAGCCGTGCACTGGTGGTGTTCACGGTTTGCTGTAATGAGGCGAGTCTCCGCTCACGTTACGGCGGGTGTTGAAGAAAAACGGCCGACACTTAAGGACGCTATAGCACTGACCAGGACCGGTGGCGCGCTGGTTTTATTTTCCGCCGCGGGCGCCGCGGTAACTCAGCTGGACAAGCCTATAATCTCCATATTCGCTTCTGCCAGCAGTGTAACGCCCTACTATTTGGCCAGCTTGTTGTGTATGACGCCGATTTCTATTTTGGCAGGCCCAGTCAGTCAGTATTTTCAGCCGATACTGTTGCGCGAGGCGGCGCAGGGGAGGCTGGGTCAAGCACACAAGACAGTGAAGCGATTTGTCCTGTCCGTTTTTTTCGTCACGGCTTTGCCCACCTTCATTCTGTGGTGGTTCCGCGCTCCCATTATCCAGCTATGGGTTGGGCCAAGTGAAAGTAACCGCTTGATTGCAAGCTATATCGCGATATTGCTGCCCGGTCTTGCCATTGGCGCGTTTGGGTTTATCCCTTATAGTTTGTTGATTTTTTCCAAGGACTATCGTTTTCAAGCCTCAATGTCTGCATGCCTGACAGCAGTGACTCTGGTGTTGGCTACCGTTGCTGCCGCTGAGAAAAATATCGAAGCCGTCTGCTACGCCTACTCGGCCTACCACATCGCTTCGACTGTGGTTTCGTGGATCAGGGCGTCAAGACTTCCTGAGGTCGGTGCCTACGCAAAAAACGCGGCGCTACTGATGTCGGTGTTGATTTTCACATCTGTCTCGGTGTTTGGCGTTGCGCTATATATATTTATTTAATAGGTGGATTCAACGATGTTTGACAATAAAGTTTTGATGATCACGGGCGGTACCGGCTCGTTTGGTAACACCGTGCTGAACCGGTTTTTGAACACCGATGTTAAAGAAATCATCGTCTTCAGCCGTGATGAAAAAAAACAGGAAGACATGCGGATTGCGTTGAACAATCCTAAAGTCAAGTTTCATATTGGTGATGTCCGAAATTATGAAAGCATCAATCGCGCTATGGCCGGCGTTGATTTTGTTTTTCACGCAGCTGCCTTGAAGCAAGTACCGTCCTGCGAGTTTTACCCAATGGAAGCGGTTCTGACAAACGTCACAGGTACCGAAAACGTCCTGAATGCCGCGATTGATAACAATGTAAAACGTGTTGTACTCCTGAGCACCGATAAAGCCGTGTATCCGATCAACGCCATGGGTATTTCGAAGGCCATGGGTGAGAAGATTCTGATCGCCAAGTCGCGCACCGTTCGCGAAGGCGGCCCTGTCTTTTGCGCAACCCGTTACGGCAACGTGATGGCTTCGCGCGGCTCGGTAATTCCTCTGTTCGTCGATAAAATCAAAGCCGGCGTTCCACTGACAGTTACTGACCCGAACATGACACGCTTTTTGATGAGCCTGGAAGATTCGGTCGATTTGGTACTGCATGCTTTTGAACATGGCGAACAAGGCGATATCTTCGTACAGAAAGCGCCGGCCAGCACCATCGGTGACCTGACCGTTGCATTGAAAGAGCTGTTTGCCAGTGAAGCTGTGGTCAATATCATTGGTACACGCCATGGCGAAAAACTGTACGAGTCGTTAGTGTCTCGCGAAGAAATGGCCAAGGCCAAGGACATGGGCAGATACTACCGTATTCCTGCGGATAACCGCGATCTGAACTACGATAAGTTTATTATCGAAGGGCAGCCTGAAGCAAATGCGATTGACGATTACACTTCTCACAATACAGAACTATTGAGCGTAGAGCAGATCAAGCAGTTGCTGCTGACGCTAACCTATATTCAACAGAATATTGGTTGATCAGCATGACCTTATTAAGCGTCATTATACCTACACATAACCGTGCCCAGTACGCGGTGCAATCGATTAGTTCAATTTTAGAGCTGTCGCCCGATATTCAAGTGGTGGTGTGCGACTCCAGCCCTGTTGACGAGATCTCTGGCCACTTCGTGGACAGTTACTCAGCCTCGCGTTTAAAGTTAATCAGGTCGGGCCATGGCATTAGTGTTGTCGATAATTTTAATCTCGGGCTTGATTCTGCGGACGGTGAGTACCTGGTGTTCATCGGGGATGACGACTTTGTTGGCAAAGAGATCGTGCAGGTCGCTGAGTGGGCGCGAGGCAAGAAAATTGATTCTGTGAAATTTAATTTTCCGGCTTTGTATTACTGGGATGACTTTAAGCACTCCACTCAAGGCGATGCTTATTCCGCAACCCTGCGCATCACGCCCTTTGACGGCTCGGTGACACCTCATGACTTAAAAGCATCCATGCGCCATGCGCTTGATAATTTTGGGGGGGGAGTTTTTGATATGCCTCGCGCCTATGCCGGGATGATTTCTGCGGATTTGGCGCGGAGAATCAAGCTGAAGTACGGTCAGGTATTTGGCGGTGTAAGCCCTGATATATACAGCTCTTTTCTTATTGCCAATGAATCGAATGCCTGCGTACTGGTAGATTATCCTGTTATTATACCGGGTGCTTCAGGTATGAGTACTTCTGGGCAAAGCAGTTCAGGTGAGCATTACGGCAAGCTAAGGGAAAATGCTCATATTGCTCCGTTTAAAAATCTGGTATGGGATGAGCGTATCCCGGAATTTTATTCGGTTCCGACGGTGTGGTCCTACTCGCTGTTGAAAGCCGTTGAAAAAGTAGAAGCGTCTGACGGCCTTAATCTACATCCAAATTTTGGCCGGGTGCTGGTAAAGTGCTTCGTTTATTTTCCTCGTTCTTACAAAGAAACGTTTAGTTCTTTTCGAAGAACCGCAGCGCACTATGGTTACGCGAAAGTAATCTATCAAGTGGTTCGCTCGGTGGGGGCGGAGTTTGTGTGGGTACTGTCACGCATTTCTACAAAGCTGTTTAAGTCAAAAGTGTCACTTGATAGCTCAGTGTTGAAGGGGCTTGATACGACGTACAGCGCGAGTCACGGCTTGCAACTTTTTTTAGCTGATTACCCTGCAAAGCTTAGGCTTCCGGTGTGAGCGCGCGTGCAGAGGGTAAGGCGTTAGTTTTGATTTTTATTAAGGTTTGCGCCGTTTGCCGTGAATCAAAATAGCAAGAGGTATATGGTTCGCCGTTAAATTTTTACAGATGGATCTCAATAGTAACGCTTTTAGGTGAATAGGTTTTTAATGGAATTTTATGTTTCGAGTACCTTGTTTTTTGTGATGGCGAGTTTGTTTGGTAGCTACACAAGGTGGCCGCGTACATTCTTTTTCATAGGCCTGCTCCCTATGATTTTGATCGCATTGCTTAGAGGTAACGTCGGTATCGATACGGCCGTCTATTTGCAAGAAATACAACGCATCGCGGAGGCCGGCGAGTATACCCGCACGTTTGAGCCTTTGTTTGAAAAACTGATCCTGTTTTTTTCGAGTTTTTTTGACTCGCCAAGAGCTGTATTGGCCGCATTAGGCGCAATAACGACGGTTTTTTTGGTAATGGGCGCGATTCAAAAAAACCAATCATTGCTGGTTTTTTGCGCCTTTATAATTCCCGTTTATTATTTTGATATGGTGATGAATGGGGTCCGCTATGGACTTTCGTTTGCTATCGTTTTTTGGGCGTTAATTTACTTAAGAGATGGCAAAGAGAAAAGGTTCATCGCTTGGGTAGTGGTGGCCAGCCTGATTCAAAGCTCGGGTGGGCTGCTTGGCCTGATGTTGTATGTTCTGCACAGTCGGCGCTGGAGGGTATTGATTGGTTGCACGGTTCTATTCGCCGTGGGGTTCGTCGGCGCCTACCCGTATTTCATCGCGAAATTTCAGAATTACTCTGAGATTTACACCGCTTCTATCTTTTCGGGTCTGTCTACTTTAATCGTCACTGTTGCGGCGCTCTTAATATGGATGCTTGATCCTGGCACACGCAAAAATACGTTCTCGGCCTGCTGTATTTTGTTAAGTATTGCATGCTTGATGTTCGGTGTTGCGCAAATTTCATACGCAGGCTTAAGGTTTTTGCAGTTAGTCAGTTTCGCGACGTTTCTCTACTTTATCATTTCGATGTCGAGCAATCGTGTCACACTTTCCAACGTGTCTAAAGCAGCACTGTTGGGCGTGGCGGTTATTGCGTTCATTCTAAAAATGAAGAATTTTTCGGACAGCTTTAACGAAGGTCCATCGCCCTTTGTACCATATTTGTTTTTCTGGGAGTGAACCCGATGTCGGAAGCGATGTGCTCAATTATTGTTCCCGTGTTCAATGTGCATGAATTTTTGCAGAGATGCTTGGTAAGTTTAAAGGCTCAGACTTATAAAAATATCGAAATTATAATTGTTGACGACGGCTCCACCGACGGATCTCTGGAGGTCTGCAAAGAATTTTTTGCGCATGACCTAAACGTAAAATTTTTAGAACAGCTCAATAGTGGACAAGGCGTGGCGCGCAATCTGGGTGTGCGCGTCGCCTCGGGGGAGTACATTGTTTTTGTTGACGCAGATGACTGGATTGATAAAGACCTGTGCTTAGACTTAGTTTCGCGCATGACAGAGGAACGGTTGGATTTCATTAGTTTTGGTCTTGACTTTGTCACGCAAGACGAGAAGATTGTGCACGAGATCAGGCGTTTCCGCTTTGAAACACTGTCGGGGGATGCCATCTTCAAAGCGGCAATGTTAGATGATGCGGTTTTATCAAGTCCCGTCAACAAGATGTACCGTCGTTCATTTTTACGAGAGCACTCAATTGAGTTTCCAGCGGTCCGCGCCTGTGAGGACATGTATTTTTCCAGGGCGGTCTCTTTTTTCTCATCGCGTACAGCGTTTGTTTCTAAGGTTTATTACCACGCCTTGATTAGAAATAACAGTACTAGCCGCTCTATTAGTTGGGTATTTTTTAGCTCGCTGATAGAGGTCATTCGATTGGAATCTATCTTTCTTGAAAAAAATGGTGTGGCGCAACAATACTATCATTTATTCCTTGCTCATGTGTCCAAGCAAATTTCTCATGCGTTGGTGCTCGCCGCTTTTCGTATGCCGGTGTATGCGGAGTACAATAGCGTAGCAGTTAAGCTAATGGGGCTGCCTGAGATGAATCTGGCCAATAGCCCAGACGTTCAGGCATTACTTGGAATTAAACACAAGGCGGTGTTGAGACTGGCCACGTATCCGCGGCTGCTGCGTTTAATTGCTAAAAGTTTGAAGCTTATTAACTATTCTCCTTACTAATTTATAGGTTAACTATTGTGCTGAAAGTATATGGTTTTAGAGGGCTTTTGAAGCTGCTCTGTGACGTGATGTATAGCAGGCTATTTTACCCAAGCGCGCGTATTGTGCGACGTCCGTTTTATATGCGTGGTGCGCGGCATGTTGCGATCGGTAAGGGGTTTACTACCGGGGTAAGCTGTAGGATTGACGCTTTCCCCGAAAAGGCTGGCACTTGTATCCATATTGGTAAGGATGTACAAATCAATGATTACGTGCACTTGGGCAGTGTTGAGTCGATCACAATCGGCGACAGGGTATTGATCGCGAGCAAGGTCTTTATCAGTGACCACAACCACGGGGTGTATAAAGGCAGCGAAGCCCATTCCTCGCCTTTTGAGAGCCCTATAGAGCGCAAGCTCGTGTCTGCTCCTATCGTTATTGAAGACGATGTGTGGCTTGGTGAGTTCGTGTGTGTGCTGCCGGGTGTGACTATCGGAAGAGGCAGTATTATCGGTGCCATGTCGGTAGTGACGCGCAGCATTCCGCCAATGTGTATTGCGGTGGGATCGCCTGCTAAGGTGATAAAATCCTATGATATCGTCAGCTCATCGTGGGTGGAGGTATGAGCACATTGAGTACCGCGCCCACCAAGGCGCGCGTGGCAGTATTAATGGCGGCCTATAACGGCACCCAATGGCTGCAAGAGCAGGTTGACTCAATTCTTGGTCAGCAAGGTGTCGACGTTACATTGTTTGTAAGTGTCGATATATCGTCAGATAACACTGAGCAATGGGTGACTTCACTCAGCGAGGCTGACGCACGCGTTATTCCATTGCCCTACGGTCTTAAGTTTGGAGGGGCGGCGAAAAACTTCTTTCGTTTGATTCGTGATGTGGATTTCAATGGTTATGATTATATTTCCTTCGCTGATCAAGACGATATCTGGGTCGCCGACAAACTTGTATCAGCTCATCAAAAGCTTTCCAATCCCGGTGTGTCGGCTTACTCGGGTAACGTCACAGCGTTTTGGCCTGACGGCCGCCAAGTGGTCTTGAATAAGGCGCAAGCACAACAAACGTATGACTTCATTTTTGAGGCTGCAGGCCCAGGCTGTAGTTATGTATTGAAGGTGGCAGAGGCTAGTGCCTTCAAACAGTTTCTTTTGGATAATTGGTCCGCGGCGAATAATGTATCTCTGCATGATTGGTTGATGTACGCTTGGTTTCGTGCCAAGGGCTTGGTGTGGTTTATCGATCCTTGCCCAAAGATACTGTACCGTCAGCACTCTAATAATCAGGTAGGCGCAAATGAGGGTTTAAAAGCGCTTATGGCTCGCCTGTCGTTGATGCGTTCCGGTTGGTACAGAGCTGAGATAGCCAAAATTACCCAGCTGTTGTCGGCAGATCTGCCGCAACTGCCTGCCGAGTTAAAAGCTTCCGGTAAAGTTTCGTTAAGTTTCCTGGTGAAGAACTTCAATTGCACACGGCGTCGACTTCGTGATCGTTTTCTTTTAGCGATCGTGATCATTTTAGGAATTTATTAGTGCGAGGCTACGCTTATGAATAGCATATTTGTGACGGGCGCGTCTGGTTTTGTTGGCCGGGCATTAGTCGAAAGATTAGTCGCCGATAATATTCCCTGTGTGGCGGCGGTACGACGACACGTTGATTCAATTCCTGCGTCTGTGAAAACGGTAAATTTTGACTCGTTGGAAGAATTGGTTGACTGGTCGACGGCGTTGGTTGGCCAAGATGTTGTCGTTCATTGCGCGGCGCGCGTGCATGTGATGAACGATACTGTGATGGACCCGCTTGCCGAATTTCGTAAGGTCAACGTTGACGGCACTCTGCACCTCGCGTCACAAGCTGCGGCGGCAGGCGTTAAGCGGTTTGTGTTTATCAGCTCGATCAAAGTAAACGGCGACGGCACTCTGCCGGGCATCCCTTATAAGGCTGACGATGCGCCTTGCCCCACCGACCCGTATGGCGTGTCGAAGAGGGAAGCCGAAGACGGGCTTCGTGCCCTGGCTGAAAAGACCGGCATGCAGGTCGTCATTATTCGCCCCGTACTGGTATACGGCCCAGGCGTTAAGGCCAATTTCCTAAGCATGATGCGTTGGTTGGACAAGGGCGTTCCTTTACCGTTTGGCGCTATAGGTAACCGCCGCAGTCTGGTCGCGATCAATAACCTGGTTGATCTGATCGTGACGTGTATTGCGCACCCGGCAGCGGCTAATCAAACCTTTTTGGCCAGTGACGGGCAGGATTTATCAACCACGGGCCTGCTGAAAAAAATGGCAAAAGCGTTGAATAAACGTGCTTATCTTCTTCCTGTGCCTGGTTGTATGTTGAAAGTTACTGCCGCGGCGGTCGGAAAAAAGGACCTGTCGCAGCGACTATTGGGTTCGTTGCAGGTCGATATTGCTAAGACCAAGACGGTTCTGCAATGGCAGCCTCCGGTGACGGTTGATGCAGCGCTTAGAGCGACGGCTTTACATTATTTGGAACTTAAAGAACAATGATTTACGGGTCTCTAGCTATCGTCGTTGTCCTGCTGTCGCTCGTGCTGACCGGCGCGTTAAGGCGTTACGCTTTGTCGAGAAGCATTATGGACATCCCCAATGCAAGGAGCTCGCATTCGGTCGCGACCCCGCGCGGTGGAGGCGTGGCCATCGTGCTGGCGTTTCTTTTATGCTTGCCAGTACTCGGGTACTTAAACCTAGTTGGCCTAGAGGTGCTGATTGGCTTGGGGTGTGCGGCCGCGTTAATCGCGATTATCGGGTTTATGGATGATCATGGTCATATCGCGGCACGCTGGCGTCTGCTCGGTCATTTTTGCGCTGCAACGTGGGCGCTTTTTTGGCTCGGTGGGCTTCCGCCGCTTCAGTTAATGGGTGTCAGTGTTGATTTTGGCTGGGTAGGCCACATCTTGGCAGCGTTCTATTTAGTCTGGATGCTGAATTTATATAACTTTATGGATGGCATTGACGGTATAGCCAGTGTCGAAGCTATATTTGCCTGTTTTGGCGCTTGTTTACTGTACTGGTTTGTCGGGCTGCCCCAGCTGATTTGGTTGCCTTTTTTACTAGCTATGTCTGTTATAGGGTTCCTTTTTTGGAACTTCCCCCCCGCGCGAATTTTTATGGGCGACGCTGGCAGCGGTTTTTTGGGCATTGTGCTGGGGATTATCTCTATTCAGGCGGCCTGGACGTCGTCACAGCTCTTTTGGTCTTGGTTGATTCTGGTCGGGGTATTCGTAGTTGATGCGACCTACACCCTAGCTCGTCGCTTAATGCGCGGTGATAAAATTTACGAGGCTCATCGCAGCCATGCCTATCAATACGCTTCTCGGCGTTTCGGGCATCATCGCCCGGTGACGTTGGCTGTGGCTGCGATCAATGTGGCATGGCTTATGCCTTGGGCAATCGCCGCTGCGGTTTATCAGGTCGACGGCCTTGTGTGTCTGTTGCTGGCCTACCTGCCGCTTGTCGCGTTGGCGGTGAAGTTTCATGCGGGTAAGCTTGAAAACGCTTCTTAGCAGCACGGTGATATTTGCAGTCAAAAATTGCTGAGAGCCGTACAATCAGGGCTGGCGCTTAATTAGTAGGAGCAGTCTGGGTGGACGAAGGGGTTATGGAGAAATTACGGACGATGCTTGTGGGCCTACCACGGCGTCAGAAACGCCTTATTCAGGTATCCACTGATGTAATCGTCGTGTGGGCGGCGTTATGGCTGGCATTTGTCGTAAGGCTTGGCATTGATGATATGGTCAATCCTCTGCGAGACCATTTGTGGCTGTTCCTTGCCGCGCCGATAGTTGCGATCCCTTTGTTCATTCGTTTTGGTATGTACAGAGCGGTCATGCGCTATTTCGGTAATGATGCGTTAATTGCGATTATCAAGGCCGTCAGCCTTTCGTCCCTGATTCTGGGCGTATTGGTGTATTGGTACAGCAATCACCAGACGGTCGTTCCGCGCTCGATTATTTTCAACTACTGGTGGCTCAGCCTGATCATGGTTGGCGGCCTGCGTTTGGCGATGCGTCAGTATTTCCTTCGTGACTGGTTTTCGACGGTTCAGCATGTTCCTTTCACCAGTCGTGAAGATGGTCTGCCGCGTGTGGCCATCTATGGTGCCGGGGCTGCGGGTAACCAACTGGTTGCAGCGTTACGCATGGGCCGCGTGATGCGCCCGGTAGCCTTCATCGACGATGACGCGAGTATTTCCGACCGCGTGATCTCCGGTTTGCAGGTATATAAACCGAAGCACATCCAGCGCATGATCGATATAACCGGTGCTCAAGAGATTCTTTTGGCACTGCCTTCTTCAAACCGGGCGCGTCGTCGCGAAATTCTCAGTTTTCTGGAGGTTTTTCCGCTGCACGTCAGAAGCGTTCCAGGCTTCATGGATCTGGCCAGCGGGCGTGTGAAGGTTGACGATATTCAAGAAGTCGACATCGCCGATCTCTTAGGCCGCGACGCCGTACCAGCTCAGCACGAATTGCTTGAACATTGCATCAAGGGTCAGAGCGTACTTGTGACTGGCGCAGGCGGTTCTATTGGTTCCGAGCTGTGTCGGCAGATCCTATCGCTGCGCCCGACGGCCCTGTTACTTTTCGAGCACAGTGAGTTTAATCTCTACAGTATTCTGTCTGAACTTGAACAGTGTGTCGTCCGCGAGTCGCTGCCTGTGAAAGTGTTGCCAATCCTGGGGTCTGTACGTAACAAGGCCAAGCTGTTGGATGTAATGAAAACCTGGCATGTTGATACTGTTTATCATGCGGCGGCTTATAAGCACGTACCGATGGTAGAGCACAACATAGCCGAAGGCATATTGAACAATGTGATCGGTACGCTGAATACAGCTCAGGCTGCGCTTCAGGTAGGTGTCGCAAACTTTGTGTTGATTTCAACCGATAAAGCCGTTCGCCCGACTAACGTGATGGGCAGTACAAAGCGTTTGGCCGAGTTGACGCTTCAGTCGCTCAGTCGCGAAATCGCACCTGTTTTATTTGGCGAAAAATCAAACGTTTCGCACGTTAACAAGACCCGTTTTACAATGGTGCGCTTTGGCAATGTGCTGGGTTCCTCAGGTTCTGTTATTCCGCTTTTTCACAAACAGATCAAGTCGGGGGGGCCGCTGACGGTGACCCATCCGAAGATCACGCGATACTTCATGACCATTCCCGAGGCGGCTCAGTTGGTCATCCAGGCGGGTTCCATGGGCCGCGGTGGTGATGTATTCGTGCTGGACATGGGCGAACCGGTCAAAATTGTCGAGCTGGCCGAAAAAATGATTCACCTTTCAGGCTTCAGCGTGCGCTCTGAAAAGAACCCGCATGGCGACATTTCTATCGAGTTCTCCGGCTTGCGACCTGGTGAAAAGCTGTACGAAGAGCTGTTGATCGGTGACAACGTGGTGGCGACTCAACACCCGATGATCATGAGCGCTAACGAAGACTATCTGCCGTGGGATGTGCTTAAAGCCAGGTTGACCGAGCTGCTCGCAGCGGTGGATCAGGATGATTACACGCTTGTTCGTCAACTGCTGCGTGACACCGTGAGTGGCTACGCACCTGATGGTGAAATCGTTGACTGGATTTACCAGCAACGTCGCCTGGAACCCTGAGCACAATTGCGCTAAGCCTCTCATACTAAAACGTTGTGGAAAAACAAGGCCGACATAGATCGGCCTTTTTTTACATCATGAGCGCTGAGTGATGTAGCGGCTTTTCTCTGGTATTTAGCCGAAACTCATGAAAAGTGTCGGCCTGAAAATCCTTGGCAATCGCGTTTAGTATGATTGAACAATTGACTTTAAAGGAAAATTTTGATGAATAATTGGGCCGTGGCGTTGCTGTTGAGCGCCGTTCCGTGCGTTGTAATTGCCGACCCTATCCCGGAAGGTACCGCCCACCATGTAAATATCGTCACTGATGACTCGGTGGACAAGCCAAGTTCTTTGCGCGTGGTCAAGGATACGCACGGCGTATCTGATGCCGTGTTTGCTTACCACAATGCAATTGGCCCGCTTGCATCCGGCTACGGTTTTCATGCGTTGGACGAGGGTGACGGTGGGGCGGGCGGTGGTGCCATAGGCGGTGCCACCACCAGGACGACTATGGCGGATGCGATTGTCGGCAATCGACGTGCTGCCGGCCCGGGTAATGGGGTAATCGGGACTCGTTGGGAGAATGGTGACGGGTCAGGCGTTTACGGGCTGATGCGTGGAACAGGTACCGGCAGCGGTGTCACCGGTTACAAAATCCTGACCGGCGATGGTCATGGTGTTTATGGCAAAAATGAATCAACTGACGGCTCCGGCGTTTATGGTGAGCGCTTGAACGGCGCCGGGCCTGGTTATGGCGTGCTGGGTTATGCGAAAGGCGCGGTGGGCATTGATAATGCGTCAGTTGCCGGCCTGAAAAAGTCGGGAGATTGGGGCTATTCGATCTTGGCCGACTCCAGAGGGCGAGACTCTGCACTAAGGGCATTCTCGGCAGCCAACGCAGCCAAAGCGGTTGACTCGCTCACTGACGCGACAAACAACTCGCCAGTATCAAACGCTTTCGAGCGCGCTAACGGCGCAATGGGCGTCGTCACGTCTGACTTGGTCTCAGGGGGGGGGTCACGCAACGCGCCGCTCGTGGCTAGCGAGTCACGCATTGAGCCGAACGCTGCGTCAACAGGCTCCGCGCGCGTGACCGCTATCGATGCGCGAGTGAGTAATGCAGTGAGCGGCTCCGATGACGTACGCGGTGCCAGCTCGACAGTGCTCGCAACCGATGGTAAACAAGCTATTGGCTACCGTGCGATCGTAGATGGACGAAACGACGCCAACTATGGCGTTTACGCCAACGCAATTGGCGGCAAGAGCAACTATTCCGGTTACTTTGTAGGCGATGTGCAGGTGGGCCGTGTCATGACCCCGACCGATAGCAAGTTGCAAGAGGTGCATGGTGAGGTCGATTATGCCAAAAGCATGCAGCGTGTGCTAGCCAACAAAATTTATGTGTCTGACCGCTACATTGTGTGGAAAGAAACCGACGCAAAAGGCGTCGTAACAGAGAAGCGGCAGAAGATAACCAGTAATGAGACCGGTAACTTGGCTCAAGATGTTCAAAAGACTAACCCGGATGCCGTGGTGGTCAATCCTGAAGGCTACCTGTCGGTTTCGGATCGTGAAGAACTTTATCAACTCAAAGCGGCAGTGATCTATTTGACCCGCCAGCTTGAAGCCAAAGGTATCAATGTAGCACCACATTAACCCGCCGACAGCTTTTTGGCCGCTATAATGAATGCCCTCTTCATAACGGGTAAGAAGGCATTGCGTGGGTGTTTATCACTTAATGTTGAAAGTATTGAACTCATGTTTTGTAACTTAGCTGTTTTTGACTAATCCATGCAATTGCCTAGATTTGAGAGGTAGCTTCGAAAAGCTGCTTTCTTATTAACGATGTCATGGAGCGTCACCAATGCATAACACTTACTTGTCGTCTCTGGTCTTCGCCTTGCTAACTACTCTCTCTGCTGTCGCCAACGCAGCCCCGTCTATCAAGCCGGAAACCGCAGCGCCTATCACCGTTCAGATGAACAAAGTCGAACAGTTCACCAAGGTCAACCTGAACTCCGCGGACGCCGAGGTGTTGCGCCGTGACCTGTTTGGCATCGGTGCCGCCAAGGCCAAGGCGATCATTGCCTACCGCGAAAGTAATGGCCCGTTCACGGCGGTAGATGAGTTGCTTGAGGTAAAGGGTATCGGCAAGGCATTGCTGGAAAAAAATCGCGACAGGCTTATTATTAATTAAGGATGTAAAAAGTCGCCTAGAAGACCGGTCATTGACCGGTCTTTTTATTTTCTGAACCCCGTGACGTTGGCACGAATACTGATTACGTTTGGAGTGAAAATGGTTCAACCATTACGCTCTGATAAACAGGCGGGAGACGAGGTCATTAGCTTGTACTTGAATGATTCGAAGCTCCAGTGTTGGCGCTGTTTACCTAGCCCTGATTGAGGATCTGCAGCATGTACGAAGACTATCCGGCCGCTTACCAAGTCAGTAAAGGCTCAGCATTGCAGGTTGATACGGCGTTCTATACGCGTATTCGCGATCACAAGGATCAGCGTACGTTGATCGAGCAGTTCGAGGTACCGATTCGTACGGGGAGGGCGTGGAAAGTGCCGGCTGGGCATGTATTCCGTGTCACGACACCGGTGGGCCCGCAGGTCGGCGACTTCAACGTATGGAACGCCAACGACCCACGCGAGCGTTTATGGGCGGCGCGTACGCGTCAGTTGCAGGGAGCCCATGTCAGCACTCACGACCGTCTATGGTCGAACCTGCCCTTTCTAAGGCCCTTGGTCACCATCACGGACGACAGCCTGGCCAACTACGGCATCGACGAGCACGGCGGCCGCCTGCACGATCTGCTCGGTACGCGCTGCGACCCCTATGTGAACCGCATGCTCACCGGCGAAGACTTCCACCACCACTGCCACTCGAATCTGACCCGCGCGGTTTTACCCCACGGCCTGACGGAGTTCGACGTGCACGATGTGCTGAATATTTTCCAATGCACGGGCCTCAATCATGACGACATGTACTTCATGAAAGCCTGTCCGGCGCAGAAGGGCGATTATCTGGAGTTCTTTGCCGAGATCGATCTGCTGTGTGCGCTGTCGACCTGTCCGGGTGGGGATTTGTCGCTGCCGATGTGGGGGCCTGATGCGCAGGACCCGCTGACGGTGTGTCGGCCGTTGGGGGTTGAGGTTTACAAGCTGGAGGACGAGTTGCTGAGTGGCTGGAGCCAGCCGGAACGTGCTGCCTATAAGGGACAGCACGGTTTGGAGATCGCCAGGGCGGCTTGGGAATAACCCAAGGTTCAGCGATCCTGCGCATCCTTGGCATCCGCCTGCGCATTTCGCTCGGCCACGCGCTTGCGTTGTTCGTCGGTGAGTTCAACCTTGTTGGCGCTGTCGCGCAGCATCATCAGGCCACCGACGATCGACCCGATCGCCACCACTAAAATCAACCATGCATACCACGGCATAACGCTCTCCTTGAGGCAGATTGCCGTGGGAGAGTTTTCCCACGGTAATAACTGCTTTGAGTTACAGGCTTTCTGAGTAGTTCAGTGTAGGCCTGTTCCGCCTCAGAAACCTTAAAGCCCTGTCAGCATCGCATCCGCTGGCGCATCGGCGCGGTCCTGGGCGGTCAGTTGGAAGTAGATGAAGCCGGCGAGCATAAAGCCCAGGAAGATCAGCCCGATCAAGGCATTGAACCAGGCCATTGCCACCAGGCACACCACCGCCAGTACCAGCGCAATGCCCGGCACGATGGGATAACCGGGTGCGCGGAAGGCGCGCTCCAGCAGCGGTTCGGTCTTACGCAGTTTGAACAGGCTGAGCATGCTCATGATGTACATAACGATGGCGCCGAATACGGCCATGGTGATCATTGCCGCGGTCAGGGTCATGCCGCCCAGGTTGATCAGGCCGTCGCTGTAGATGGCGGCGATACCGACCACGCCGCCGGCAATGATGGCGCGGTGTGGTGTCTGAAAGCGCGACAACTTGGCGAGGAAAGGTGGCAGGTAACCGGCGCGTGCCAGGGCGAAGAACTGGCGCGAGTAGCCCAGGATGATGCCGTGGAAACTCGCCACAAGACCGAACAGGCCGATCCACACCAGCATGTGCAACCAGCCGGAGCTGTCGCCCACGACGGTTTTCATGGCTTGTGGCAATGGGTCGTTGATGTTCGCTTTCCAGCACAGTGGGATCCGAAGCTTGGAATTCACGTGACTTGAAGTCGCGGC
>JADMIO011624564.1_pt1 | contig 103021 bp, 87 predicted proteins | sample 8958161 | NCBI WGS metagenome assembly JADMIO01 (sample SAMN16585339, study PRJNA669376) | soil metagenome | isolation source: Crop rotation soil | place: USA: Cullars Rotation, Alabama | collected 2011 | reverse complement strand
CGCGACAACTTGTCCACGTGGAATTCTAAGCTTAGGATCCCAATGTGCTGGAAAGTTTACGGAATGGGGTGGAATGGATGTTGTTCAGTTCGCTGATCTGGTAAATGGCGCTTACTACATGGTCACGCGGGTTAAGACCAATAGTTATTCATGGGGGCATTCAACAGCTCTCTTGCATAAAAAGATTGATAGCCTTTTGTATGAGAACGTGCCGGGTAAAATAATAAAGAAAACTGCGATTACGCGAAATGGTTATAAAGGTTGGGAAGTCGTGAATCGCACCAGGAGAGGCGACTATCAACGCTATAATATTTTTGTCACGCCTTTTGAAGTGATCACCTTCAAGATAAGCGGTAATGGAGATTATATCAATAACGGAGAAGAAGCACAACAGTTTTTTTCTTCGATTCAGTTAAAAGAATATCCGGTAAAAGAATGGGTTAATTTTCAACCAAAGACCGGCGGATTTTCTGTTCAGCTTCCACACGAACCTTCCTTGTTAAAAGACCAGAACTATGGTACTGACCGCTTAGAGTACGCGGCTTATGATCCTGCTGATGGTAATAGCTATTTGGTTATGAAATCAGCTATTCATAATTATAGCTTTGTTGAAGAAGATAGTTTTGATTTGAATCTTATGGAAGAAAGTTATTCTTTCTCTCCATTTATCAGTAAGCAATTATCCCGCAAATTTTATATTCAAAATGGTTATCCGGCTCTCGAGGCAAAATATTTACATGAGGATGGAAGTTTTAGCTCAGTGCGATACGTAATCCGGGGCGCGAATTATTATGTAGCGATTGCGCGCTATAAAAAAGAAAATGAGAATTCGCAGCGTTTCGTGAAATCCTTTGCTATTACTCCTTTCATTTATCCCGAAACAGTATTGAGAAAAGATACCAGCATCAGGTTTACCGTGTACTCTCCGTTCTTCCCTGACGATAAGAAGAAAAAGAATGATATGGAAGAAATGGAGGAGTTATATCGCATGTCGATGGATGACGAGGATGATGACTATGATTACAGGGATGCATTTGGACAGTTCAAATCGAAAATTATTGGCAATGATACGCTTGGAGAAAAGATAATAGTTTCTTACTATACCACGCCGAAGTATTCATTTGAAAAGGATACAACCGCATTTTGGAAGAAAACATTCGCAAACGAAAACGAGGAAGACAGTTCATTTATCTACAGAGTAAATAAACGCTATACACTTCCAAATGGCGTTAAATGCCGTGAAGTTGAATTAACTGATACCGGAAGCAGCCGTTTGATCATTTATAAACTGTTTTACCAGAATGGTCATCTTTTTAGCTTAATGGCTTTAACCGACACGTCGACCAGGCGAAGCCCATTCATTGAAAAATTCTTTACAACGTTTACGCCAGTCGACACGCTGAAAGGTGTTTCATTGCATGTGCGTAAATCCGAACAGTTTTTCAAGGATTTCTTTAGTACGGATAGCGCAATTGCTAAAAAGGCCAGATCATCGATCTACCAGGTCGATTTTGATTCACTAGATATTCCATTGTTGAAAAATGCTATCGAACGTGTGAATTGGGATACTAAGAATTACCTGCGGACGAAAATGCAATTCATTGCAAGTCTCAGTGAAATAAGAGATTCGTCTACTGTTGAATACCTGAAGCAACTTTATTTCAATGTAAAAGACACGTCAGAACTTCAAAATGAAATACTGGATGCTTTACTGGAGCAAAAATCCAAAGCTGGCTTTAAAGCATTCAAAGATTTGATCCTTCAGGAACCGCCGATCGTTGATGAAGACGGCTATGATTATGCGAGAAATTATAGAACCTATAGAAGAAATATCCGAGTTTATAGGGAAGAAGAGTCGGGTTACTCTGGAATGTGGCCGGCCCTTTATGATACACTTTCGTTGGCGAAAACAATATTCCCGGAATTTCTTCAATTAGTTAATGTGGATGATTACGAAGACGGCGTAATGAATTTGTTGACCGCTTTAGTTGATAGCGGTTATTTGAAAGCTTCAGATTACGAAAGCCACTTCAGCAAATTTTATCTCGATGCAAAGCAATTGTTGAAGAAGCAGGTTGCAAGGGAAGAAAAAGAAAATATAGATAAAGCAGGTAAAAAGGACAAAACACCAAGCTATTACCCTGTGGACGTATTGGTGGATCAAGAGCAAATGGAATCGGGCAACGACGAATTGGATAAGTATTCAGTTTTGTTGATGCCTTTTTATGAAAAGAACCAGGGAGTTCGGGATTATTTCCAACAATTGCTTAAAACAAAGGACAGGCAATTATTGTATAGCACGTTTGTTCTGATGCTAAGGAATAAGAAACCAGTTCCGGATTCTTTATTTACAAAGTATGCGAAACTGGATGAGTATCGCGCTAAATTCTACGGCGATCTGAAGAAGATGAAGCAACTCGATAAATTTCCTGCTACCTACAAAAACCAGATCGACATAGCCCGAAGTATTTTTGTATCCCAAACCGATCGATATGAACGTATGGATACCATTGCCTTTATTGATAAACTACCGGTGACCTACAAAGGCAAGAAAGGATATGTTTACTTCTTTAAGTATAAGCAAATGCGTGATGACTCTTTCTGGCAGCTTGCTTCTATTGGTATGCAACCCAGCAATGAAAAAGAAGTAGACGTCGAGGACGAGGAATTTACAGATAAGCAGGACCGCAAGCTTGAAACCGGTAAGTCAACAAAAGAACAGTTGGAGAAGATGTTGAAGGAGTTGCTTAATGCGAAGCATACCGGGGCTTCTAGTTTTTATGAAGCTAGATCACTGGGAGTGTATAAGAACTATTTGTCGGAAATGGTTAAACGTGGGCGATATCGCGATTGATGCAGATTTCTCGGCCTCAGTACCTCTAATTCATAGTTCAAGATGTCAACGGCCTCGAAATGACAAAGGGGGAGAGAAATGGTTAAACGGGGAAGGTATCGCGATTGATGCAGATTTCTCGGCCTCAGTACCTCTAATTCATAGTTCAAGATGTCAACGGCCTCGAAATGACAAAGGGGGAGGGAAATGGTTAAACGAGGAGGGTACCGGGATTAAGCACATACCCTAAGTCGCTAAGATGGGGATCGTGGTACAACAGATCAACAAGGAACAAGGAATGATCAATTTCCATCGGACGGTCTGTTCTATTTATTAGTAAGAAGATCCGTCCGATGAGACTTGGCTATTCCTTGTTCCTTGTTCTACTGTTGAACCGATGAACCCGGAATTGACGCAATAAGCTTCCTGGTATACGACTCTTTGGGGCGATTGTAAACTTCGTCTGCCGTGCCTGTTTCAATTATTTTCCCCTGATTCATTACCATAATGCGATCGCTGATATAGTGTACTACGGAAAGATCATGTGAAATAAAGACGACTGTAAAACCAAATTCTTTCTTTAAATCATTTAAGAGGTTCAATACTTGTGCTTGCACGCTAACATCCAAAGCTGAAACGGATTCATCGCAAACAAGAAAACCCGGATTTAGGGCAAGTGCTCTGGCAATAACGATTCTTTGCCTTTGTCCACCGGAGAATTCGTGCGGATAGTTATTAAAATGCTCCGCTTTCAAACTAACTTTTTCCAGCAACTCCACAACTTTTTCCTTTCGTTGCTTTTCATTGGGAATTATTCCATGCACCCTCAATGGTTCTGCAATTGCTGATCCTATAGTAAGCCTTGGATTAAGTGATGAATAGGGATCTTGAAATATGATTTGAATATCCTTTCTGAGCACTTTTAATTGTTCACCTGCCAAAGCCGTTAGCTCTGTGTTATTATAAAAGATTTTTCCATGGGTTGGAGTTATCAGGCGCAATAAAGCTCTACCCAATGTTGTTTTACCGCAACCCGATTCGCCAACCAGGCCCAATGTTTCACCTTGCATTACTTCGAAACTTACATCGTCTACCGCTTTAATAAACTGTTTTGGTTTTCCAAGTAATGTTTTGAATGCAGGATACCAGATCTTTAAATGATCGACCTGGATTAATGGGGTAGAGGTTTTGTGAATTGATGGTTGTGATGGAGATTTTCTTCTAACCACTTCGACTTTTTTCTCCTCGAGAAAATCACTCACAACGGGTAACCTTTCTCCTTTTTCGTGCAGGATTGGTCTGCATGCAAGCAAACCTTTAGTGTAAGGATGTTGGGGATTATCGAAGATCTGTCTTGTTATTCCTTTTTCAACTATTTCACCTTTGTACATTACAACCGCCTTATCTGCGATTTCTGCAACCACGCCAAGATCGTGCGTAATAAAGATCACGCCCATCTTTACCTCGCTCTGCAATTCTTTTATTAAATGGAGAATTGTTTTTTGAACAGTTACGTCCAGCGCTGTAGTGGGTTCATCGCAAATGAGAAGCGAAGGCTGGCAACTCATCGCCATTGCGATCATCACTCTTTGCTTTTGTCCGCCACTTAATTGGTGAGGATAGCGATTGAATAAATTTTCAGGATCGGGAAGTTTTACTTTTTGAAAAAGTTCAATAGTTTTTTGTTTCGATTCCTTTTTTGAAAGATCCTGATGCAATTGGATGGCTTCCATTACCTGGTCTCCGCAAGTAAAGACAGGATTTAATGAAGTCATTGGTTCCTGGAAGATCATTCCAATCTCATTGCCGCGAACAGACCTTATTTGATCTTCTGGAATAGATAGCAAATTGATTGCTTCATTGCCATCTTTAGAATATAAAATTTCACCTTTAGTATAGCTGGCCGTTTTCGAAGGAAGCAACCTTAAAATAGAAAGTGCAGTAACCGACTTTCCCGATCCTGATTCTCCAACGATGGCAACGATCTCGCCATGATTAACTTCAAAAGAAATATTTCTTGCAGCAGTATGGAGCCCCGTTTCAGTGTTGAAGTCAACCTGCAGATCTTTTATTTGCAATAGCGCTTGCATGATTACTGGCAGGGAGTGAATTTTATTACAATTGCATTGCTTTTGTCTGGTGCGGGTCGTGTGCGCGCACAAGTGCTGCAACCTTGCGGCGGTGAATTATCCAATACATCAAAATAAAATTCCTTGCCTGTTGGTAAGGTATCGGTGATATCGCAATAATTACTTACTGCAAAAACATTATTGAATGTATTTCCGGTTTCTGAGTCAAACCAGGTTGGAGTTACTTTTCCTGTTCCAATATTTCCCTGAATTACCTGTATTACATATTCTCTGCAATTTGATCTCGCTACCAGTTTTCCCTTTGCACAATTGCTTTCAGGATCGGGTGGAATAACGGTGTCAGTCTTTGAATCCGAGCATGAAAAGAGAAGAAGGAGCAGGAATATTTTTATAAGGTATCGGGATTGCATATCAAAATTTGAGATGCCTGACGGTAACGCCGTCGTTAATTAATTGTTTTAAGGAGTCAATTCCAATTCTAATATGTCTTTCAACAAATTCTTCTGTGATCTTCTTATCGCTTTCCTCAGTTTTAACGCCTTCGGGTATCATTGGTTGATCACTTACCAGCAAGAGTGCGCCAGTAGGAATTTTATTAAAAAATCCTACAGTAAAAATTGTAGCAGTTTCCATATCGATAGCATAAGCCCTTATTTCCTGCAGGTATTCTTTGAATTCTTCGTCATGTTCCCAAACTCGACGGTTGGTAGTGTATACGGTTCCCGTCCAATAGTCAACACCATAATCACGAATGGTTGTAGAAATAGCTTTTTGCAGTGCGAAGGAAGGAAGCGCTGGAACTTCCGGAGGGAAATAGTCGTTTGAAGTTCCTTCTCCTCGTATAGCCGCGATCGGTAGAATCAAATCGCCCAACTTATTTCTTTTCTTTAGACCGCCACATTTACCAAGAAACAATACTGCTTTTGGTTCGATTGCTGAAACCAGGTCCATAACGGTGGCAGCGGTTGGACTGCCCATTCCGAAATTAATAATCGAGATATCATTGGCAGTTGCGCAAAGCATCGGTTTGTCGGTGCCCACCAATGGTACTCCATGCCATTCAGCAAATAGCTTTACGTAGTTGCTGAAATTGGTCAGGAGAAGGTATTTCCCAAAGTTTTCCAGTTTCTCACCCGTGTATCGCGGAAGCCAGTTTTTTACTATTTCTTCCTTGGTCTTCATTCGAATTTGATGATTGATTAGGTAAATTTAGTTATTTCGCAGCGTTCAATGCTAACGATAGAATATCCGAAGAATGATTTCCGTATTAAACGGGAAGGAGAAAAAGGATTCATTTTTGATGAATTGCGCAAACAATGGCTTCCCTTGACTCCGGAAGAATGGGTGCGACAGAATTTCATTAAATACCTGGTTGAAGTAAAAAAATATCCCGCCACTTTAATTGCACAAGAAAAGAAAATTACACTTGGTGAATTAACTAAGCGATTTGATATCCTGGTGTATGACCGGAATATCAAACCGTGGATGATGATTGAATGCAAATCTGAAAATGTAATGCTGCGAGACAATGTTTTGGAGCAACTTCTTCGATACAATATTTCTATTCCCGTTGATTATTTGATAATAACCAATGGCAGCCAAACCGCGGGATTTAAGAAAGAAGGAGGAAAACTTATTGAGTTGGCGGAGATGCCGTTATTTGGAACCTAGTATTTCAGAAGAGTGGAGAATTTAGTTCAACAGAAGAATATTCAACAAGGAATGATCAATTTCCATCGGACGGCTCTTCTTACTAAGAAAGAGATAGACCCGTCCGATGGAAATTGATCATTCCTTGTTCATCTGTTCTTCTGTTGAACTGGGATTCCCGTGCTTATGCAACGGTGATATCTTTGTCTAAATAAACATCCTGAATGGCTTCGAGCATTTCGACTCCGTCTTTATAAGGACGCTGGAATGCTTTACGGCCAAGGATGAGTCCCATACCGCCGGCGCGCTTATTGATTACTGCGGTTTCAACTGCATCAGCAAGATCGCTTGCTCCTTTGCTTTCACCACCACTATTGATCAAACCAATTCTACCAGAGTAACAATTCAGTACCTGATAGCGTGTCAAATCAATCGGGTGATCGGAACTTAATTTCTCGTAAACAAGCTTATTGGTTTTACCATGCTTTGTTGCGAGATAACCGCCGTTATTTGTTGGAAGTTTTTGTTTGATGATATCTGCCTGAAGCGTAACACCAAGATGGTTCGCCTGACCTGTTAAGTCAGCCGAGGTATGATAATCTACGCCATCTACTTTGAAACCATTATTACGGGTATAGCACCAAAGAATCGTGCACATACCTAATTCATGGGCGAGTTCAAATGCTTCACCAACTTCTTTCAGTTGTCTTGCACTCTCAGCGCTTCCCCAATAGATTGTTGCACCAATGCCAACTGCTCCCATATTCCATGCACTCTTCACAGTGCCGAACATGGTTTGATCGTAGCGGTTAGGCAAACTCAGAAATTCGTTATGGTTGATCTTTACAATGAAAGGAATGCGATGTGCATATTTGCGGCTCATCAATCCTAATACGCCGTAAGTTGAAGCAACGCCACTGCAACCGCCATCTATCGCCAGCTTAACGATATTTTCAGGATCGAAATAAATTGGGTTTGGCGAGAATGCACTTCCTGCACTATGTTCAATACCCTGGTCAACCGGAAAGATGCTGCAGAATCCTGTGTCTGCAAGTCTACCATGACTCAATAATTGCTGAAGACTGCGCAGGGTTTGATTGTTGCGATTGCTATTTACAAATTGTTCCTCCACATGATAAGGCGAAGGAAGGTGGATTGTTGATTTATCTATTGTCTTACAAACGTGATTCAGGAGAAAGTCGGCTCTGTCGCCGAGTAGTTGTGCTATTCTTTTCGAAGCCATAGTCAAGTGATGGGTTTTGTTACTGGATTTCTAGTGTTTAATTGTGTGCCAGTTCATTATAGATTTGGCCCGGCAAAGATAAGGAGCAAAGGGCAAAAGGCAAATGGCAAATGGCAAATGGCAATTGACAATTTATAACAATCAACGTTAGTTTGTCTATTGCTTTTTGCCCTTTGCCTTTTGTTTATTGGCCCTAGTCTTCAAACTTTCCAATTGTCTTTTTAACCATTAATAGATTCTTATGAAGGGTCTGCTTTAATTGAGTCTTCACGAGTTCACCCATTGAATTGCATTTTTGAAAAGATGTGTGATGGAAGAAATCGGAGAGTTCATTCTTCAATTGCTTGATCTTTTCCGGACTGGAGATTTTATCCTTACCCATTATATTTAAAAGGTCGGCCAGTCTGTACCTTGATGCCGCAACGCGAAACGCCATCATCGTTCTTTCTTCAGTTTGATATTGATCGATGGTTTCTTTGTTGAGATGCTTTAATGACAAATCAACGAAAGGATAGTTGTCTTTAAAGAATTGCGGTAGATAAAGATTTTTTCTTCCTTCATAACTCTGCTGATCAAAATCTATTGCCCTGATCCGGTATTGGGAGTCTTCGATATCAGGAGTAATCACAATTACGAAATTGTAGCTTCGCATATCCCCAAGTAATCTCACAAAGCAACGTTCATTGAACTTTACGAATTCTTTTGCGAGTCTGATCTTGTTTAATTCAGGCTGATGCATCTGATGTTTGATGAATACATCACCTGGTATGCCGGCGATATGTTCTTCAACCAATGTATTGTTATGTGTTAAGTAAGTGATGCGATTAGGAGATAACAAATGTTCCAGCTCAAGTCCATAAATTCTTGAAGCGTCAGCAATCTTTACATAGTAATGATCATAATTGTCATTGAATTTATTGACAATTCGAATTCGAAAAGGGTTTGAGTTGCCGAAACTGCAATAGTCGATTCTCGCTACATCGAGTTGCTTAGTAAAGGAAAGATCACCTTCAGTTTTAAGTATCGCGTAGGTTCTCAGCAATCCTTCTCTAAGAAATTCAAGTTGGCGCATATCAAATAGCACAGTTTCCCATAAAGTATCTTTTCCATTCTTGTCGAGCAAGGGGAGGGAGTAGCTGAAACGCAAAAGATCCTGGTAGGAAACGGGCAACTTTACCTCACGACCATGGGTACGGAGATAAGCACGCAATTTTTCATTCACGGGGAACATTGGCTTCTTGCGCGAAGGTTTATTCGGTTCTGCGTCTTGAGGGTTGTGATTCGCGAGACTCATTATACCCAAATTACAAAATGGAAATGAGGCAACAGAAGATATTTGCAGGGCTTACAACTATGAGATTTTTGGCCACGGAGGACACGGAGAAAACGGAGGATATTTTGGAAATTGAGTTTCGAGGTCCAGATAATACAGAATTTTTTTGCCACGGAGGACACGGAAAACACGGAAGAAGTGTTGGAAAATTTGTTGTTGATGCCAATACTCCAAAATATCCTCCGTTTTCTCCGTGTCCTCCGTGGCAAAAAAAAATGAAATAGGGAAACTTTGAATTAAGTTTTCGTAATTACTTCCTGAGATTATGAATTAGGCATCAACTCTGTTGCAGAAATGAGTTGTTCAAAATAAGCCGGTGCAAATAGTAATCGACTCCCGTACCAGCTAAACATCTCCCCGTCGACGAGAAGGACTTTTGTTTGTGGCAGGAGAGGTTGTAATTCCGCAACATGTTTTTCTTTGAAGGGGAATGGTTCCGAAGAAAGGAGCAAAACTTTCGGCGCCGCGTCCTGGAGATCTTTTATAGTGATTGGCGGATATCTTTCCAGTGTTTCAAAAACATTCTTCATACCACATCTCCGCATCATATCGTGAATAAATGTATCGCCTCCCGCAGTCATGTAAGGATCTTTCCAAATCAAATAAGCTGCGCGAACCATTTTTTCGGTTGAAAAAAATCTGATGCGTTCAAATCGATGATGAATGTCTTCAACTAATTCAAGCCCTTTTTCAATTTTATGTGTGATAAGGCTTACCTGTGCAATCATTTCATAGGCTTGCTGTAGATTTTTTACGTCACTGATATAAATAGGAAAATGTTTTTCGAGTTCTACTATTTGTTCCTTCACATTTTCTTCTTTGTTGGCGATGATAAGATCGGGTTCCAGTTGACGAATCGTATCGATCTTAATAGCCTTTGTACCGCCCACCCTGGTCTTTCTATGAAACCAATGCTCGGGCCGTATGCAGAACTTGGTAATTCCGACGACTTCTTCGTTTAACCCTAAATGATATAGTAACTCTGTTTGTGAAGGAACAAGGGAAATAATGCGCTGGGGAACTTGCGGATACTCTAATAGTCTACCCGTTTGGTCTGTGATTTGAGGCATTCATTTTCCTTTAAAATTGGAGTGGTTTTTCGGATTGCGTCAACCGCTTCTTCCTCCTGCTAAATCGGATAAGGGCAAATCTAGCAGGAGGGTATTGGAGTTTACAAGCGGTTTCTAACAGGAATTGGAACTTAATGGTCTTTACGGACGTTGGATTTCAATGGTTCATTCAAGGATACGTTCAACGGTTTCTCTGGATATTAGGACTGTTACGGTCTTCTAGGATACGATCATGGACTTTAAGGACGGTTTTCTTTGGACATTGGTTCCCGATGGACTAGATCGGTCCCGATAACTATCGGGAGGTTTCCCTGGATACTGAAAAAAAGGAAGTTGACTGATACTGGATTTTAGGATTTTCTTGGATATTGGTCCCGATGGATTTTCGGGTTGGTCTTTTCTGGATATTGGATGGATTGATAAATAATATCAATCAACTTCTGATACAAATGTATATCCACATCCAAATGTTAACAAGAGCACAAACGCTCAATTTAAAACCTATGGTATTTACTGCCATTATCGAAACTCTACAATGCACACATCGGAGGAACACTAACAGGGCCTCGTAATTCTACGTGTTTTTTGAACAGATGAACAGATGAACAGAGGAACAGATGAACGGATAACCGGAACGGAGAACTGAACTGAAGAGCTGATGAACTAATAAATTTGTTGTCAATAATCTATCATCCCGTTCTTTGATTCTTCAGTTCAGTTCTTAGTTCTCAAGTTCCATTCGTCTGTTCATCTGTTCTTCTAGTTCCCCATGGCCTGAATGATGTCATATTTCGTGACAATATGAAAATTTCCTAACTCATCCTTAGCGAGCACCGCGCCGTTATTCTTATTAATAAGAGAACTTAAACGTTCAACGGGTGTTTCAAAATCAACGAGAGGATAAGCAGGCTCAAGTACTTCTTTTACCGTAGTAGTTTTTATGTCGATACCATTCAACACCTTGTTGAAAAGCCCGCTTTCACTTATGGAACCCTCAATCCCGCTGCCATTCGACACCGGTATATTTTCAATATTGTATTTCTTCATCAAAGCAATTGCATCTGCCACGGTGTGCTGCGGTTCAACGGTAATGAGCTTTACTTTTCCGCGGCTATTGATGATATCTTTAAATGTCTTCACATCGAGGAAACCTCTTTCTATCATCCATTGATCATTATAGATCTTGGCAACATAACGGCTTCCATGGTCATGAAGGATACAAACTACCAGATCACCTTTTTTCAACCGATCCTTTAATTGCATCAATCCCTGCAAACAACTTCCTGCACTATATCCGCAGAATAATCCTTCTTCCTTTGCGAGTCTTCTTGCCATAACTGCACCATCCTTATCCGTCACCTGTTCAAAATGATCGATCACACTCATATCATAATTCTCCGGAACAAAATCTTCACCGAAACCTTCACTGATATAAGGATGCACCTGATTCATGTCCACTTCACCAGTGCGAAAATATTTTGTCAATAGGGAACCATATACGTCAATCGCCCAGATTTGAATGTTTGGATTTTTTTCTTTCAAATACATTGCAACACCGGTTACTGTACCGCCCGTGCCTGCTGTGCAAACCAGGTGCGTGATCTTTCCTTCCGTTTGATTCCATATTTCGGGACCTGTTGTTTCATAATGCGCCAGGCGGTTTGCGAGGTTATCGTATTGATTGCAGTGAAATGAATTCGGAATTTCTTTAGCGAGTCGTCTTGCGACAGAGTAATAACTTCTTGGATCATCCGGTTCCACATTGGTTGGGCAAACAATCACTTCTGCTCCAACGGCCTTAAGGATATCCATTTTTTCTTTCGACTGCTTATCTGTTGTGGTGAAAATGCATTTGTAGCCTTTCACGCATGCAGCAAGAGCGAGTCCCATACCGGTATTGCCTGATGTACATTCAATGATCGTTCCTCCAGGTTTGAGTTTACCTTCTTTCTCGGCAACTTCAATCATCTTTAAAGCCATGCGGTCTTTGATCGAATTACCTGGATTGAAATAATCTACTTTAGCCGCAACGGTACATGGAAAATCCCTGGTGATCTTATTCAATCGGATAAGGGGAGTATTCCCTATGGTTTCGAGGATGTTGTTCTTGATGTCCATATTGAGTTATTCTCTTTAACAAAGGTACTGGTACTTATTGGCAATTAAGAATTTGGACTCAAACTGAAATTCTAACTGTTTGGTAAAATTTTTAATTATTCATTCCAAATTTGTCCTTTGTAAATTTGCACAAATCTGTTACCATTTTTTGATATTATGAAAGCTTATTTCATCAGCGGTTTAGCAGCCGATTCAAGGGTATTCAGGCATATCCATTTGCCTGAGGGTTATGAAATGGTTTTCCTCGATTGGATTGAGCCGCATAAAAATGAATCCCTGAAAGATTATTCCCAGCGAATGGGAGATAAAATTGATTCAAGAGTTCCATTTGTATTGATCGGGTTGTCACTTGGTGGCATGATCGCAGTGGAAATTTCAAAGACATGTACTCCATTAAAAACAATTTTGATTTCCAGCATAACTCATCCGGCACAATTACCTCCATACTTTAAGCTTGCGGGCAAATTGCGGCTTCATCATCTATTCCCGGCGAAATTTATGAAAGCGGCAGCAAGGGCAAAACGCGCTGTTCTTGGTGACAAAAAAGATGAGAATAACAAATTAATAATGCAGGTAATTCACGAAAGTGACGACCGATTGGTGAATTGGGGAGTGGATGCGATATTAAATTGGAAGACGGAAAATAAAACTCCTGAATGTGTACATATTCATGGAAGCAACGATGAAATCCTACCGTTAAAATATACAAAGCCAACTTACATAATTAAAAAGGCGGATCATATGATGATCATGAACAAGGCAAATGAGATCAATAGTATCCTATCAAGGGAGTTAGCCGGCTTATGATTTTACTCTGTGTCCTTTGTGTCTTCTCCGTGTTCTTTGCGTCGCTAAACTCTTCGAATTGCAGTGACTTACAAAATACTTAGCCTCTAAGATGCGGAGTTTTTAGCGACGAGGTTCCCGCTTTCGCGGGAATGACACACAGAGGAGACACAGAGGACACGGAGAAAGTTATTCAGATTTTAAGATTTTCATTGAAGCATAAATCTTTCTCTTTTAGATTTGCATCCCTATTATTAAAATTTGTGAGCAAGAGATGGAACTAAAGTATATCCAAAAAATCACCCAGGACCTTTCCTTATCGATAAAACAAGTTAGCAGTGTTCATGAATTACATGAGCAGGGCGCAACAATTCCTTTCATGTCGCGGTATCGAAAGGAAGCCACTGGCAACCTCGATGAAGTGCAGATTGGTAAAGTGATCGAGGCAATCAATTATTTTTCCGAACTGGAGACAAGAAAGGAAACAGTACTCAAAACAATTGAAGCTGCAGGAAAACTTACACCCGAATTAAAAAAGCGTATTGAAGATTGCCTCGATGCAGTGGTCCTTGAAGACATTTATCTTCCCTTCAAACCCAAAAGGAAAACAAAGGCGACGCAAGCCATTGAAAAAGGGCTCGAGCCTTTGGCAAAATTGATCTTTGAACAAGGTTCGCAAAATCCAAGGCTGGAAGCTGAGAAGTTTGTCAACGAAAATGTAAAAGATGTCAATGATGCTTTGCAAGGTGCGAGAGATATCATTGCAGAATGGATCAGTGAAGACGAAAAATGCCGCAATGCAATTCGACAATTGTTTACACAAGAAGCTTTGCTTGTATCGCGAGTCTTGAAAACAAAGAAAGAAGATGAAGGAGCTCAGAAGTATAGAGATTACTTCGAATTCAGCGAACCACTCGCCAAGAGTCCTTCGCATCGGATACTTGCAATAAGAAGGGGTGAAAAAGAGGGATTCCTGGTAATGGACATAACGGTTGATAAACAAAGCGCCGTCGATGAATTGAACAGGATCATGGTAAAGACTTCAAATCCGAACTCAACAGAAGTTAAACTCGCGATTGAAGATTCATTCGAGCGTTTATTAAAACCTTCAATTGAAACTGAATATCGTTTATTAAGCAAGAATAGCGCAGATGATGAAGCAATCCAGGTGTTCACCGAAAATCTTCGTCAATTATTGTTGGCTTCACCCCTAGGTTCAAAGAGAGTGCTGGCAATGGATCCCGGATTTCGAACAGGATGCAAGCTCGCTTGTCTTGACGCGCAAGGGAATTTCTTATATACAACTACCATCTATCCACATCCTCCACAACAGGAAATAGAAAAAAGTACTGCAATACTTAAGGAATTGGTTAAGCGATTTGAAATTGAATCGATAGCTATAGGAAATGGAACTGCAGGAAGGGAGACGGAACAATTAGTAAGAGCCATTGACTTTGGAAAAACCTTGAGCATTTTCCAGGTAAGCGAAAGTGGAGCATCAATTTATTCTGCATCAGAAACCGCGAGGGAAGAATTTCCTGATGAAGACGTTACGGTTCGTGGCGCGATTAGTATTGGCAGAAGATTGCTCGACCCATTAAGTGAATTGGTAAAGATCGATGCAAAATCTATTGGAGTTGGGCAATATCAGCATGATGTGAATCAAACCCGTTTAAAGGAAGCTTTGGATAGGGTAGTAGAAAGTGCGGTAAACTATGTGGGAGTTGATGTGAATACAGCTTCTCGACATTTGTTGCTATACGTTTCGGGTTTAAATAATACCCTTGCAAAAAACATTATTGACTATAGAGCAAAGAATGGTCCGTTCAAAACACGCAATGAGTTGAAGAAGGTGGAGAAGATGGGGCCAAAGACTTTTGAGCAATGCGCAGGATTCTTGCGCATACCTCACGCGAAGCATCCTTTGGATAATTCTGCTGTGCATCCTGAAGCTTATGCTGTCGTTGAACAAATGGCAACGGACCTGAAAGCAACATTGGAAGAATTAATTTCAAAAGCGGACTTACGTAAGCAAATTGATCGCAAAAAATATATCAGCGAAACGATTGGTGAGTTTACACTCGATGATATTTTAAAAGAACTTGAAAAGCCAGGACGAGACCCACGAAGTGTGATTGAAGAATTCCGTTTCGATGAAACGATTCGCAGCATTGAAGATGTAAAGGTTGGAATGCGTGTTCCAGGCATTGTTACGAACATCACCAACTTCGGCGCCTTCGTCGATATAGGCGTGAAGCAAGATGGACTCGTTCATATTTCCCAACTCAGCAATACATATGTTTCCGATCCGAATACCGTTGTCAAGCTTCAACAAAAAGTAATGGTAACCGTAACCGAAGTAGATGTGCCCAGAAAGAGAATTGGATTATCGATGAAAGATGAGAAAGCCCCAGCTCCACAAAGAACTGAAAGGAAACCATCAAAGCCTATTCAGCAAAAAGAAGTCAAGCTCGATCCGTTTCAGGCGAAACTCGCGGAGCTGAAGAAGAAGTTTAAAGATTAGTCGGGAGTCGGGAGTCAGGAGTCGGTAGTAAAATCATCAGCATTCCTGAATACCGACTCCTGACTCCTGACTCCCGACTCCCGACTAAAAGAGCCCCACTGAAGACTCAGCAGGGCATACCGGACCTGGTGATAATGAAAAATCACCAAGCATCTTTATTGAAAGGTTAATCTATTGTGCGTTTGTTTCCTGGAGTTGTCTTTTCTTTCTGCCGAGGTACATGTCGAGAAGCATTAAACCAAGTACCACGTTTACCATCATGAATATATTGGTGTAAGTATTATTGAAAAACTTGCTCCAATCAACTTTGGACATATCCGGTACATAGTTTGTCGATCCTTCTTCTGCCCAATTGATTTGACCAAATCCATAGATGAGGAATCCAAGTATCATCGTAAAGAAAAAGATACCGATACCCCAAATGATCTTTTTATTGATATAGTTCTTTGCTGCTGGTGCAATCTGAAATTTGCCGATCTCATCCATCACGTTCTGAGTAAATCTCAGAGAAGGCTCATCCAATTCAAGATTATTATTCAATAGATCATGCACGTCGAGCAATTCGCGATATTTATCTTTCCACTCAGCATTGGTTTCAACCAATTTTTCAATGAAAGATTTCTCTTCTTCGCTGACTGTACCGTCAATGTAGCTCCACAATTGTTCTTCCATTTGTTCTTGAGTATACATAACTTTCAATTTAGTGCAAGGTTTGCGACCTTGCTGATTTTCAACATTCCTTTTACTAAAGGTTGGCGACCCTGCTTAGTTCCTTATCAGTTGGTAAGAGGCTAATAAGGGTCGCCAACCTCAATTCATAATATCTCTCACCTCCGCGGCGAAATGCTTTTCCATCTTCTCTTTCAATCTCACTCTCGCTCTATGCAATTTCACTTTCGCCGTATTTGGATCAATTCCCATAATCTGTCCGATCTCGTCCAGGCTTTGTTCACCTTTATAAAATAGAGTGATCAGCTTGGCATCATCAGGACTTAGCAATTGAATCGCTTCATTCACCATTTGCAGTTTCGATTTCTGCTCAACCTGGTTTGCTTTGAAACCTGAATCCTGGCTATCGGCAACCTCAAACACTTTCTCATTATCTAATGAATGCGTATCCAGTTTCTTCTTCCTCAAAAAAGTGATACAGGTTGTATTGACAATGGTGTATAGCCAGGTGCTGAATTTCGAATCGCCTCTAAAATCCGCCAATGACCGGTACGCTTTCACAAACACATCCTGCGAGATCTCTTCAGCATCTTCTCTAGTCTTGGTATAGCGGAGTATTATGGTAAAGACGAAATTTTGATATCGTTTCACCAATTCCGCATAAGCCTGAGAGTCGCCCCGCAGCACCCTGCTGATAACTTCATTATCATTTGGTCCGGTAACCATTGAATATATGACTACTCCCGAAGTGTTTAGGTTACAATTACGATTTACAATTTACGATTTACGTCCCCGCGAAAGCGGGGATCTTTTCTCATGTGTCAGACACCAATTCACTGCCACTACACTCCATATATTATACGTATTCGCGGGCCAGCCTGCTTGCATTTCGACATAACTTGTTGATAGTCAGTTTCTAACAAAAGATCCCCGCTTTCGCGGGGACGTAAATCGTAAATTTTGCCCTTCAGGCTGTAACCTCCAAATCAAACCCCTAGTCTTATTTCCAGTAGCCTTTATGGTGAAACAAAAAAAGTTCTTGATAGGCTGTAACCTAAGTTCCGGACGGGTAGTCAGATAGAACGAAGTAAAACACATACACAAAAAACAATAAAAACTTACTTGTATGCACGGCGCAGAAATGTTAATCCCAATATTAGTTCCACTCGGATTTTTTGCTTTGATTTTCGGAGTTGTTTATATGAACAAAAGAGAGAATCTGGCAATGGTGGAAAAAGGAATGAACCCCAAACTTTATCGTCCAGCCCCTTACAAAAACCTTAAATGGGGATTGTTACTCGTAGGAGCAGGTGTCGGCTTATTCCTCGCATATATTCTCAGCGAGCATGTTTTGGTGACAGTTGATAAATACGGAAGATATAGCGATGAAAACCCAGCAATCTATTTCTCTCTGATCGCAATCGGCGGTGGACTTGGGCTGATCAGTTCCTATCGCATCGAAAAAAGAGAATTGCTTGATAAAAAACCAGTAGAATAAACATCTTCGCAGAGTGTGTTGAAGTGGACTCTGCAGTAAAGTATAGCCTTATCCAAAAATGTATCGACCCCGCTTAGTGGCGGGGTCGATTTTTTATTTGGTTATTTCTATTTCTTACTTAAAATCTCAATAGCTTTTAAAACCGCAGGATCTGATGTATTATTAACTACATAATATCCTTCCATTCTCCAGATTTGTCGCGCCAACCAAACTTTCATCTTCTTTTCAACTTCCAGTTTTTCTTTTTCGGTTAGATGATCCAGAGAGATTGAATCTTTACGTGATATTTCTTTCAATTCACGCCAGGCTGATTCGTCAGGTTTGAATTCGTTAGCAAATTCTAATGGAGTCTTGTATTTTTTTAACTGATCCCTGTGTTCTAAATAATAGACATAAACAAATTTGCCGAAGGATTGCTCGTAAAACATCTTTGATATTTCTGAGGAAAAAGAACCGGAATCGTATGGAACAAAAACGTCTGGACTAATTCCGCCACCACCATATACAAGTTTGCCTGATTCAGTTTTATAAACCTGTCCCTTCGGCAAGCTTGTATCAGGTTTCATCATTTCCCCGTTATGAATTCTTCCGATTAATTCTTCATCGTATGCGTCTCTTCCTTTATCATAAGGCTTCTGGATATTTCTTCCGGAAGGAGTATAATACCTGGACACGGTCAATCGGAGCTGACCTCCATTTTTTAGATCGAAAGGTTCTTGCACTAGTCCCTTTCCAAAAGTGCGGCGACCGACGATGGTTCCGCGGTCCCAATCCTGAACTGCGCCGGCAAGTACTTCACTTGCTGAAGCAGTAAACTCATCAACTAATAAGACAAGCGGTCCTTTCTCAAAAAGGCCTGGTCTTTTTGTGGTGTATTCTCTCTTTTTTGAGTTCGCTCCTTTTGTATAGAGGATCAATTTTGGCTCATCGAGAAATTCATCGGCGATATTAACCGCTTCATCCAAAACTCCTCCGCCATTTCCCCGCAGATCAAGAATGAGTTTTTTCATTCCCTTGCTTTGGAGGTTCTCGAGCGATTTCATGAACTCGCGATAAGTAGTAACCGAAAACTTGTTGAGGTGAATATATCCAGTGCTTGCATCAATCATATAACCAGCATCAGCAGCATATTTCGGTATGATGCCTCGCGTGACGTTGAATTGTAATGGTTTCCTGTCACGAGAAACAGTAATCAAGACCTTCGATCCTTCTTCGCCCCTCAATAATTTCTTGATTCGTTCGTGATTGATCTTCGTGCCCGCGACGATAGTGTCATTTACTTTAATAACCTTATCACCCTGTTGCAAACCGGCTTTTTCACTTGGTCCGCCGGGAAATATATTGGTGATATTAATGGTATCATCAATTACATAATATTCCACGCCGATTCCCTGAAAATTTCCTTGCAGATCTTCATTTGCTTCGGTCAAGTAAACCGGAGGTATATACATTGAATGCGGGTCCAGATGCTTGATCATTGACTCGATTGCATCATCGGCAATAGTGTCAACATTTATCGTGTCCACATATTTCAAACGGATCAGGTCCATCACTTCCTGGACGGTACCGCGATTTCCTGTTTGAAAGAATTTTTGGGTAGACGGGATCTTGTCACGAAGATTGAAACCAATAAACATTCCAACGATCATTGTAACCGCAAAAAGTAAGGGAAGCCAGACTTTCAATTTTTTCATTTCCAAACTGTTCTTTTTCCTGAATATCGGGCTAAGTTCATGATTAATTTTCAATTTCGAACTTTACCTTCGTTGAACGGCATCAAATGAAAGACGAGTAAAATTCCGGCTTGTTATGGCGATATTAATAGCGGATAGCGGAGCTACCAAATGTGAATGGTGTTTAACAAATAAGAACAAAAAACCTCTAGTGGTTTTCACCCAGGGAATTAGCCCATATTTCCTGAATACTCCTCAGATTGAGATGATTCTAAGGAATGAATTGCTTCCACAGTTGGGAAAAAATAAAGTTGAAGCGGTTTACTATTACGGTACGGGTTGTGCGAATCCGGCTAATGCTAAAATTGTACAAAAGGCAATCACCAATGTTTTCGGAAAGATGGAAATAGCGGTAACCCACGACCTGATGGGTGCGGCCAGGGCTTTGTGCGGATATGATAAAGGAATCGCCTGTATTCTCGGCACGGGTAGCAATTCCTGCTATTACGATGGAAAAAAGATCGTGAAGAACAGTCCGGGTCTTGGCTATGTGCTGGGTGATGAAGGTAGCGGAGCTTATCTGGGTAAGAAAGTAATACAATACTATTTATACAACACTTTTGACGAAGAACTGAAGTATAAATTTGATCTTAAATACAAAACCAGTAACATTGAGATACTGGAGAATGTCTATAAAAAACCTTTGCCCAACCGTTACCTGGCAACATTTGCTATTTTCCTGACGGAAAACAGGGGGCATTACATGATAGAAAATATAGTTGAAGATGGGTTAAATGATTTTTTCTTTAATCATCTTTGCAAATACGGCGAAAGCTGGAAGCTGCCGATTCATTTTGTTGGGGGAGTTGCAAATGGATTCAGGGATGTGATTGAAGAACTTGCTCGCTCTTATGAATTTGAATTGGGAAGAATCTTAAAGAATCCAATGGAAGGCCTCATTGAGTACCACAGCAAATAACCAAACCGAACCGAGTCACTGATCATGTCATCATTTATTAAAACTACAGAGCTTTCGAGTCAATACCGACATCTTGAAAAGATGAGTATTCAGGAGATACTCACAAGCATGAATAATGAGGATAGAAAAGTTCCGGTTGCTGTAAGTAAAGCCATTCCACAAATCGAAAAACTCGTTGCAATCATTAATGACCAGATGCATGCGGGTGGAAGATTATTTTATATTGGCGCAGGAACAAGTGGCCGATTGGGTATACTCGATGCAAGTGAAATTCCTCCAACTTATGGTATGCCGCATGGATTGGTGATTGGTTTAATTGCCGGTGGTGATGAGGCGATTCGCCGGCCAATTGAAAATGCCGAGGACAGTACTGAAGATGGATGGGCAGATCTGGAAAAACATTTCGTAAATGAAAAGGATGTGGTGATCGGAATCGCTGCCAGCGGAACCACTCCTTATGTAATAGGCGCATTAAATGAATGCAGAAAAAAAGGGATAATTACCGGCTGTATCGTATGCAATGAAGGCAGCCCTGTTGCAGCCGCGGCAGACTATCCCGTTGAAGTGGTTGTGGGTCCGGAATTCGTGACCGGGAGTACAAGAATGAAGAGCGGAACTGCGCAGAAATTAGTTTTAAATATGATATCTACTGCCGTTATGATTCAGATCGGAAGAGTAGAAGATAACAAAATGGTCAATATGCAACTGACCAATAACAAACTCATCGATAGAGGTACACAAATGGTTATGGAAAAGACCGGTATCCTTGATTATGAGAAGGCAAAAGATTTACTGCTAAAATATGGCAGCGTAAAAAAAGCCATTGATTCTTTATCGAAGAAATAAACTCCCCGCAGCTGTCCCCACTGGGCTGTCCCACCTGTATTAAGTCTTTGCCACCAGGCCTTTTTTTCTTTGTTGCCATAGGAAAATGAAGTAACTTTTGTATCTATCCTTCATCATTAAACTCCGTCTTATGAGGTACAGAATTCTACTCACGCTTTGCGCATTCTTTTCTCTTCTAGTCGCAACAGCTCAAAAGAAAAACAATAATGCTTATGCAATCACCAGTGAAAAGCAGGGGCAATTTGTTTGGACAGAAGTGAAGTTGATCGATCTTAATACTGGACAGGTTTTACAATCTGTATTTGAAAACAATCGTTCTGCCTACCAGGTTTACAATGCAAGAACTGGGAACAACATCCAGGTAAAGGATGAAAAAGGGATGATCACCAACAGGGAAAAACAACCATTTGCTACTTTTTCCGCCGCAGCAGCTTATGACAAGAAGCATAACAGGCTCTACTACACGCCAATGTTCATCAATCAGCTCAGGTATATCGACCTGAATGCAAAATCTCCCAAGCTTTATTATTTCGAAGGAGAAAACTTTAGTACAACCACAAATCTTAATGATGAAGCCAACCATATCACCCGAATGGTTATTGCATCCGACGGCAACGGATATGCGCTAAGTAATGATGGTAATCATTTCGTAAAATTCACAACTGGAAAAAAGCCACAGATCACTGACCTTGGCGCACTGCAGGATGATCCAAAGAATGGCCGCATTTCAGTTCACAATCGTTGCACCAGTTGGGGAGGAGATATGATCGCCGACGCGTCTGGTAATATTTATATGTTGTCGGCATACCATTCAATTTTCAAAATTGATGTGCGAAATAAAGTTGCTACCTATATGGGAGGCATTAGCGGTTTGCCAGATAAATTCACTACGAATGGAGCAGTGATAGACAACGAGGGCAACCTGATTGTAAGTAGTGCAAATTCTACTGACGGCTATTATCGCGTAAACATGAATGACTGGACCGCTATTAAAATGAATAATGGCAATCCCGTATTCAATGCTTCGGATCTTGCGAATGGCAATTTCGCTTTCGAAACAAAAATGGAAAGGACTCCATTGATTCAACCAAGGACAAGTGGCGTATCGATAATATCTATTTATCCCAATCCTGTATCAGAAGGAGCATTCCGCGTTAGTTTCGATAGCAAAGAATTGGGTCGGTATGATATCCAGCTGGTGGATCTTTTGGGAAGAAGAATTGCAACAAAAACTGTTACCATTGGCAATGAAGGCCAGGTTGTGGAGTTCCCCGTTAGTGAAAAATTGAGTAAAGGACTATACATGGTTAAAGTGTTAAACAACAGCAAAAGAACCGTGCACGCTCAAAAAATTATCATAGAATAACGCAATAAAAAATATTTGGATAAGGTATTACCAAGGCTGTAAATTGCTTACAGCCTTTTTTATTAAGTGAAGAAGAATCATGCACGATATCGAACCATTTTATAACTGGCGGCACATTTATACAAGTGAGCAGGATGAGCGTTCACCGTTCTATGGAAGAGTCTACTCTGAATTTGAATTCTCTCATACCATCTATAACTACTACATTCATCCGCAATGGGATGATTTTGGGTCAAGAACATTATACCTCAAAGTGATCATGGCCGATTACGATGAACATTACGCGATCATTGAATTGATTGGCGAATGGAATGACGCGATCGAAAATGATATCATGGAATTGAAGCGGGAAGTCGTTGATCTTTTCTTCAAACAGGGCATCACAAAGTATATCCTGATCGCCGAAAACGTAATGAACTTTCATAGCGGCGATAAGGATTATTATGCCGAATGGTTTGAAGAGGTAACCGACGAGAACGGCTGGATCGTGGTTTTGAACATGCCTGAGCAGACCCAGTACGACTTCAAAAAGAAATGTCTGCACCGGTATCTTGAGCTAATGGAAATCGAGAACTGGCGGACTTACAAGCCGATACACCTCTTCCGGAAGATTGACCAGCAGATGAATAAGCGGCTGGAATAGCCGCCCAGCCTGTATTTCAGCCCTCGTGCAGCAGTTTGAACTTCGTAATTGTCGCATAAAAATTTTTGGCAGAAAGTCATTAAACCCTATTTTTGATTCATTATGTCATCAACGAAAGCATTCCGCTGGTTCTATTTTTACTTTTACTACTATTTTACCAATAGAGCCGGGAAGCTATTGTTGGCAACTAACTAACTGTTCTAAATAAAACAACAATAAGAATCCCGGCAAATCGCCGGGATTTTTGATTTTAGGGGGTTGGAGACCCGAGCGAAGCGAGGGTCGCAAACCCTGCCCTAAAAAGAAACTAGTAAACAATGGGTAAAGAAACACGATTACCGGCACTCGCACCTCCTTCAAACGCGAAGCAGGTAAGTACCAAAGTCTCCATTCAAGGATACGAAGGAAGCTTTCACCAAATGGCGGCAGAGCAGTTCTTTGGAAAAGATGTTGAAGTAATACCCTGCGCCACTTTCCGCGATGTTGTGCGAATAGCATCCAACAAGAGTGAAAGCAACGGAGCAGTGATGGCAATCGAAAATTCAATTGCCGGAAGCATCTTACCTAATTATAATCTTCTTCAAAAAAGCAGTCTGAGAATTGTCGGTGAGATCTATTTACAAATCAACCAGCACCTGGTTGTAAATCCCGGAGTCAAACTGGAAGATATACGCGAAGTTCATTCACATCATATGGCCATCCAGCAGTGTATGGATTACCTGGACCAGCACAACTGGAAGCATGTTGAAACAGAAGATACGGCCCTAAGCGCAAAACACATCCACCAGCATAAGAGCAAGCATATTGCAGGCATCGCAAGTAAACTTGCCGCAGAACTTTTCCAATTAAATGTCATCGTTCCCAATATTCATACACTTAAGAATAACTATACAAGATTCCTGGTACTTCAACCTGATGATATAGAAACTACGATTGAGGATGCAAATAAAGCTTCCGTCAACTTTCATACGGACCATTCAAGAGGAAGTCTTGCAAAAGTGCTGACTGCAATTGCTGAAGGTGGGATCAATCTTAGCAAGCTTCAAAGTTTTCCAATACCGGGTACTGAATTCAAGTATAGCTTTCATGCAGACATGGAATTTAATTCAATGCAGCAATTCGAAAATGTGATCAGGCAGATAAAGCCACTCACTGCGGATTTGAAAATATATGGAGTGTACAAAAATGGTAAGAACAATAAATAAATCCAGATGGAAGTCGCTCAACGATTAAATGGCATAGGCGAATACTATTTCTCCACCAAGCTTCGGGAGATCGATGATCTCAATAAGCAAGGAAAGGAAATCATTAATCTCGGTATTGGCAGTCCCGATCTTCCACCACATCCTGATGTGATAAAAGTTTTGCAGGAAGAGAGTCTCAAGCCAAATGTACACGGATATCAATCCTATAAAGGATCTCCAATACTTCGTAAAGCAATCGCCGAATGGTATAACAAATGGTATAATGTTGAATTGAATCCGGATACGGAAATTCTGCCATTGATAGGAAGCAAGGAAGGCATCATGCACATCTGTATGACCTATCTGGATAAGGATGATGAAGCATTAGTGCCCGACCCGGGATATCCTACCTATAGCAGTGCAGTAAGACTTGCCGGAGGCAAATGCATCGAGTATCATTTATCAGAAGAAAAAGATTGGTATCCCGATACGGACAAACTTGCAAAGCAGGTGAGCGCGAAAACGAAATTGTTGTTTGTGAACTATCCGCATATGCCTACGGGCCAGAAGCCGGTAAGAGAGAGATTTAATGAAATCGTTGAGTTTGCAAAAAAGCATAATCTTCTCATCATACACGACAATCCATATAGTTTTATTCTGAATGAAACGCAAATGAGTTTGTTGAGCGTGAGTGGCGGAAAGGATGTTGTAATCGAATTGAATTCATTGAGCAAGTCGCACAATATGGCGGGATGGAGAATAGGAATGCTTTGCGCAGCTACGGAAAGAGTTGATGAAGTATTGCGATTCAAAAGCAATATGGATAGCGGAATGTTTTTACCCGTGCAATTAGCAGCCGCAAAGGCATTGTCATTGGGAAAAACATGGTTTACTGAATTGAATCAAGTTTACAAAGCTAGAAGGGAGCGTGTGTTCGAACTGCTGACTGAGTTGAATTGTAACTTTTCAACTGATCAGGTAGGCTTATTTGTGTGGGCAAGGATCCCGGATAATTATAATACTTGTTATGACTTAAGTGATGAAGTGCTTTACAATGCGCAGGTCTTTATCACGCCCGGAGGAATCTTTGGAAAAGCGGGTGAAAAATATGTTCGGGTGAGTTTGTGCAGCACCGAGGAAAAACTCAATCAATCTATAAAAAGGGTAAAAGAAAGGCTGAAACAGAAAGCTCAATTCTAATATGGAAAAGCGAGTAACCATAATCGGAACAGGATTGATCGGCGGTTCGCTGGCCATTCAACTTCGCGAAAAAGGAATGGCTTCAAAATTGATCGGTGTTGATAATAATGCGGAACACGCGAAGAAAGCAAAGGAATTAAAATTGGTTGATGAGGTATTGAGTTTGGATGAAGCAATCAAGCAATCTGATGTTATCATCATAGCAATTCCTGTTGACAAGATGATTGGTTTGCTGCCGAAAATTCTCGATCGGGTCGAGGATCAGATCGTGATCGATGTGGGTTCAACCAAGCAACAATTACTTGACGAAGTACATAAGCATCCAAAAAGAGGAAGATATGTATCGACGCATCCAATGTGGGGTACTGAGTATAGTGGTCCCGAAGCTGCAGTGAAAGGTGCGTTTGAAAACACGGCAGTAGTTATTTGCAACGAAGAAGAGAGCGATATGGATGCTGTGCAATGGGTGACAAACATGTATAAAAAGATCGGTATGCATTTACTGAATATGAATGCGGTTGATCATGACGTACATACCGCGTACATCAGTCACATTTCGCATATTACTTCTTTCGCCTTAGCCAATACAGTATTGGAAAAGGAAAAAGAAGAAGATGCGATTTTTGAGCTAGCCAGTGCGGGTTTTGCGAGTACTGTGCGTTTGGCAAAGAGTAATCCAGCCATGTGGGTGCCAATATTCATGCAGAATAGGGAGAATATTCTGGATGTATTAAATGAACACATTAGCCAGTTGAGGAAATTCAAGGCGTGTTTGGAGAAGGAGAATTATGAGTATTTGGAAGAATTAATTGTAAATGCAAACAAGATTAGGAAGATCATAAAGTAACACCCCCTGTCCCCCTGAAGGGGGAACTTAGGTCGGTGTCGCTAACGAAAAATAAGCAGCTCTTAAAATCTTAATAATACAGCAATTATCAAATTAATTTTGAAATAAGACCTAGGTTCCCCCTTCAGGGGGACAGGGGGTGTAAATTTATCATTATGCAAGCAACACAATCTATGAACGAGACAATAAACAAGCTTTGGCAAAAGCGGCCATTGATAATAAGTGGTCCTTGCAGCGCTGAAACAGAAGCGCAGGTAGTGGAAACTGCTCAGCGTCTTGCCAAAACAGGAAAAATCGATATGCTTCGAGCAGGTATTTGGAAGCCTCGCACGAGACCTGGAAGTTTTGAAGGCATCGGTACAAAAGGATTGCCCTGGCTTCAACAAGCAAAGAAGGTAAGTGGACTACCTACAACTGTTGAAGTTGCAACTGGCAAACAAGTTGAAGATGCATTGACATTTGAGGTTGATGTGTTATGGATCGGTGCAAGAACAACAGTAAACCCATTCAGCGTGCAGGAGGTTGCCGATGCGCTGAGAGGAGTTGATGTGCCGGTACTAATCAAGAATCCAATCAATCCTGATCTGGAACTTTGGACAGGTGCTGTTGAGCGCGTTGCAAAGTCCGGAATCAAGCGAATTGGTTTGATTCATCGCGGATTTTCATCTTATGGCAATACTGAATATCGCAATGCACCGATGTGGCATTTGGCGATTGAAATGAAACGCCGCAACCCTGAGTTGATGATCATTAATGATCCTTCGCATATTTGCGGACGTAGAGATATATTGATGGATGTTGCTCAAACAGCAATCGACCTCGACTTCGATGGATTGATGATCGAAAGTCATATTGATCCGGATAATGCATGGAGTGATGCTAAGCAACAGGTAACTCCTGAGAAACTGAGTGAAATGTTATCCAGTATCATCTGGCGTAAGGAAGATATCAATTCTGAAGCATATCATGCTGCATTGGAGAAATTGCGTCAACAGATCAATCATCTTGATGATGAATTGATGCAGATCCTCGGACAGCGTATGAAGATTGCGGAAAAGATCGGTCAGTATAAAAAGGATAATAATATCACCATTCTTCAAACCAACCGTTGGAATCAGATCCTGGAGAGAGCATTTGCAAAAGGAGAGAAGCTTGGTTTAAGTAAAGAATTTATCACGAAGTATTTTGATGCAGTGCATATGGAGAGTATTAATCATCAGAATAAGATCATGAATGAATAAACGTTTGGCGTTTAGGGTTTGGAGTTTGGCATTGGAGCATCCACCCGCTAAGTTCCTGACAAAACATGAAGTTTAGATTTTGTGAGCTACTTTGAATTAAAGAACGCCAAACCCCAAACGCCAAACGCCAAACATAATTTCGAATGCACAGGCACTTAAAAGTCAAGTTCAGTAATTCTACAGTTGATTATCATCTTGCATGGGGTATTTCTCATTTGAAGGAAATTGTTGATCGCGCAACGACTGTACTGGTGACGGATGAAAATGTTTATGCAGCGCACGAAAAGCGATTCAAAGACTGGAGCACTATCATCTTGCAACCGGGGGAAGAATACAAAGTGCAGGAGACGGTTAATACTATCATCCAGCAATTGATCGAAATAGAAGCCGACAGAAAATTTACGCTTGTTGGCGTCGGTGGCGGAGTGATTACCGATCTCACCGGCTATGCTGCTTCGGTTTATATGCGTGGTATCAAGTTCGGATTTGTGCCAACAAGTTTACTCGCCATGGTGGACGCTTCTATTGGTGGCAAAAATGGTATTGACGTTGGCGTTTATAAAAATCTGGTTGGAACGATTCGTCAGCCTTCTTTTCTTTTATATGATATGGTCTTCTTGAACTCCCTTCCTCAAAATGAATGGGAGAATGGATTTGCTGAGATCATTAAACACGCATGTATAAAGGATGCGGCGATGTTTAAGGAACTGGAAGAAAATAGTTTGAAAAAATATCAAAGCAAGCAAACCCTGATCTGCAAGCTGGTTGAGCAAAACGTAATGATTAAAACGAAAGTTGTGCAGAAGGATGAATTTGAAAGTGGCGACAGAAAACTCTTGAATTTCGGGCATACGCTTGCACATGCGTTGGAGAATCAATATGATTTATCACATGGACAAGCAGTTTCGATTGGAATGACGTACGCTTCTTTATTATCAAGAAATTTGCTTGGCTTTAAAGAACCGGAAAGGGTGTTAAGATTAATTGGGAAGTATAATCTGCCAACCTTTGCTGATTTTAACCCGGACGAAGTATTTGAGGTGCTTAAAATGGATAAGAAGCGAGAGCGAAAGGATATCAATTATATTTTATTGGAGAAAATAGGTAAGGGAGTGATCAAGAAAATCCCGTTAGAACAGGTTCGCGAGCTATTTAATTAAAAGTTTACATGCAGGTTACTATTCAACCATCAAGAATAAACGGAACTATTCAGGCGCCGGCTTCAAAGAGTTCGATGCAAAGAGGATGCGCGGCTGCTTTGTTGAGGAAGGGAGGCTCAATTATTCGCAATCCGGGCAGAAGCAATGATGATAAAGCTGCGTTGGATGTGATTCGAAGTTTGGGTGCGATTATAAGAGATAATGGAGATCATTTGTTGATTGAAAGTAATGGAGTAAATCCGATTGAAAAGCAAATCAATTGCGGTGAAAGTGGATTGGGAATTCGCATGTTCACACCAATTGCTGCACTTAGTGAAAAGGAAATTATTATCACGGGCAAAGGAAGTTTGGTAACACGCCCAATGGATTTCTTTGATGAAATACTTCCCAAACTTTCTGTTGCAATCAAATCTAAAGAAGGCAAGCTTCCATTAATTATAAAAGGACCGCTTCAGCCCAAAACAATTGAAGTTGACGGTTCATTAAGTTCACAATTCCTCACGGGCTTGCTCATGGCATTCTCTGCCTCCGGTGCAAATAATGTTTCATTGATCGTAAATAATCTTAAAAGTCGTCCATACATTGACCTCACGCTGGATGTGATGAAACAATTTGGAATGACCGTGCCCGAAAACAGAAACTATCGGGATTTTCACTTCGGAAGCCAAACGCCAAATGCCAAACACCAAACGCCAGACTACATCGTCGAGGGCGACTGGTCTGGCGGCGCATTCCTCCTCGTGGCAGCTGCAATTGCAGGAGAAGCATTGGTTATTGGTTTACACAATACGTCAACGCAGGCAGACAAGAAAATTGTTGATGCATTATTAGATGCGGGAGTGGAGATGGAAGTAAGCGATGATCGCATTCATATAAAAAGAAAGAATCTGGAAGAGTTTGAATTCGATGCAACGGATTGTCCAGATCTTTTTCCACCCCTGGTAGCATTAGCTGCGCATTGTAATGGTGTTTCCCGCATACGCGGATTAAAACGATTAAAGCACAAGGAAAGTGATCGCGGCGCTACGTTGAAAGAGGAGTTTGAAAAATTGGGAACAGAAATTCAATTCAGAGATGATGAAATGCTTGTTTATGGAAATGGAGGCGTGCAGGTGAAAAATCATATCTTGAATTCGCATCACGATCATCGAATTGCCATGGCATGTGCAGTTGCTGCATTGGGAGCTGATTTTGAAGTGCAGATCCGAAATGCAGACGCAGTCGATAAGTCTTATCCGGATTTTTACAGACATCTTCAGCAACTAGGTGTACACTTATCAATCAATAACCAAATCATTAATCAGTGAATAGCTTCGGAAGGATTTTTCGGGTAAATATTTTTGGTGAATCACACGGAGAAGGTGTTGGTGTTGTTATTGATGGTTGTCCGGCAGGGCTGCCATTGACATTAAATGATTTTTTACCAGATCTTGAAAGAAGAAAAGGTGGAACACAAAAAGGAACTACTCCAAGACAGGAAGAAGATCTTCCCATCTTTAAAAGCGGGCTCTTCAAAGACAAAGCAACCGGTGCGCCTATTACGATTTTGTTTGAAAACAAAAACATTCGCTCAACTGATTACGAGAAGCAACGTGATTTCCCAAGACCAGGTCATGCTGATTTTGTAGCGAACAAAAAGTTTGGAGGATTTGAGGATTATAGAGGAAGTGGGCATTTTAGTGGAAGGCTGACAGTTGGATTAGTTGGGGCAGGCGTTGTGGCAAAGAAAGTTTTAAACACGAAGGCAAATAAAATCAACGTAACCTCGACTATACTTGAGATAGGCGGCGAAAAAGATCTTGAAAAAGGACTCCAAAAAGCGATCGATGCAAAAGATTCCATTGGAGGAATAATTGAATGTAGAGTATCAGGTTTACCAGTTGGTTTGGGTGAACCATTCTTTGATTCAGTTGAATCAATTATCTCACACGCAGTTTTTGCAATACCAGCTGTTCGCGCTATTGAATTCGGTACTGGTTTCGCAGCAGCTAGAATGTTTGGAAGTGAGCACAATGATGCAATCGTCAATGAAGGCGGACAAACAAGAACAAATCATGCAGGTGGTGTTGTTGGTGGACTGACAAATGGAAATGAATTTGTATTCCGTATTGCAATAAAACCAACTTCATCTACACCAAAAGAACAAAACTCCTTGAATTGGGAAACAGGTGAAGTGGCAAATTTTTCAGTTAAAGGAAGACATGATCTCTGTATTGCATTACGCGTGCCTGTTGTATTGGAAGCAGTAACCGCAATTGTGTTGGCTGATTTGATGATGTTGGAGCAGCAAATTCCTCGAGTAATAAAATAAAAAAATCCTCCGCGTCTCTGCGCCTCTGCGGTGAAAATTCTTGCGGAATCAAGATCTTCAAAAATAAGTAGGTAATCTTCACCTCAACACTTTAAAATCCAAATCTAACACCTCATAATTCCTATCATTCGGCCATGCATAATGCCACCACTCAGTATCGAATAGTTCGAAACCATATTTAAGCATCGTTTCTTTCAGAATCTTTCTATTGTCTAATACAGCTTGTGGCAAGTTTGTAAAAACATGATGAGCAGAATCAGTGAAGTTGTCAAAGCCCGTTCCCATATCCAGTTCTTTCCCTGTTTTTAGATCAATTACAGTTAGATCCACAGCAAGACCGCGATTATGTCCACTGCCTTTGGATGGATTTGCAACATATCGCTCATCTTTTATCATCTCCCAGAATTTTATTGTGACACTATAGGGCCGATAGGCATCATAAATCTTTAAACCCAAACCTTTTTGATTTAAATCATCCTGAACCTGGGCTAATGCCGTTGCAGCAGGCGCCCGGAGATAAGTTTGCTTTAACTTTTTGTCATATAGCCGCTTTCCAGTGAAATTATTTGTGCTCGCATAGCGTAAATCATAATGAATATTGGGAATGAGCGTTTTTAGCTCGATCATTTGTTTTAGCAAGTCCTTATGAATAGTACTATCAAAGGATTTTTTATTGTCGATATAGGTTACCCCGTACTTACTTGTCATCAATTCCTGACAAAACAGGCGAGTTGAGGGAGAAAAAAACAGGGTGAATAGATAAAAAAACCCAATCGAAAAGCGTATTTTGGCGATCATTATTACGAGGTATTTTTAAAATCCCATGCCTTTGAAGATACTAAATGTTTCAACTGACCAACCTTATTATGTGTAGACGTCCCTTTAGGTTTTCTTTTTTCCCTTTATTGTTCGTGATCGTGCCGGTGCTGATAATTTCTTCATGCAACCAGCAAACTTCTACTGAACCGCCTCAACAAGTAATCGTCAAGGATCCCGAAAAAATGGATATACGTGTTGCCGCACAATTGAAACGCGTGACGGAATTTGCGATTCAAAATAAGGGACAGATCAATGATACCATTAAGCTTGTAAAAGACAGCCTGGTTGAATCCGCATATAGAAATCACGACTATCAACCAATTTGGACCTCTAATGAAAACTGGCTTCCTGAAGCAGACTCATTGATTTCATTTATTGAGCGGTCCAAAGAATTTGGCTTATTCCCTTCAGACTATCATTATAAATCTCTGGTCGGCACATTATTCATCTTAACGGATACCGCACAGCAAAGAGATGCTGCACATTGGACGAGATTTGAATTAATGCTTACCGATGCCTTCTTTCAATTATGTCAGGATTTAAAGCAGGGAAGACTCGCTTATGATAGCACGACACTAAGAAAAGATACTCTTCTTCCGGCTGATCTATATTTCAACAGTCTTAATTTTCTCAAGAGTTCAAAAAATGTTTCAGGCACGCTTGAAGCATTGCAACCTAAACACAAGGGTTATGATTCTTTGAAAATAGGATTGAAATTTTTTCTTGATTCGATCAAAACATTCAAGAGATATACTTTTCTCTATTACCCCTCAAAGGATACTGCGACATTCAGAAAACAATTGCAGAAAAGATTATTTGAAGATGACCTGCTTCCGTCAGCGACAGATCCTGTGGATACAGCAACATGGAGAAGAGTGTTATCAGAATATCAAAAAGCAAAAGGGCTTCGTCAAACGGGTCGGATAAATGAAAATACAGTCGCAAGTTTGAATAATACCGATTGGGAAAAATTCAAACGTATTGCGATCAATTTGGACAGGTATAAATTATTGCCCGATACCTTGCCCACAACCTATATCTGGGTAAACCTTCCTTCTTATTATCTTAAACTAATGGATTCCGATACACTTGCATTGGAATCAAGAGTAATCGTGGGTCAAACAAAAACCAGAACACCGGTTTTGACTTCGGCCGTTACTAACTTTATTACCTATCCGCAATGGAATGTGCCAGAGAGTATCATCTTTAAGGAAATGCTTCCCGCGATAAGAAAGGATACAAATTATCTTAAGAAGCAAAACCTGATGGTGGTTGATAAGAACGATAGCATCATTTCACCTTCACATATTAACTGGTACAAGCTGAGCAAGAATTATTTTCCTTATCGAATCAAACAACGGGAAGGTGATGATAACTCGCTCGGTGTATTGAAATTCAATTTTGCAAATAAGTATGCTGTTTATTTACACGATACCAATGCGCGCTGGTTGTTTGGACAAGCCAATCGGGCGCTTAGTCACGGATGCGTTCGTGTGAAGGAATGGGAAAAACTCTCGCATTTCCTGGTAAGAAATAATTTGGATAAATATCCTCCTGATACCTTGCGCAATTGGATCAAGAGGGAGGAAAAGCATGTAGTTTGGGGTTTTCCACGTGTGCCCATCTATATCCGCTATTTTTCCGCGGAAGGGAAAAATGGGAAACTCAAGCTTTACGACGATATTTACGGGGAAGATAGGCTTCTGAGGGAAAAATATTTCGCCGATAAACCCGTTCAATAATATACGTGAAGTCCATTCTGTTCAATATCCTTTTGGTCAGCCTGTTTCCTGTATTGGCAAAAAGCCAGGCAGTGGACAGCATCCTGCTAAAAAAGAACCGCAAAGTGGCCACTATACAGTATGGCATTGCCTCCTTTTACGATAACAAATTTGAAGGTCGCCAAACAGCCAACGGAGAGATATTCACCCAAAAGAACCTTACTGCAGCAAGCAATACTTTACCCCTTAATTGCTGGGTAAGGGTAACCAATCTTAGCAATAGCCGTTCGGTACTGGTTCGAATTACCGACCGGATGCACCGCCACAATAAAAGATTGATTGATCTCAGCCGCTCCGCCGCCTCTAAATTAGGCTACGTCGGATTGGGCCTAACCCGCGCCAGAGTTGAGTTTCTGGGCTTCCAAAAGCCTACTGAATTGACTGTGAACAAGTCCAAATAAATAATTTCCTGATTTAGTTCCTATCTTCTATTTTTGTTTTATTCGTTCAAACAAAACTAACGCGTTATGAAGAAAGTAATCGGCTTGCTTGTAGCCGTGCTATTACTTCAATCCTTTGCATTCAGCCAGGACGATGATTTAGTTCAAGGTCCTACCTTCGGTGTTCACTTTTTCTTCAACGATTTTAAATCAGCCAAGGCCCTTAAAGCAAACTCATTGGGTATTGTTCTAAAGAACCATGAATTTGGAAAGGTTAAGGATATGGCCCCAGGTCTCGCATTGAATTATTACCAGGGAATTTCAAAATACTTTGATGTGTCTGCTATGCTTGGCGGATCATTCCTGGATTATCCGATGACAGGTAAAGAATCCTTCGGAAAGGATTTTCTTTTACTGGAGGCTGATATCAGTGTAAGAGGTAAGATGTTCCCAAACAGCTATGTTGTTCAACCCTATGTTCAGGCGGGTATGGGTGTATCGAAATATAAAAGCTATTTTGGAGCAGTACTGCCAGTGGGTGTAGGATTTCAAGTGAATATTTTCAACGAAGCCTTCTTGCTTGTAAATGCTCAATATCGATTACCAGTAACCGAAACAACAACTGCTCACTTCTGGTGGGGAATTGGTTTGGCGGGAAATATTGGGAAGAAGAAAGCGGAATAGGCAATAGGCAATAGGCAATAGGCAATAGGCAAAAGGCAAAAGGCAAAAGGCAAAAGGCAAAAGGCAAAAGGCAAAAGGCAAATAAATCTTAGCGGCGCAAGTTATAAAAACATTAAACCCCGGAGTTCCGGGGTTTATTATTTTGATTAAAACTTAGAATAAAAGTTTGCCTTTTGCCCTTTGCCTTTTGCTCACTCGTCTTTGTTCTTCTTACCGAATAATCTCTTAAAAAGTCCCTCCCGTTTTTTTTTCTCGGGCTTTGTAGTGTCTTGCTTATCGGTCTTCTTAATGTCTTTTCTTGCTTCATCTAATACTTTCTGTTCCTCAAGGGGCAATTTCGATTCAACGGGAATATTCTGAGTATCGGGTTTGCTCAAATAATCGTTTGCGGCTGATGTTGCTTCTTCTCCATCAGCGGCTCCTGGATGTTCTGTCAATTCAGAAGGGTAGATCCATTCTTGCTTCATATTCTCTGGTTGAACAAATGCAGCACTACGATCGAGTCCTAATGTTTTATCTGCAAATGCTTTTTGAAAGAAGTATTCCCAAATAGGACGTGCCGCTTGTCCACCATAACCTAATCCTCCTTCCAATCTTACAAATCGATCATCGCAACCAATCCATACGCCTGCTTGCAATTGTGGCGTAAAGCCCATAAACCACGCATCTGAATTATCATTTGTAGTTCCTGTTTTACCACCCATTTCTGCAACACCAAGTCTTGCACGTAATCCTAATGCTGTACCGTAATCAACAACTCCCTGCATCATACGAGTCATGGTATAGGCTGTAGTTTGACTGATTACTTCTTTGCGATCAGTATCGAACCTTGCAAGTACGTTTCCGTTTTTATCTTCAATGCGTGTGATATAAACAGGCTTTGTACTGAAACCACCTGTTGGAAACATGGTGTAACCCCACATCATTTCATAAAGAGAAAGATCACATGAACCCAGACTTATTGATGGATAAGGCTCAACCTTAGTAGGTATATTAATTTGTTTGATGAAATCTGCAAAACGTTGTGGTGTAGTTTGCTTAATGATATACGCAGCCACCTCATTCACTGACCAGGCCAATCCGCTCGCCATTGTACGCGTTCCGGTACGGCCACTATTCCTTGCAGGAACATAGCCAATACCAGGGAAATATTGTTGAACTGCTTCACATTCTGTTTCAGGAGTAAAGCCGTATTCTTCTATCGCTAATGCATACAAGAATGGTTTGATCGAAGAACCGACCTGCCTTTTGGTTCGCAGGTTTGCATGATCGTATTTGTAGTTCTTAAAGTCAATACCTCCTACCCAAGCTTTCACTTGTCCTGTCATCGGATCCATCACCATGAATGCTGTTTGAAGCATCTCCCGAGTGTATTTGATAGAGTCGTATGGCGTCATCAAAGTATCTTTTTCGCGCATTGGATTCCAGGCAAATACTTTCATTTTGATTTTTGTCTTGAAACTTTTGCGGATCTCTGATTCGGGAATTCCATCTTCCTTCATATTCTTCCAGCGATCGCTATTTTTCATTGCTGCATCAAGTACATTTTCATGTCCTTTCCAAACCTTATCATTTCTCAAACTCGCCTGGTTGCTCAGTGCTCTTTGCAATACAGGCATATGTTTAGCTACGGCTTCTTCTGCATACAATTGCATGCGCGGATTAATTGTAGTGAATACTTTTAATCCATCTTCATATATATCATAGTTCTCTCCGTCGGACTTTGTATTTTCCTTACACCATTTCTTTATGTCTTCTCGCAATACGTCGAGGAAATAAGGGGCGATACCGTTGTTCTCGTCAAGCTTTTTATAATTAGGCTTGATAGGTAATACAATTAATTTTTGATATTCGGGTTCGGTGAGAAAATCATTCTTAACCATTTGCCTCAACACAACATTTCTGCGGTTGAATGCTTCTTTATAATTCTTTACTGGATTGTAAATAGTATTTCCCTTCAACATTCCAATTAAGACTGCTGCTTCATCGATATTCAATCGATCCGGTTCCTTTTGGAAAAAAGTTCTTGAAGCATTTCTGATCCCAAAAGTGTTGTCTCCGAAAGGAACTATGTTTAAGTAAAGTGCCAGGATTTCCTGTTTGGTGAAATTTCGTTCCAATTTTACTGCGATGATCCATTCTTTCAGCTTCTCAATAATGCGAAGAAAAAAATTCTTTGAACCCTGGTCGAGCATATTTTTCGCGAGCTGCTGGGTGATTGTGCTTGCTCCGCCATCTTTACCGAAATGAGCCACAGCACGCGCAAGTCCCTTTGCATCGATACCAGAATGGCTGTAGAAACGCTCGTCTTCTGTTGCAACTAGTGCATTGACTACATATGGAGAAATGTCTTTGTAATTAACATAGCTACGGTTACCCTTTGCTTTATAGTATTTGCCCAACATCGTACCATCATCTCCATAGACTTCGGTTGCCAGCATGATGGATGGATTTTCAAGCTGTGCCAGCGAAGGCATTTTGCCCCATAATCCGAGATTGATTGATAAAAGAAGGATTACAAAAAGGGCGAACCCGATCGAAAAAATTCTCCAGAAGATCCGAACAGGACGTGACATAAGTCGGTAATTAGGTATTGGGAATGATTTTGTGGAACTAACTTATACTAAAATCGTACCCGAAAATAAGAAGATCATGGGGTAGTCAAAATCCACAGGCCCGCCGATCCTTTTATTTAACTATTTCCAAACAAGGTTGGGTCTTCTGGCACTGGGAATCAGGGTCTCAGATCAGAATTTGCCCGGAAATGCCTGGTTTAAAAACTGTTTATAATGGGGTATGTCTTTGCTGGTCTTTAACAGCTCCAGATTCTCGGCTGTAATCACCATAAAGGAGAATTTGGCTGCTGGGAGCCAGGGAACGATCTCCGTAGCGGCAATTTTGCCCGTCTTGTCCAGGTAAGCCATGGCCTCCGCTGCGGTTGCAAAATTGTCCATCAACACAATCTGATGGTCATCGTCAATCGACACCGAACTTACATTTATGGTCTTCTGGTAAAAATTGACCTTGTTGTACCGGTTAAATGCATTTTTTGCTTCAGTTACAAAAACAGGGTCAACCTTATCAAGAACGATTGCAACGTAATGTGGTGTCTCCGGCTTGAGTTGATACATTGGCTTGCCGGGCTCAGGTTGCTTCACTATTGCGCTGTCTTTTTTACCTACAGGCGGAATAACAACTGCATTTTCTTTTTTGTCAGTTACGGTCGGTTGTTTTTGTTGGTTCAATTGATTTTGAGTAACCGCCTGCTTTGCAGTATCAACCTTCTTTTGTTCAACTATATTTCCAAGGCTATCTTCAACAGGCCTTTCAATCTTGAGATCAGTTAAATATTTTTCAATTTCTTTTCGGCGATTCAATACATCCAACATTGTTTGCGCCTTTTCACGAAGATTTGAATTTGGATAAAGATTGATGATATTCTGCAATACTTTCTTTGCTGAATCATCCTGTCTTTGACGAATGAAATAAATAGTTTGAATATAGAGTAACTGTGGTGTCCAGTAATTAGATGAATAAAGACTATCGGCATTTTTCTTCGCTACAAGCGCTTCATCAAACTTTCCTTCTATGAAAAGGTTATAAATTTTTTCATAGCTCTTTGTCATTTCCGATTTAGCATTGTTTTCTGCCGTAGCTCCACCTGGATTATTCACGTTCTTATCAGCATTGGAACCTGCATATCGCTGTTTCAACTCAGCTGCCACCGCTTGTGCTTTATCGGATTTTCCCATTTTTTGGTAACAGTAATAAAGAAGTTGTAATGCTTCAGACCTGTTATTGCTGTATTTGAATTTTTCGCAGAAATCTTCAAGCACATTAATTGCGGAATTGTAGTCTTCGATTCCATCTACATAAGCTTTCCCTAACTGGAACAAGGCGTATTCTATAGAATCATTCGAAGCAGCCATCATTGCCGCTGTCAAAGGAATATTTTTCTTCAGATTGTCATAATTGATCTCGGCATCACCACCTCCTCCTGCGCCGGGCTTTGTAACTCCACCCGTATTTCCTTGTTGTTGCTGTTGCTGATTTGCAACGGCCAATAAAGCTGCACTTCGTCTCCAATTATCTACGTTGGGTCGATTGCCCCACTTCGCTTTGAAATTCGTGTAGCCTTTTGATTTGAGATCTGTATTATAGAAATACCATTCCCCCTTTGCATTTGCGCCGAAGATATCTACAGGCGCATTGTTATTATTTCCGAGCGTTAATGGATTATTTGTATTTCCTTGTTCGTCTTCAGTCAACCCTTGCTCCTTCCTCAGCTTCTTCACCATCTTTTTGATGATAGCATCTCTTTCTTCATCCGTCATACCAGCTAATTTTTGCAGGCTATCCTGACGCTGAATGATGCCGATGCTTTCACCAATCCTGAATAATGCTCTTTTTCTTGAATCAAATGCTATCGGATCATTAATGCCTTCGGTATTGATGATGCTATCGTAAAAACTTTTGGCGCTACTATAGTCTTTGTCTTCGTAAGAAAGATCTCCCAATTGCAAATAAGTTCTTGTGCGTTGCTTGGGATCACTGTTTTGCGAAATCGATTTTGCAGATTTCAATAAGAAAACTTTCGCCCCTGCTCTGTTATTTCTTTCTAATTCTATTTGCGCAGCAGTAAAATAAATGATATCACGATAAGTAATATAGCGATCCTTCTTTGCCATCTTTGTCAACTCATCAATACTTTTTTGAATGGCCGCTTCATTACTTTTATTCTGGCGAATTGAATTAAGTAAAGCATATACTTCGAGCACGGGATCCAGGGAATGCTTATAGGCTTTCTGATAATAAGCCATCGCTTCTTCCGACTTATGAGAAAGTTCATACAGTTGAGCAATCAGGTATTCCCAACGCGCCTGTTCAGTTTTGTTTTCTGCGTTATCCAGGGCTTTTGAAAGATAAATAGCAGCGCTATCATCCATGGCTTGTTTATAAAACCAATAAGCCTGCATCTCGTAAAGATCAGTTCGAAGCCTTTCAGGAAAAAATGGATCGTGCTTTAATGTTTCAATCATTCCCGATGCCTCGGCGAATTCATCCTTCTCGATATACGTTCTTATTTGCCAGATAAAGGATTCATTGCGGCTAGGAGGTCGGGTAAATACTTTTGTGCCGATGTCCTTTTTTTCTTTTGTTGAAATAGAGAATCCATTACCACCAGCGGCATTGCTTCCTATGGGTTTGTCATAACCATCTTTTTCTTTTGGTGAGAAAGCATAGTTGATGTACTGAAAAGTGATATAGGCAGAATCGAGTTCGTTTTTAAAGAAATAAGCTTTTCCCAAAAGGAGATACATGTTATCAACCCAGCTATTTCTCAGGTCATGCAAAAGAATGCCGGCATTGGCACGATATATGACCGAGTCCAATTCAAGACTATCGGCCATTGTTTGAGAAGGGCTATAATTATAGAAGGGGAGAAGATGCGTGAAATCGTCTTTATGAGCATATTTCGCACGGGCGATAACTTCATTCAGGCGTTCATTCGCATTGAAGTGCCAGTTGAACTTTGTCACGCCGTTTTGGGTGAATCTTCTCATGACTCCGAACTTTGTTTCGTCGGTTTTTTCGGAAGCCAGTTTTTTATTTTCGAATTTTTCGGGGTGCTTGAGGTTTATAGACAAAGCAGTGTTCTGCCCGTAAATTGCAGGCAAGCAGCAGATAAGAACAAAAAAGAAGATTACCGTCCGTAGCAAAACCTTGTCCATTTGCGGTGCAAACTAGTTTCTTAGTAACTGATTTTCAAGAAAATTATTATAAAAATAGCCTTTAATTTTCGCTAAACTTTTGAACGCCATTAGAGGCTAACTTGTAACTTTAAACCGAGAAATTCCTGTATGGCCAAATTCGATGCCAATTCCACCCTGAAGCGCTTACGTAACCGCTACCGCCTGGTAGTTATGAACGATGATACTTACGAAGAGGTTGTTACGTTTAAGTTGTCAAGGCTGAGTGTTTATATAGTTCTTAGCACCATTTTTGTTGTATTAACCGGTCTCACGGTAGCTCTGATTGTCTTTACTCCATTACGAATGTATATTCCCGGATATGGAGACATGAACGTTACCAGGGAATTAAGAGATCTCAAGATTAAGACGGATTCTTTAGAACAGGCAATGAAGCATAATGATCAATACTTATTGAACTTGAAAAACGTTATGCAAGGGAATACCAATGTGAAGATCGATACGACAGCCCTCGAGATTCCGAAAGCAGAAAATATTGATGATTAAATCCAGATACTATGTTCAATCCAAAAACCAAATCCGAAAGTTTCGGCGATACCTCTTCGTCCGCTGGCGCCAGCCTTATTGCCTCAGGCACTACATTAAAAGGCGACATTACCAGTAACGGTGATATTAGAATTGACGGCACATTACAGGGAAACATTTACTGCAGCGCCAAAGTTGTCATTGGAGCTAATGGTGTTGTAGAAGGTGATGTGAATGGCCAGCAGGCCGACGTCATGGGTAAGATTACCGGTACGGTTAAAGTAAAAGACATACTTCAACTGAAAGGTAACAGCCAGGTGAGTGGAAATATTCACGCCGGAAAACTGCAAATCGAACCAAGCGCAAGCTTCAATGGTCAGTGTCATATGTCTCCTCAAGCTAACGGAGCACAGGAGAAAAAGATGGATAAGCTGATCAAGGACGAAGCAGCTTAAGCAAATTAGCAATAGGCAATGGGCAATTGACAAACGTTTCCGAATCTCGGAGAGGTTTGCCTATTGCCCATTGCCAATTGTCTGTGCCTATTGCTTATTTTTGGCCGATGAAACCTGCATTACGCGCTTTCAGGCCTATTGTGTTTGTCTTCATTATTACAAACGCGCTTTTCCTGTCGGGTAAATCGTTGCTGGCGCGATGGTCGGTTAACCAGGAAGTAATGATCCTGGGTAATATTATATTGTTTGCCGCAACGGCGATCTCCTACTATTTTTATTACAAGAGTTTACAGAATAATAATTCGCATGCATTCGCGCGGATGATAACTTTAGGAATGTTCATTAAGTTATTACTCTGTTTGGGCGCTTCCTTTATTTATATCATGGTTGCAGGTAAAGAAGTCAACCTGGGTGGAGTGATCGGATGCATGATCCTGTATATGATCTACACATTCATGGAAGTTTCTTCATTAATGAAGCTAAGTAAGAGGAACAAAAATGCCTAAGCGCGAAGCTCCACTAGAATATCTTCAGCGTTTTGTACCCCGAGCCGCAGTTCCCCATGTGCTGGCTTATCTCAATCAATACCGGGTACATCTTACCATTACGCGTGAACGAAAATCAGTACTCGGCGATTATCGCCATGCAACCCAATACCAGAATCACCGCATCAGCGTAAACGGAACATTGAATCATTTTGCCTTTCTGATCACCTTAATTCATGAACTGGCACATCTGATCACGTTTCAACAACATGGCAATAATGTGCAGGCTCATGGAAAGGAGTGGAAGAACTATTATGGCTTAATGCTAAGAGATTTTATTTCATTGAACATTTTTCCCGATGATGTGCGGCAATCTTTAGAGAAATCGATGCATGATCTTCCTGCGAGCAGTTGCGCCGACGATGCACTTACGCGGGTGTTAAAAAAATATGATGCAAGGCCTAACGGTCTCGTACATGTGGAGGAAATTGCCGAGGGTAAATTATTCGCCCTTGAAGAAGGACAGATCTTTAAGAAGGGAAAAAAGCTTCGGAAGCGTTTTCAGTGTACGGAGGTGAAGACGGGAAGAATCTATTTGTTTAGTCCGGTTTACGAGGTGAAAGCGGTGTAAGGGATGACATCACCCCGACTTTTTTCCGCCCTGGCGGAAAAAAGTCGGGGTGATGTCATCCCATGAAAGGAGGTTGCCAACTATTCCATTCGAGCCAGGAAAATTCCACTCTTGTTGGTAAGTCGCCTACGACATGGGATGACATCACCCCGACCTTTTTGCCCCGGCGGGGCAAAAAGCGTCGGGGGATGTCATCCCCGTCCCTTAATTTTATTCCATGTCCATTATTGAAATAAGAGAAATTCGCCAAACTGATAATAAGGTTCTCGCATCAATAGTACGCAACACACTCGCAGAATTTGGTGCCAATCATCCCGGCACCGTTTATTACGATCCCACAACAGACCATCTTTTCGAATTATTTCAAAAACCCGGTGCAGTTTATTATGTCGCTCAAATGGAAGGTGGAATTGCGGGCGGGTCCGGTATCTATCCTTCCGATGGATTACCAGCTGATACTTGTGAGTTAGTTAAAATGTATTTGGTACCCGCAGTGAGAGGAAAAGGATTAGGCAGACTATTAATTGAAAAGTCAATTGAGTTTGCAAAACAGTCAGGATATAAGAAGATTTATATTGAAACAATGCCCGAGCTTACAAAGGCGATGACGATCTATGAGAGATTTGGGTTTAAGTATTTGGATGGTCCGATGGGGAATACGGGGCATACGGGCTGTAGTGTTTGGATGTTGCTTGAAATGGATTAAAACACTTTCTGATGTTTATGAGATTTCTAATAACTGCAATTATCTTTCTCGTCTTAGGATCATGCAACTTAACTGAAGCTGTTGACAACCTGGAAAATTTAAGGAAGGATTTGTCTAAGACTTTTGATCACGAAAATATTGATATAAGAATTGGTTTGGGTACTAAAAAAGATGACGACAAAATCTCTGTAGTGTTTCTAGAATATGACATGGACACTAAGAAATACGAGGAACTCGAAGGTATTGCTGCTAGAGTGAAGAACAGAATACTGGAAAAAAATCCGAAATTCAAAAAGCTCGAATTAATTGAGGTTTCATTTACTAAAGAGAAAGACGCGGAGAACCTTGACAACCTGACTATGTTTAAATTCCGAAACTGAAAATTGGAAGCCATTAAGGTAAAAAGGAAACCAAAAAATGTCGATGAACCAGGACATAATCGATATTATTAAGAAAGTAAAAGAGAAAATCACGGACGACTCTGATATGGCGTGGACGTGTTATGACAATGCAAAGCAGTTAAGAGATCAATTAGATTTGAACATACGGGAACTCCAAATTGGTGACACAAATTCCCTTGAACAATTAAAAATACTTTTGTTACCAACTGCAAGTTTGCAAGAACATTCTATTTGTAATGGTTGGGCTGGCGAGTATTTAGAGTTAGCGTCGAAATTTGATGATCTTTATTCGATAATAAAAAACGCAGACAAAAGTCTGCTGTAACGAAACCGAACATCGATGTACCAAAAACGCAGACTTCACTTGCTCAAGGCAATCGTAATTGGTTGATATTCATCTGCTAGCAAACTGGCCTTCGAATTGTGGTTCTAAAATTCAATATAAAAACTCTATGTTTAAAAATTATTTAAACACTGCAATCCGGCAATTACAAAAGCATAAAGCATATTCTTTCATTAACATTGGCGGACTAACTGTAGCTCTTACTGCCTGCTTTCTTATTTTTTTGTGGGCTGCAGATGAAAACTCTTTTGACAAGTTTCATAAAAATATCAACCGCATCTATACAGTAATGATTAATGATGTCTATCCTGATGGACGGATGGATACTTATAATGCACCAACAGTAAAAATAGGCGATGAACTAAGAAAAAATATTCCTGGAGTAGAACAGGTAGTTCAAACCAGCTTCAATACAGATATGCTTATTAAGTACGGGAGTAAATCGTTTACTGAAAACGGTTTGTATGCCGATACTTCTTTTTTCTCCATGTTTACATTTCCCGTTATTGCAGGTAGTCCAGCTAATCCATTGCCTGGTGCTTCTTCCATAGCTATTTCCGAAAACCTTGCAAAGAAGCTGTTTGGCAGTGATGACCCGATTGGAAAAGTAATCAAAGTAAATCAAATGTACAGCCTGGCTGTTGCAAGCGTATTCAAAAATGCACCTGCTAATTCAACATTTCAGTTTGATTATATAATTTCTTTTGAACTATGGAAGAAAGAGAATACATGGGCCCAACATTGGAGAAGCGGTGCAACGCAGGCTTTTGTATTACTTAACTCAAATACGAATTTTCAAACTACAGATGCAGCAGTAAGAAAAATAATCAAGACCAATTGCAATGATTGTAACCGGGAAGCTTTTTTGTATCCCCTATCAAAGTGGTATTTGCATAATAAGTTCGAGAATGGCAAATCAGTAGGAGGAAGAGTTGATCAACTTTACCTCTTTGCAATACTTGCAGCAATCATATTAATAATGGCTTGTATAAATTTTACCAACCTTGCCATTGCGAAAGCGGCAGCAAGGGGCCGTGAAATTGGTGTGAGGAAGGCCATTGGTGCATCCAGATCTTCATTACGTCTGCAATTTATCAGTGAGTCAATGTTGCTGGCATTCATTGCGATGATGCTATCGGTAGTGCTGGTAATGTTGCTCAATCCTTTTGTAAATAATATAACCGGAAAATCCATTGTAGTTGATCTTAATTCTCCATCATTGATCGCAGGTTTTATCGGAATTACATTGATTTGTGGTTTACTTGCCGGTGCCTATCCTTCTCTCTACCTGGCATCATTGAAGGTTACATCCATATTGAAAAATAAAATTCAGGCAGGTTCAAGTGGAATTAACCTGCGCAAGGCTCTTGTGGTGGTTCAATTTACCGCCTCAATAATCTTAATTACAGGAAGCATTTTCGTATATAAACAACTGTCCTATATTTTCAAGAAAGACCTTGGGTTTAATAAGGAGCATGTTATCGTATTAAACCACCGTGAAGAGTATGCGAAAAACTATGATGCATTTAAAACTGACCTCACACAAATACCAGCAGTTAAAAATGTAGCATTTGCGGGCAGCAATGTATTCCGGGTTCCAATTACCACTACCGATCCTGTGTGGCCAAATAAACCAGTAAACTCATCGATTACATTCAAAGTATTTCGTTGCGATGAAGGGTTTATTCCTGCGATGCATATCAAACTGAAATCGGGAAGAAATTTTTCCAATAGCAACAAAGCCGATGTATCCAACTATATTATAAACGAAAAAGCCATGCAGGCAATGGGGCTTACCAGGGAAAATGTAATTGGTACAAGAATGGAAATGTGGAACGGCAAGGGAGAGATTGTTGGGTTAACTGAGGACTTCATGAATGGCAACTTGCATCAAGCGATTGAACCGCTTATTTTGATGTTCAGTACCAGCAATGGCGTTAACCATCTGATCAGGATAAATGAAAATGCAAACACAGAACAGGCATTGACAAAAATTGCTGCAGTAGCCAAAAAGTATGCACCAGATTATCCCTTTGAATATTCTTTTCTTGATACGATGTATAGCCAGGAGTATAGGACAGAGGCTATTCAAGGTAAATTGTTTCTATGGTTCACAATTATTGCAATAATAATCTGCTGCCTCGGTCTCTTTGGACTTTCTGCTTATGCCACAGAACGCAGAGTTAAAGAAATAGGAATTCGCAAAGTTTTGGGTGCAAGTGTACCTGATATCCTGCAGCTGATATCAAAAGAATTTCTTGCTTTGATTTTTATCGCGATCATTGTAGCAATGCCTCTTGCCTGGTATTTCACGACACAGTGGTTTCAAGGGTTTGCTTTTCATACAGAAGTTAGTTGGTGGGTGTTTGCAGCAGCGGCAGTACTTGTGATTCTTATTGCGTTGCTTACAATTGGTATTCAATCTATGAAAGCAGCAATGGCGAATCCGGTGAAAAGTTTGAAAATAGAATAGTACTATGTCAAATGAGTAAATCAAGAATGAAACTAATAAAGTGCTCGATCAATTATCTGACAAAACTCTTCAATAGATTCTTTCCATTTAAGAGTTTGGAGAGAAAACAAACTGTTTCACTTACTGACCCTGCCACACTTGACAAGATCTTATTCGAAGACAAAGAACTTCTTGAGAAACTCGCTCGATGATATTTATGACGAAGTTGAACAATCATTTTGATTTTCAATGCGGCTTATTTGATTCAGTTTGTTGTAGCAGTCGATTTAATTCTTCTTTCATTTCCTTAAGTGTTCCAATCATTTTCTTATCACCTATTACATTGCGAAGCTCATAAGGATCCTTCTCAAGATCATACAGTTCATCCATACCTTCCAATTCAGTATAGTGTATGTATTTGTACCGTTGATTGCGAACTGCCTTATAACCCATATTCACAATGCGGGGAAATACAATGTCGCTATAATATTCCACAAGAAATGAATTACGCCATGATTTCACTTTGCCCGAAAAAATAGGCACCCATGATTTTCCCTGGATAGATTTTGCAGGATTTACGCCCGCAAGTTCAAGTAATGTCGGCGCAAGATCAATGCTCAATACCATTTGTTTCGGTTTCATTCCGGCTTTAATTGTTTTTGGATACCTGACTAACATGGGTATCCGAATTCCTTCTTCGTAAGCCAGCCTTCGTTCATCATTAAGGCAATGTTCCCCATACCAATAGCCATGGTCGCTTGTAAATACAATGATTGTATTGTCCAACTCGCCTTTGTCTTCAAGGGCTTTTAGTATTGTGCCAAGGCTCTCATCAACTCCCATCAGCATTTCAGAACGCTGGCGAATGGTTTTCTCCGTAGTTGAAGTCTCAGAACTCAAAGGAGGAAGACCCGTTAAGCTGCGAGCAAGGGCAGGTTTGTCGAGCGGAGGAATATTATAGTTCGGTCTTCGTTTGAATACAGCCGTCTCATACATTCCCATATGCCGCTTTGCTGCAACAAAATCACCCTCTCCAATATTTACTACGCTGCCGTCATCGCGTTGAGTTAGGTTTGGATGAAGTGCTTTGTGTGCGAGATAAAGCAAAAAGGGCTGATCACGCTTTTGATTAATAAATTGAAGCGCGTGATCTGTGAGAATATCTGTCACATATCCCTTTGTCGTTTTTTGTTCGCCATTAATATTTAATCCCGGATCGATTGCCTCACCCTGGCCTTTCATCGAAACCCAATAGTCAAAACCCGGACGTTTTGAATCATCATTACCCATATGCCACTTGCCGATGAATGCTGTGGCATAGCCATTATCATGAAGTTGTATTGGAAATGTATTGAGTTGGTGACTTTGCGCATTACGTGCTGTGTTGCCAATGATGCCATTTGTATGGGCATATTGTCCAGTGAGAAAACAAGCCCGGCTCGGCGAGCAAAGAGGGGTAGTAGCAAATGCATTTAAGAAGTAAGCTCCTTCTTTGGCGATTCTGTCAATGTTTGGAGTCTTAATATAATTGTGTCCACCTGAGCCAAATTCATCCCATCGCATATCATCTACGAGGATTACAACAATGTTGGGACGTTTCTTAACAGGTATTTGAGCTGAGGTGGTATTGCAAGTGAAAAGTATTATTATTAAGCAGGTAAAGACCCAATTTCTTGGGATTGAAGGAAAGATTCGATTCATCTTTCACATTTTGCTTATAAGATAACGAAGATTTTATTTGCCAGGTAAAAAATATTAAAGGAATAGGGTAACCTTGAGTGTTAAACTAGCTAACGATATTGTCTTGAATTTAAGCGCTAATTGAAGTGTATGAGAATTCTCATTTTAATTTATGGTCTACTTGTTCATAGTTTGGGCTTTTGCCAGGGCTCAAAACGATTTACATTTCAAAAGATCGGGTGGACAATTGAACTTCCAAATGACTTTTTGGTTTTAGACTCAAGTGGAAGCAGAGCGCAATTAAACGAAGGCGTTAATATGGTAGATAGTTTAGGTGATATTAAACTCAACGCTAGCGAAACAATTGTTTTAATAGTAGCCAGTAAAAATGACAATAATTTCAATGCAATCATTACACCGTTCAATCCTAAAATAGATGGTAGTTGGACGAAGCAACATGAGGAGCTAAAAACCCTTACGTACAATATGATTAAGAAAGCCATTCCGGCAGCGATTATCGACTCATCATCTTCGAAGGAGGTAATTGATCAGGTAATGTTTGAAAAGTTTTCAATTACCTCATCGATTAACGGCAAAGTAGTTGCCGGGGTGGTCGCGTTGTCTAAACTCTATAAAGGTTACGATTTTGGCATAACATATTCGTATAACGATGAAAGTGTAAAAAAACAAATTGAAGCGATGTTATCAACATCAAAATTTAAAAAATAAGGGCGCGGCTATTTAGTTGCCGGTTTTCGCTACCTGGCTTCACTCGGCATCATATTTCTTATCGACATAATCTTCCATTTATCCTTTTCAGCAACAACAATAAATGTGCTCCACATTTTTCTTACCGTGCCATCTGCATTTGTTATTTCGTACCTGCAATCGACAATTGCAGACGATGAAGTAATTGCCTGAATTTTGTCAACGACAAGTGTTCTTTTTCCGGGATTATTGGCTGAGCTTTTTAACATGCCATCGACAGCGGCTCTAATTCCAACTCTCCACTCACCGGTAGAGACCAGCTGATCCACATTCGATGTTAAAATAGTTTTTAATAAAGCTGTATCACTTTTTTCCCTTGCCAGTGAATATTGATCAATTAAATCGGTGATTGTTTTTTGCAGCTTATCGCTAACCGTTGAATTTTGACCGTATGAAAATTTGACGGCAGCAAATAGCAATAAGAGCGCAAAGGAGATTTTTTTCATTATGATAATTTATTCGGTGGTGAGAATCAGCGCTGCTAATAGTCTTTCTTCAAATTTAAAATTTAAGCATAATTTCTAAAGTCAACTGTATTAATTTTACTATGCTGAATTAATAAGAATGTCAGCACATCTTGTCCCGAATTGGCCGGGTACAAACCCCAGGATAACTCTACAAGCCCCACTAATTTTTTAAAAATATATCGCCATGCCAGTATATGTAGTAAACGCTTACGACATTCACGACTTTGAAACATTCAAAGAATACCCGCCACGAGTTGCACCACTACTTTTGAAATATGGCGCCAAAGTGTTAGCTATGGATACAAATGCAGTAGCATTGGAAGGAAAACCTAAAACGATGAATGCGATCGTAGAGTTTTCATCCGAAGAGGATGCTCGCGAATTCTACAACGATCCGGAATATCAATCTTTCATTTCTTTACGTCACAATTCCACTTCAAATTGTACGATGATCATAATTAAACATTTGAGCAAAAATAATTGCGGGCAGATCTTTGTTCGTATATAGTGCGCTGATATTAAGAAATTCATCTCATGACAAAACTTGATCCGATAATCGCTGTAAAAGATGTTGAAGCGAGTTCCAAATGGTATCAATCAGTATTCAACTGTAGAAGTATGCATGGTGGAAAAGACTTTGATATACTTGTGTCTGAAAATGATGAGATTTTAATTTGTCTCCATAAATGGGGAGAGCACGACCACCCAACGATGGCAGATCCAAACATAACTCCGGGAAATGGACTTATTCTTTATTTTAGAACTGAAAATTTGGAGGCAATTAGAAAAAATGTAGAAAGAATAGCTGCCCAAATCGAAGAAGATGTACACTTAAACCCAAACTCAAGGAAAAAGGAATTTTCGCTTAGAGATCCGGACGGGTACTATTTGACAATAACTGAATTTCACCAATACGAGGGCTGAAGCTAAAGCGGTACTATCTTGTGAAAGAAAATAATCAAACAAATACAATGAATCGCAGAAATTTTATAGAGAAATCAGGAATCTTATGTGCGACAGCATTATTCCCTACGTCAGCTTTTTCAGGATATGCAAAACCCAAATACAAAATGGGGTTGCAACTCTTTACCGTGCGTGCCGATATGGCTAAAGATCCCATTGGTACTTTAAAAGCTGCAAAGGCTATGGGCTATGAAGATTTTGAGCATTTCGGTTTTGATAACGAAAAAGGAACTTATTATGGAATCGCAGCCTCAGAATTTAAAAAGAATTTGGATGACTTAAATCTTACTGTTACAAGTGGGCATTATGGTTTTTCGGCCTACCTCAATAGGCCTGAGGATGACCTGAAACGTTTTACAGATCAGTGCATCAAAGGAGCTCATGTTCTGAATATGAAATATATCACCTGGCCCTGGATAGCACCCGAACAACGAACGGCGGATAACTTTAAGTTAATGGCTAAAAAGTTAAATGTAATAGGGGAGCAGGTTAAATCTGCTGGTCTTGGTTTTGCCTATCATAATCATGATTTCGAATTCAATGATTACAATGGCAAATTGGGATATGATATTATTTTGAGCGAGACAGATCCTTCGCTTGTTAAACTTCAGATGGACCTCTATTGGGTGATGCATTCATCAAAGCTCACTCCCAAAGAATGGATAAAGAAACAACCCGGACGCTTTGTAATGTGGCATATAAAGGACATGGACAAGGTTACTCGAGATTACACGGAATTGGGTAATGGCTCAATCGACTATGTTAAGATTCTTCCTGATCCCAAAGAGTCGGGACTTAAATATTATTATCTTGAGCAAGGCGGAAATTTTGCAACCAATCCCATGAAAAGTATAGCGGATAGTGCTGAGTATTTTAAAAAACATTTGCAACAATATTTGTAGGCGATGTAAAAACTTAGAAACATAACCTGGCTGCTGAAGGCAAGAAAAACATCTACTGTTCAACTTTAAATCGGCCCTGACAATGGAAGCAGAAAGGACTTGCCGCGTAGGTAGCCTGTTCCCCTAAATAAGTCTAAACATCAAGTAAGCTTGAGACTTCTTGCAAAATATTTCTTGCTCACCTATTTCTTGTCCTGGACCTGTTTTATTTCTGTTGTGTTACTTTCTCAAAGGACACAATCAGTCACATCAGGATCAATAATACTTCAACAGGTGTTGTTATTTCTGGGGACAATTGCTCCATCACTGGTAGCATTGTGGCTTACCTCGCGAACAGGCGTTCCTGGACAAACACAAAATCTGCTTTCCAGGATTGGCAGATGGAAGCTGAATATTAAATGGTATTTGTTTGCCGCCGGATTTATGGTAATCATAAAAATTCTTGTTGCGATTTCATATAAAATCATAACAGGGATATGGCCTCAATTTGGGCAGGAAGCATGGTATATTATGCTTGTCGCAATACTTTTTTCAACCTGGGTTCAAGCAGGGGAGGAAATTGGTTGGCGAGGATTTGCCCTTCCACGCATGTCGGAAAAATTAGGACTTCCTATTTCCACTTTATTACTTGGAGTTTTGTGGGCATGTTGGCATTTACCTCTATTCTTTGTTCAGGAGGCAGATAAGTTTGGGCAATCGTTTCCATTGTATTTAATACAGGTTACCGGCTTCTCAGTTGCAATTGGTTGGCTTTATTGGCGTACCCAGGGAAGTTTGTTGCTTACCATGCTGATGCATGCCGCAGTTAACAACACCAAAGACATTGTTCCATCGGTGACCCCTGGGGCAACTAATACTTTTGGACTAAGTCATTCGTTAGTTGCCTGGTTAACTATTACCTTTCTTTGGATTTTTGCAGCATATTGTCTCATTCGTATGCGATCTGTCAAACAATTGGGATAATAAAAAACATTTATACATCATATATAGAAAACGATTCAAGCCGCAACAGAACATTACTATTGGACCTTATCTTCACTTATATTGGACATTCCATGATTAATTTTAGATCAATTATCCTGATTACAGCATTCATAATGTCCGGGGTCTTTACTCAAGGGCAATGCCCAACAAGCAATGATTCTCTTCTGATCTACTGTATTAATCCCCAAAAGCAAAACCTAAAATTTTATTGGAAGGATGATACCAACAAGCCTTTCAAAAATTTTGAGAATCTCAAGAATTGGTTAAACACGAAAGGCCAGAAGCTTGTGTTTGCAATGAATGGTGGAATGTACAAAACGGACAATTCACCGCTCGGACTTTATATTGATTCAGGGAAAAGTGTTGTTTCGATCAACAAAGCGTCCGCTTCGGGGAACTTCTATTTAAAACCAAATGGCATCTTCTACATTACAAAGGGGAATGTTGCAGTTGTAAATACAACCGAAAAATTCAAATCGGGTTCCAATATAAAATATGCAACACAATCGGGTCCAATGTTAGTAATTGATGGTAGAATACATCCTGAGTTCAAACAGGGATCTACAAACGTAAATATCAGGAATGGAGTTGGGGTACTGGCAAATGGTGAGGTGATATTTGTCATGTCGAAGCAACCCATTAATCTTTATGATTTTGCCAACTTCTTTTTGAAATCAGGCTGTAAGAACGCGCTATATCTCGATGGATTTGTTTCCCGAACGTATTTGCCAGCCCAAAATTGGAAAGAGACAAGTGGTGATTTCGGTGTTATTATTGCCGAAATATCAGTTTCAAAATAGAGAGGAGTTGAATTAATTATGAGCTTTGGAATGTAAGCTCAGCTTTTTATCTTTACTTAGTCCTGAAGCAAGCGTGAAACTCTATGCAAAGACTCTTCAGAAATATCGCATTATTCGCTATCCTAACCTTGATCTATAGTTGCAAACGAACCCTTGATGCTGGTATTAAAACCACAGTTTCCGGAACTGCATTTGATTATAACAGCCAAAAGGCAATACCAGACGTTCCAATTTACATTTATGAGTTTAAAAAAACTGACTTGCTTTATCCCCCACGGTTTAATGGGATAATTGACTCGACCAAATCCGGTTTAGATGGGAAATATGCTATTGATTTTACAACTACCGGACATGGTAGTGAATACAGAATCGTGTTCAAACCCAGCCCAGATTATTATTTATCGCAAGACGCAATTACAATTTATGTCGGCAAAGATCAAATAGTGGATTATCATGCTTTCAAACTGCATGTCTTAAAAGCAAGACTGCAAATTAACGAAAATCCAAATCCGCCTCTGCGTGTGAGTACAATTGCCGGTTTGCAAGCAAGGATCTGGGGAACAAATAACGACACCATAGTTTTGATGAAGATATTACCTAATCAATTTAATCAAATACAATTCACGATTACGAATGTTGACACTCCTTCGATTTACAATTATCGGGTAGATACTTTAAATTTCCCGGGATTTCAGGATACTTTTAATTTGACAATTCCTCTTGCTCCAAAAACCTTTCCTAAACGCGGATGAGATTGCCAGCTAGCAAATCAATCATACTGCTTTTTTGTTTCATCAATTTAATAGCATTCCGCAATTCAGTTTTCGCACAATCAAATTTTCCAACTCATCCGGATAGTGCAGTTATTCATACCGAGGACATAACTCTATTCTGGAAGGTCTTTGATGAATCAGCTCCTGATTTTAATAAGGACAGTTTACAGAAAAAATATTTAGAAGCGGGTAGTGATGGGGTCAAAGGCTTCATAAAAATGCGGATACAAAGTGGAGAAAACTTATCAAGAACTATAAGACAAAACTTATCTTATTATCAACAGATCAGGCAAAGTACATTGTCGATAGACAATAAAAAGGATACCTTATATAAATATTTCTCAGAATTGAAGAAGATCTATCCCCTGGCCGTTTTCCCTGATATCTATTTTGTGATAGGGGCAAAAAACACCGGAGGGACAACATTCAATGGCGGCCTGATCATCGGTGCCGAAATGTTTGGGAAAGAGACGGACAGTTTTAAACCAAGATTAAATATTGACGGAGTTAATTTAGTTGTTATACATGAGCTGATACATTTTCAACAAAACTATGCCGAAAACAAATCCTTGCTTTCTCAATGTATCAGGGAAGGAGCGGCGGATTTTATCTGCGAACTCATAACGGGAAGCCATCCAAACAAGTGGTTGCATGAATACGGCAATAGTCATGAAAAAGAACTTTGGGAGGAATTTGAAAAGAAGATCGATAGTCAGAATTGGCAACCATGGCTGTACGCCTCCAGAGACACGACGCGACCTAAAGACCTCGGTTATTGGATGGGATATAAGATAGTAAAAGCTTATTATGAGAAAGCAGTGAATAAAGAACAAGCAATCTTTGATATTCTTAATATAAAAGATTTTAAAGGATTTTTGTTGGCGAGTGAATATAAAGGGCAATGAAACTATATGCAAAAGCCTGTTCTAATAACACATTCATCACTCATAATTAAAATATGATCGTTCATATGAAACAAGCAAGCTTTATAATAGCGTTCCTTGGCTTCATTACAACCAGTCTTGCTCAGCAATCTATTATGCCTGCTATCGAAAGACTCTTTAATAAAATTGAAAGCGATATCCTGTTGACTGCTGAAGCCATGCCAGAAAGCAAATTCAATTTCACCCCTGAAAAACTCAATATAAAAAACAGCGAGTTGAAAGGAGTTCGAACCTTTGCCGGGCAAATCATGCATTTAGCGACTGACAATATTCTTATTTGGAGTGCCATTACTGGTGATTCAGTACGGTCAGATATCGAAGATGTAAATGGTCCTAAATCGATTAAAACAAAAAAGGAAGTTATTGAATACCTCAAAAGTTCATTTGCCATTGGACGTAAGGCAATTTCAACATTGACAACAGAAAATGCAATGGACATGATTGATTTCAGATGGAGGAAATTGCCAAGGCTTGATCTTGCCTTTTATGCTCTCACACATGCTAACGAACATTACGGGCAAATGGCTATTTATCTTAGAATGTGCGGCATCATCCCGCCTCCAACTCTTAATGATAAATAGGATAGCATCAGCTTAACGGTATGTAGTGATAAGCCTGTTTTTTTCTTTGTTACTAATTCAATGGATTATGCAACGATCATGTCTCGTGTATTGTCTAAGATAACAAGGGAAACATTGGTTCTGTTTATGCGAAAAATTTACACCACATTTTTTCTTTGCTTAGTATTGACACAATCTTTTAGTCAATCACAACGCAAAGTTTCATCCTACCTGCTTGGCCAATATAATCTTACCATTTACGACAGAACAGTTGGAAACAATCCTTGGGGAATGGGGTTAGGTCTTCAATTTTTTCTGAATAACGCTTCAAAGTTCAAACCGAATATTGATATTACCGCCGACACCTATCTTGAAGACGACCAGGTGTATAGAACGAATCCTGATGGAAGTGAAATTGTTGACGTTAATGGGCTGATAAACGTATTTGCGGGTGTATCGTTTCATCCGACAAAGACAATTTATCTTTCACTTGTAACAGGTCCGAGTTTTGTAAGCGGGCAAACTTTATTGGGACTGAAACCGTCATTTGGTTTTTATTTTTCCGAAAGTCAAAGATGGACTGGAAAAGTTTCTTACATCAATGTGTTTAATCGTGACAAGGTGACCAAAGCAGATTTTGGCTCAATTAGTTTATCAATTGGGGTTAAGCTCTTTTGAAATTTAATGACTACTTGATCGTGCAGCCTATCTCTTTTCAGGAAACATATCGAAAATATCCTCTTCTGTTGCTTTGCATATCCCTCTTTCGGTAATGAGACCGGTGATTAGTCTTGCAGGTGTTACATCAAAACCATAATTCAATGCGGGACTTCCCGGAGCTGTGATGAGAACTCTTTTTATTTCGTCATCGCACCAACCTTCGATATATTTCACTTCATCCTGGCTTCTTTCTTCGATAGGTATGTATTTGACACCATCCTGAATATTCCAATCGAATGTTGAAGAAGGTAATGCAACATAAAATGGAATCTTGTTATCATGAGCCGCAAGCGCTTTTAAATAAGTACCGATTTTATTTGCTGCATCACCTGCGCGGGTTACTCTGTCGGCGCCCGTAATTACAATATCAACCATTCCATGCTGCATCAAATGTCCGCCGGCGTTATCGACAATGATCGTATGCGGAATTCCATGTGAATTTAGTTCCCATGCGGTTAGGCCAGCGCCCTGATTTCTTGGCCTTGTTTCATCGATCCATACATGAACTTTGATGCCTTTATCAAATGCTTCATAAACCGGAGCCAGGGCAGAACCGTGATCTACAAAAGCCAGCCAACCGGCATTGCAATGCGTTAAGATATTTACTGTATTTCCTTTTTTCTTTTTGCTAATTAGTTCAATAATTGCAGCGCCATGTTTTCCTATTTGCCTGCAGGAGTCGGCATCTTCTGCGGCAATAGTTATCGCAGTTTCCTTAGCAATCTTTATTTTATCATCCACAGATTTGCCTTTAGTAATCGCGGCAAGTTGTCTATCCACCGCCCATTCAAGGTTCACTGCAGTTGGACGCGATTTTTTTAATTGATTAGCCGATTTGATCAAATTGCTTTCAAATGTGGCACTTTTTCCTGCTTCTATCACCGCTAAGTACATGCCATAACCTGCAGTAACACCAATGAGACCAGCACCCCTTACATGCATGTCCTTTATTGCCACAACAACATCATTCACCGAATTCAATTCTTCAATAATGAATTGATGAGGTAGTTTACGTTGATCGATGATGCATACCGTGCTGGTATTTTCATCTTTCAACCAGATTGTAAAGTAATGTTGGCCTTTAACTTTCATATACAGACTATATATGTCCTGCTACCGCGAAAATTTAAAAACTAAATTTAGCTTTTAATCATAATTAAACCTCGGGGGTAAATTGCCATCCACTGGAATCCAGACCTCGGCCGCTTCGGCAGGTCCCTGGCGTTAGGATCAATGGAAGATTCTCGTTAATTTTATGGAGTGACAACGATAGAAAGCATAAAAAGTATCTTGCAGAGACTTAAACCCGAATTGGCGAGAAAGTATCATGTCAGTTCGATTGGTCTTTTTGGATCTGTTGTTCGGGGCGATTTCTCAGATGCTAAAAGTGACATAGACATCATTGTCGACTTCTCCAAACCCGTGGGTATCGAATTTGTTGATCTGGCCGATTTTCTTGAAGCTCAAATCAGGCGCAAGATTGACCTTGTATCCAGGAAGGGTATTAAGAAAAATTACTACCAGCAAATCGAAAGCGAAATCGTTTATGTCTAAAAGGTCGGCTCCTTTGTTGATAGCAGATATTCTTGACAGCGGACAAAAAATTCTTTCATACACTTCTGGTCTTACCTTCGAACAGTTTACTGACGACAACAAAACAGTTGATGCAGTAATTCGAAATTTGAAATTATTGGAGAGGCTGCAAATCGGCTACCTGAAGAATTCAAAGAAACTCATCCGGAAATTGATTGGCATCGCATAAGGGGCTTTCGAAATCGAATTATTCATGATTATTTTGGCATTGATTTCAGTATTGTTTGGCAGATCAAAGAATCATTTCTTCCGCAAATGATCGATAGCCTTCGTAAACTCCTATGAATTCCAAGTCTAACAATTCATGGCTTGCCACTTACGAAAATAATTTCCCTACTGTTTATCACTGTTGAGGTTCCTGAAAATTCCAATAACTACCGGAGTTGTTACGACAACGAAAAAACCTATTACGATATACTTTAAGTAGGGCTTTAACAATGGCATATAGCCAACCAGGTAGCCAGCCACTACAAAAGTTGAAATCCAAAACACGGAACCAATGAATGTGAAAAGTAGGAAGCGGCGTAAATTCAATTTTATTATACCGGCGACAATTGGAGCAAAGGTTCGAATGATGGGAAAAAACAAGCCTACTGTGAGAGCAATGTTTCCATACTTTTTATAAAAGGCTTCGGCTTTGTCAAGGTACCTTCTCTTAAAGAACTTTGTATCCTTCCGCTTATACATCATTGGACCCGCTTTCCAGCCAAGCCAATAGCCGGTAATATTACCTAAAACGGAACCGATAATTGGTACACTACAGGCAACAAACAAATTTTCGTGCAAGTCACCCGTTGCAACAAATACACCGGCTGTAAACAGGAAAACCCCGCTTGGAATAAAAAAACAAAAGAACAATCCAACCTGACAAAATGCTACGAGGAATAATATCAGCAATCCACCATATCTGATTAAAGATTCAGCATCAAACATTGGTGCCAGTGATTTTCAATTGTAAAATTTAGTAATAATTCCTAAAAATTGATGCCAATTGCGAAATGGCATCGTCTCAATTCAACCGCAGTAGTTCGAAAATTTATTCCGTGTTATCCGTGTCCTCCTTGTCTTCCGTGCCCCGCCTCCGGCGGTTTGGACACGGAGATCACGGAGGACACGGAATACACGGAATACACGGAAATATGTTTAATTCTTAAGTGCCGCCTAACTTATCCGGCGTCTATCGATTATATATTCACCCCACGGTTCTGTCGCAAAATGCCTCCTATTTGTCGTTTCTGCACAGTATAAGTTTCCTGTTTCCTTTTCATTTTTGTGTTGTCGATTTATTTAAATCAATTTAAAGTTTACAAGCATGGCACAGATTAATGCATATTTGAAATTTGACGGTAATTGCAGAGAAGCAATGACATTTTACAAGGAATGTTTTGGAGGCGAACTTACTTTCAACACAGTTAAGGGTACTCCATTGGAAGGCTTTATGAAGCCGGAAGAGGGTAAAAAGATTTTGCACTCCTCTTTGATAAGCGATAAGCTTGTTTTGTTCGCATCGGAAATGACAAAACCGACAACTGTTGGGGATGCAATCTTTTTGTGGATTAATACAAGTGGTGATGAAGAAACATCTTCAATTTTTTCAAAACTATCCAGGGAAGGTAATGTAACTGCCAATCTGCAGCCCGCCTATTGGGGAACTCTGTTTGCGGCAGTTACTGATAAATTTGGTTTGAATTGGTATGTTTCTTCACTTTAAACTTCAACGTTCATATCAGGGACAGTTTTTGTTTTGCCTTATGAGCAACGTGTAACCAGCGCAATTGCAAAAATTTAGAAAATTCATTAAATTCGAAAATAGCGATCAGTCCCTTGCGTTAGGCATATTCTAAACCCGATTCAGCCAGCTATGAAAAAAATATTCCTGTTTCTTTTATTCATTTCGTTTTCGACTTCCATTTTCCCGCAATCATCAGTTGATACAAAAGAATTTATATATGGGACGATGATAAGACTTGCCGACCCTGAAAACTACAGAACTGCCGATACACTAGTTGGATATTTTTGGTTTGACAATCAGCTGGATCAAAATGGTCAAACTGTTCATTTTAAAAAAGACCTGAACGCCACCAAGACCAAGAAGTTTCAATCCCGGAAATACGACTATTTCGTTTCAGATGTCATTTACCTGGAAACATTCGGGGCAATTCCCATGTTGACAGGAGATGTTTTAATAATGATCCCCAGGATAATTGATGGCAGGATTCAACTCTTTGATTTAAGGTACAGAACGGAATCCTACTATTTTATACATTCAAACGTTGAACGTTTCTTCATCAAAAAGGACAATAAAAAACTGCGGATTAAAGAAAAGACTTTCAAAAAACAAATGAAGGAATTAGTGGGAGATGATGAGGCATTAATGAAAAAAATTGACAGTGAAGAATTGAAATACAACGACCTAATAGAAATTGTTACCATTTATAATAGTAATCATCCCAATTAAGGCAACTAATTTTCTATGCCTTTCTTCAACCGCTGACTAATTCCTGCATTCTTAATCCAAATTCACCACTCTTTCTTTCGGATATTTCACCGAATATTTAAAATTCAGCTTGGTTTCACCCTTTGGTTCCAATTTTGGTTGCCAGGTTAACTTTTGCGTTTGATCATCCAACTTCGCCCCCGGATATTCTTTGTTGTCGATTTCTATTTCTTTAGAAGTTGAAATGGGGAGCTGATCTTCGATAATGATATTGATTGGTTGTTGTTTGTTGTTTCTTACAATAATTTCATATTGCCTTGTATCAATCTTATTGCTGGCGAGAAATTTTTTCTGACTATTCTCTTTCACTAATGTCCTCTTAACAATAACCCCTTTGTCATTGCCTAATGAAAGATTGAGTGTGTCACCTGCATTTTTCAGGTCCATTAAAGTTTTACCGAGATAGGTTCCTTCGAAAAACAAATTTGCTTCGCCTGGTAATAGATTCAGGTCTTGCCAATCGACAACTTTCGCAGTGAGAAAAGCCTCCGCTTCAATCTTTGGTGCGGCGTAATATTCATACAGTGCTTTTACTTCATAGCTATCTATATCGACTGTATACGTCTTACCATCATTAGGCACGGAAAATGGCTCGGCAATGTCGTAAATGGTTGTGGTGGGTTGGTAACTGATTGTTGTCTCCACGAAGTTTTGTTCCTTTAACCTTTCCTTTCTACTAATTGATTGACTTCGTTCCGTACCATAACCTACAACTACAACTTCATCGAGTCTACCTGAATTTTGTTTGAGTACGATGTTTTGAAATCCGCCCCTCGGAATAGTTATTTCTTTCGGTTCCATACCAACAGCACTAACAACGATTGTAGAATATCCCGAAGCTGTTAGAATACTGAAAACTCCATCCTGGTTAGCTGATGTCCCTACTGACGTGCCTTTAACCTGAACTGTAGCATACTGAACAGGATTTCCTTTTTCATCTTTAATAACTCCCGAAACGGTTGTACTGGAAGACGCTTGCGCTGCGAGTCCTGCTGCGCTTTTGTATTGTGTATCATATGTAACATAACGCAGATGCCAGGGCGATAAATCAGGCTTAATATTATTCTCTGCAGGATCTCCCGTTGATAGTGTAAGTTTTACTTCTTTCCAATCTTCACCTGAACTCTGAAAGACATTGGCTTTTGTTTGTAGATCTATTGGACTGTTAATGTCTTTAACTCTTATGTCATAAGTTGGATACCAACCCGCACTATTAACGAGATAGGTCAATACAAAGTTTGTTGATGTAGCTTCTTTAGTACTAACGCTAACAATAATCTCGCTTGTAGAAAGATCCTTCTTCTGATTTAATACAATTAATTGGCGATTGAGTTTATCAATGTCTGATTGCAATTTGCTGATTGTTTTTTTGAACTCAGTCTTCTTGCTATACACTTCAATCAGGCGTTGACGTTGGAAGTCCATCGCTTCTTTCAGGTCTGCTGCTTTCAGCAAAGCCTGGTCTCCTTTGATATTCTGATTTTTTAAAAGCATCACCTCTTCCTGCTCGTACACATTGAGCATGTTCTTTTCCTGATCCATCTTGTCAATGAGGCTCTGCTTTTGAGTCTCGATTTGTTTGATTTCGTCCTGAACTTCTTGTTCCTTTAAAATATTCATCTGATGCGTGACGGATAAGACCGTAAGCTTACCATCCGCCTTCACTTGAATGCTTTGTTTATCTATACGAGGTGAAATGCTGCCAAAGACCAAATCGGTTTTGCCTGGGGTAATACTGGCTTTTGCACTACGCTGAACCTGTGCACCCTTGAGGAAGACGGTTACCTTATCAATTTTTGATTCCGCGGGTTGTTTCCTGATTTGGGAAAATGTATTAAGGGAAGAGAAGATCAGCAGCCCGATCAGTGCAATTAGTATTCTCATATCAGCTTTATGAGAAGGATGCCTTTGGGAGCAAGATTACATAAGTCAGGAGTCGGTAGTCAGTAGCCTTTCCATAATCATCATCATAATTACTTAGATGGGGATTATGTGATAAGGAAATCTGGAATGGCAAATCTGCAATAGCAAATATGCAATAGCAAATCTCAAATAGTCATTAGCCGATCAGTGCAAGTATTCCGTAAATAACAATGTAGGATACGATGGTGAGCGCGATGAAGAGTTTGTGTGCGTTTTTCATAGTGGATTTTCGTTTTTTAGGATTCTGATCGGATAACGTGAAACTAAAATATTTAATTGCGGAAAGCAACTCATAAATACTGATTTTTTTAATTGCAGTAAATACGGTTGTCTAACGAGGAGTAAAGGAAAGGCTGTATTTTGGAAATGTTAAGGTTGATTGAGGAGTTGACAGGTTAACAAGTTGACAAGGTTGACAGGGTTGATAAGGTTGACAGGGTTGACAAGGGAAAACTCGATTTCCCTTGTCAACCCTGTCAACCTTGTCAACTTTGTCAACCGTTTAGGCCGACACCGCCTTATTGACCAGAGCGGCTGCCTCGCTCAATAGAATCGCTGATTGAACTTTGAGTCCGCTTTCCTCAATAAGCTTCTTTGCTTCCTCGGCATTCGTGCCCTGAAGCCTTACAATAATGGGGACTCTTACGTTTCCGATAGACTTATAGGCGTCGATTACCCCCTGGGCAACCCGGTCGCAGCGGACAATACCTCCGAATATGTTGATAAGAATGGCTTTTACCTTGGGATCTTTCAGGATGATCCGGAAACCGGCTTCTACGGTCTGGGCATTGGCCGATCCTCCCACGTCAAGGAAGTTGGCTGGCTCACCGCCGCTAAGCTTGATCATATCCATAGTTGCCATGGCCAGTCCGGCCCCATTTACCATACAGCCCACGTTTCCATCGAGCTTAATAAAATTGAGATTGTATTTATGGGCCTCAACTTCTGTAGGATCCTCCTCGCTATGGTCCCTCAAAGCCTCAAGGTCGGGGTGACGCTGTAGGGCATTGTCATCGAGGTTCATTTTGCAATCCACGGCAATGATCTTGTCATCGCTGGTTTTGAAAAGGGGATTAATCTCCAGCATCGCACAATCCAAACCTACATAGGCATTATATAAATTGGTAACGAACTTAACGCAATTCTTGAATGACTCTCCCTTCAATCCAAGGTTGAAGGCAATCTTTCTTGCCTGGAAAGGCTGAAGGCCGCCTGATGGGTGAACCCATTCCCTGAATATCTTTTCAGGCGTATCGTGGGCAACGTCCTCGATATTCACTCCACCTTCGGTACTGTACATAATCACATTTTCGCCGCGACCGCGATCGAGAAGAATAGATAAATAGTATTCTTTTGTTGGGTTCGGCCCCTGATAGTATACGTCCTGGGCAACCAGTACCTTATTAACTACTTTTCCGGCAGGTCCGGTCTGAATAGTGACCAATGTTCCGCCAAGCAGGTTCCCGGCAATAGTCTTGATATCTTCTGAATTCTTTCCAACCGCAACACCACGCTGCTCGGTCCCTTCGATCTTGCCCTTACCCCGGCCACCAGCATGAATCTGCGCTTTCACTACAGCAAAGCTGTTATTGGTTTGAACCTTTAAAAGTTTGTATGCTTCTTCGGCCTTTTCAGGAGTATCAACAGGGACTCCCTCTTGAACCGGTACATTATATTTCTTTAGGAGTTCTTTTGCCTGGTATTCGTGGAGGTTCATTCGTAGAAAATTTCGGCGAATTTAGTGAATGTTGTTGGGTTGACAAGTTCATAGGTTGATAAGGTTGACAGGGTTGATAAAGTTGATAAAGTTGATAGGGTTGACCGGGTTTCTAAGCTGTGATAAAAAAAATAAATATCTTTTCCGCTTATGCGGTTTATCTCTATTATTCTTCTTGCCTCACTGATCGTTTCTTGTCAATCGGCCAGGTTTCTACGACTTGATAAGCGTAACGGCACAGGGATGTCCGGAACAGAATTCTATAAGTTAACTACAGAAATGAAATGGGCTCAACGCGATTCAATCGCAGAGAAAGCAATCTTATCGGGAAATATGCCATCCTTTCTTTACAAATTGGTTGAAATAAGCACTTCAATTGTTGATTCATCCACTGGTAAAACAATCAAAGCATCTTATTGGGTGACCCCAGATTATTTATCTATTGGTACTTCAGATGACTGGGCAAGAATTCCATTGACACCAATGACTGCACAACGAATTGCTGATTCACTCGATTGTTTTCTTCCCACTAGAAAAATGGTAAACGATATTTATGTACAAGCCAAAGTAAAATTGGAGCCAGTTCCCTTATTTGCTTTTCGCGATAGTTCAATAATTTTCTGGCATCATCACCTGATAATCGAAGGTCAACGCAAAGGCAGAGAAGGATTGATTGCAGGAATTAAAAAAGATGTTGTGATCAGTGACAAATTAACCCGCGATCCAAAAAAGGATAGAGTTGCAATTTATGGTTGGCACAAACCCGATGGCAATCCCATACAACCACTCTATACCGGACATGTCAATTGGTATGTTGATTATAGTCACGGCATTCGACTTGTGTCGAGAAAAATAAAAGTTAATGGTAAATGGATGGATTATACTGATGTGATGAAAGATCCGGTACTAAAGAAATTGCTGTGTGATGAAGACGCGTGTGATGTAACGCGGTATTATCCACAAGGGTCTTAACGTTCAGGAGTTGGGGTGAGGCCGTTCAACAGATCAACAAGGAACAAGGAACTTCCAATTTCCATCGGACGGATCCTTTTGTTCAGTACTAAATACGAAGATCCGTCCGATGAGAGTTGATCATTCCTTGTTCCTTGTTGATCTGTTGAAAGAAAAATCCCGCCCTTTGCAAATTAGGGTCCTATCTTATAATAGTAACCGATCCCGTCATGGGCGGCTCCTTCGGTATCTTCAGATCAATCTTATAATAATAAGTACCGACTGGCATCGGTGTTCCATTCCGTGTTCCATCCCATGGTTTAGTATATCCTTTGCTGCGATAGACTAATACACCATATCGGTTAAACACTTCCGTTACTGCATCATCAAACAATTCAATTGGTTCAATGATCCAGGTATCATTGATTCCGTCACCATTTGGCGTGAAGGCATTTGGCACTAAAACTTTTTCATACACTTTCACAAACACCGTATCTGTATTTACACCGCAGCCATGTCTTGATTCTGCATGGAGCACATAGCTTGTCGTTACAGGCGGACTCGCCATGGGTTTCAACAAACCAACGGAACTCAAATTGCTCGATGGCGTCCAGTAATAATTGACATCTGTTCCCTTAACCGAACCAATAAGCGCAATTGGAATACCCAATCTGGTTTTTCGATCAGGACCCGCATTGGCGATTGGTTTTTTCCAAACATTCACTTTCTGCTTTGCAGAATCATAACAACCATACTGATTAAAAACTGTCAGTGTATAAACAGTTGTATCAGTTGGCGCAGCATATGGATTGTAAACAGTATCCAGATAAGTATTATTGGTGCCGTGCCAAAAAAATCTTGTTCCACCTGCGCCAAATAATCTCACACTATCGCCTTCGCAAATCGTTTGCTCGGGTCCGGTAGAAGCAGTGGCTGCCGGATATACTAAAAGATTTGTTGAATCAGAATCGGTGCAACCTCTGAAATCTGTAACTGTAACCTTATACCAGCCCGCATCAGTGAACTTAACATTTGGAATTTTTGGTGACTGGCTGTTAGACGTCCATCCATTCGGACCCGTCCAAAAATATGTCGATCCGCCGGCTGCAAACATATCAACCGTTGAACCGTAACAACCAAAAACATAATTGGTCACCTGGGCATCCGGTTGGGAAACTGTAATAGTAATACGACTTGATGCAAGTCTGCAAAAAATAGAATTGATATTCGCACCATCGGCAATCAACATGCGATAAAAATAAACGCCAACAGCTGTTGGTGGCCGTGTATATGTCGATGAAGTGGCTCCGGGAATATCATTCCAGTTATTACCATCTGAACTGAATTGCCATTGAAATGAGGGATTAGCATAAATTCCGGCTGAATAAGCTCCCGTAAGAACATAAGTTCTGTTGTCGCTTTGACATGCAGAAATTGTAGTCGCTGCATTTCCATTGATGAGCGTTGTTACTTGCGGACCACACGCTCTAAAAGTAATATCGTCGATTGCAATATCATTTCCGCAGCCTCCCGGTGCATTATTTCTTAATCTGATTACAACATTGGAAGTACCTGGCGGAGTAATAAAATACGTTCCATATTGTTTCCACTTTACCACGTCTTCTGTCGGTATGTCTCCACTATTGTAATTTGAAGTACAGTACCAGTCAGCGTTTCCACTGTGAAAGTCAAATTCGGAAGAATAGGGTTCGCACTACATGCAGATGGTTTGACCATATTTACGATCCATGTTGCGAATTCATAGTTTGTATTTGGACAAAGACCGTAAACAGTATCAACATAAAAAGTGCCTGGCTGAACAGATGCATTGATCAATAAATTCAAACCGAGTGCATCATCGGGCGTATGATCTCCAACGAGCGTATGCCAGGACCCATTGAAGCAACCGAAGGTTAGATTATTGAGGGTGTATTCACCATCATTCGGACAACCTGAAGGAGTATATGTATAAGTTGTTTTTCCGGGCGGAAGAGGGGATCCGCTGCTTCCGGTTCCAAAAGTGATGTGTACGACAGGGTCTCCAAGGCTGCCCGTGCATAGTTGGGCGTTCACGGTCAAACACAGGGTTAAGAATAATATTACCGAAAAAAGAACCTTCATTTATTTTACCAGATAGGCGGTGTCAAAAATAGTTAAACGACGCTGATTAACCTTGCATTAGGCTGATTAGTCCCGAAGCTTCGGAATACGATTCCTTATATTTGCCCCGATTGCAAAACATAGACAATTTTGGAATGCTAAAACGCTGCTATGCTGAATCTTATTGAACAGTTAAACGAGACCGTTTCCTACATAAAAACTATTTACCCTCATACGCCGGATGCAGGAATTGTGTTGGGTAGTGGACTGGGTGATTTTGCAAAGGAGATCAAGGTGACGGCTGAGATTGAATACAAGAAGATCCCGCATTTCCCAGTGTCAACCGTAGAAGGGCACAAGGGCAAGCTGATCTTTGGCGAATTGGAAGGGAAAAGAGTAGTGGCGATGGCTGGCCGCTTTCATTTTTACGAAGGCTATTCTTCGAAAGAAGTCACTTTCCCGATCCGCGTCATGCATAAGCTAGGTATTAAAACATTATTCCTTTCAAATGCGGCAGGGTCTGTAAACCCCGATTACGAGATCGGCGACCTAATGATCATTCGTGATCATATCAGCTTCGGAACAGAAAATCCATTAATGGGAAAAAATTATGAAGAGTTGGGTCCAAGATTTCCGGACATGAGCGAGCCTTATGACAAAACCTTAATTAAAAAAGGCAAAGCATTCGCCAAAGAATTAGGAATTGATATAAAGGAAGGAGTTTATTTCGTTGTAACCGGGCCAACATTTGAAACACGTGCTGAATATAAAATGATCCATATTTTAGGCGGTGATGTGGTTGGGATGAGCACCGTTCAGGAAAATATTGTTGCAGTTCATATGGGACTTCCAGTGTTTGCAGTGAGTGTTGTTACAGATATTGGAATTAGAGAAGAAGACAACGTGATCACACACGAAGAAGTTCTTGAAGCGGCGCGTGCGGCCGAGCCAAAGCTGGCTGCTCTGTTTAAAAAAATGATCTCATCAATAGACAATAGACAATAGGCAATTGGCAATAGACAAAGCAGTGGTTAATTTTGAAAATTCGATTCTAAACTAGTTTGCCAATTGCCTGTTGCCTATTGCCAATTATTCTTAACGAATCTATATAAAAGACAACAGCAGCAAATCACTAACTTGGCCGCGTCAATAAAACAGCCAGTGAAGAAAATTTCTATTACAATCCTGTTGTGCCTATGTCTTCAGGCTGTTTTGCATGCACAGGTTGAAGGAATGAGAAGGATTCAAAACCTGGGCAATCAGTTTCGCGGTGGCTCGCAGGGCACAAAAGCAGATTCACTAAAACATCGTTCGGGTTTAGAAGATTCAATCACCATCAATTTCAGGTATCTCGATACAAGTCGCTTACGGACTTTCGATTCGTCAGTAAAAGATTTCACGAAAAAATTTCCTGTTCCATGGAGCTATGTTCATCTCGGCAATCTTGGAAATGCTGCGCGTGATTTAATCTTTAGTCCAAGAATGCAATCGGGTTGGGATCATGGCTTTCATGCTTATGATATTTACGCGATCACGATTCCGCAACTCAGATTTTTTAATACGACAAGACCATATACGGAGATAGGATACATGTTGGGTAGCCAGGCTGAGCAAATGATCCACCTGCTGCACACCCGTAATATCAAACCCAACTGGAACGCATCTTTGCAATATCGATTGATCAATGCACCGGGTTTCTTTCAGAATCAGAATACAAATCATAGTTCTTACAATTTCAGTTCCTGGTATGTGTCGAAGAATAAGCGTTACCAGAATTATTTTGTTGCAAACGGAAACAAACTTCAGTCGGGTGAAAATGGGGGTATAAAGAACAATGCGAATTATCTTGATAGCAGCACCTTTGACGATAGATTCACGATACCAGTGAACATTGGTAATGGAACTGCGACTTCAAGAAATTTCTTTACGACGACAATAATATCCGGAACCTTATATTCACAAGGTTCATTCATGCTTCGTCAATCCTATGATCTTGGGCAAAAAGATTCTTTGGTAATAAACGATACTACCGTTGTTCCACTGTTTTATCCGCGTGTACGGTTGCAGCATACCATCAGCTATAATAGTTACAAATATCGTTTCAAAGATCAACATGCCGATAGTGCCTATTATTACGATGCCTACAAATTTGCCTTTGATAAACCAAAGGATACGATAATTCGTCAGGACATTTGGAAAGAATTGGTGAATGATTTTTCTATCTATACTTTCCCGGATGCAAAAAATCCTTTGCAGTTTTTAAGGCTTGGCGCTACACTTCAAAATCTGAGCGGCAACTTCGATACCGGGCTAATTAAAAAGGATTACTACAATTTCTTTGTACATGGTGAGTATCGAAACAAATCTAGAAATCAGAAATGGGATATTGAAGCAATCGGAAAATTTCACGTCACTGGATTGAATGCGGGAGACTACAATGTTGACATCAGCTTGAAGCGAATGATCAGTAAGAAGCTTGGATACCTTGAAGTAGGATTCGCTAATGTGAATCGTACACCTTCTTTTGTTTTCAATCAGACAAGTAGCTTCTATTTGGATACCGCGCAAACATTAAAAAAAGAGAATAACACGAGGATATACGGTTCGTATGATATGCCCAGGCAAAAACTCAAACTCACTGGTAGTTACTATTTATTAAGTAACTATACTTTCTATCATGATTATTATCATATCAACCAGACTTCAGCGATATTCAACATTTTGCAATTCTCTGCTGAAAAGGAATTCCGTTTAAGCAAGAATTGGATCTGGAGAATATGGGCCGTGGTGCAGCAAAGAGCCGGTGACGCACCCGTTAATCTGCCTTTCTTTCTTACCCGGAACCAAATCGGTTATGATGGAAATCTTGGATTTAAGAACCTGCTCATAAGCATGGGCTTTGAAGTAAGATATTTTACGCCGTATAAAGCCAATGACTATTCTCCTGTTATTGGCCAATTCAATAATCAGGATACAGTAACAGTTAGATTAGAGCGTCCGGATATAGGAGCATACCTCCATTTCCGTATAAAAAGCTTTACTGCTTACGTTAGGGCCGAGAACCTGAACACACTAGAATTTAGTCCCTTTGGCTTTAAGAAAAACAACATACCAACGATCAATTATCCCTATCCAGGCCTCCAAATCCGGGTGGGCATATTCTGGAGTTTTGTGAATTAGACACCCCCCAGCCCTGATCCCCATTTCCATGGGGAGGGGAGCAATCTCCTTTGTCTGTTATATTTACAATCATAACCTGTTGAATGAAAGTTAATATTGAGTTGGAGGGTACTACTCCCCCTTTAGGGGGCTGGGGGGTTTGACTTTTACGACTTATTTTTGCATTGTCGATGAAAAAGTCTGTAATCGCAATATTGGCCGTCCTTTACCTGGTCACTGCAAGTGGAGTAGTGGTTAATCTCCATTACTGCATGGGAAGGCTGGCTTCTGTTGATTATGGCAATGATTCTCACAAAGCCTGCGGTAAATGTGGAATGAAAGCAAGTCCGGGTTGTTGTGAGACAGAATCAAAAGTGGTCAAAGTTCAGGATGAACATCAATGGGCGAAATCCAATCTCGAAGTTGCTCAACTGAGTGCCGTTCTTCCGCAATTTGAAATTGGCCTAAACACTTTACTTCAGGGAGAAGAAAAATATTCTCATTCCCGTTATTATCCTCCGCCTGATCCAAAGGCAAATACCATTTACCTGTTAAATAGCGTTTTCAGAATTTGATTTGAGAAATTCCGGGTTTATCATTTCGCCATCGGAGAGATGATAGCTGTTCGTTAATTCCTTTTCCAAATCAAAATCGATTTCATGAAAAAGTTAGTATTAGTTGTTTCAATACTGGTAATTGCCGTAACAAATCTATCGGCTCAATTTAAGAGTGCAAGTTTACAGGCAGCCGGATTAACCTGCGCCATGTGTACAAAAGCCATAAACAATGAAGTAGCAGCACTGCCTTTCGTAAAAAAGGTTGACGTAGATATTAAGTCTTCAACTTTTGTTATAGATTTTCGTGAAGGCGCGAATGTTGATGTAGACGCATTGAAAAAAGCAGTCGAGGACGCCGGTTTCTCTGTTTCCAAACTCAAGATGAAAGGCGTATTTCAAAATCTTGAAATAAAAAACGATGCCCATGTTAACATTGAAGGAAAGACATTTCATTTCCTAAATGTAAAAGATCAGACGCTGAATGGTGAGCGCGTGCTAACACTTGTAGACAAGAATTTTATTACTTCAAAAGAGTTTAAGAAATACAGCACCGCAACAAAGATGGAATGCATACAAACTGGGAAAGCATCTTCTTGTTGCAAGAAAGAAGCGGTTGAGAACAATACCCGCATTTACCACGTCACAATTGGATAAATTATCAAAGGCGTTTGATCCGCTAAGGCGGATCGACGCCTTTTCAACTTTCTAAAATGAAATCGACTATTCTTTCATTAATACTCGCATTTTGTTCTGCATTGCTCTTTGCACAACCGAAGCCAGGCGAACAGGTTCCCGATATTCAATTAAAAGATGTAAATGGTGTTACGCAAAAACTTTCTGACTTAAAAGGGAAAGTTGTGCTGATTGATTTTTGGGCCTCATGGTGTACACCTTGCCGGTTGTCGAATAGAGACATGCGACCACTATATAATAGTTATAAGAAAAAAGGATTTGAAATTCTTGGAATCAGTCTAGACAAAAATGAAGCTGATTGGAAAAAAGCGGTAAAGGCAGACAGGATAAAATGGCTACAGGTAACTGAAGCCGGAGGATGGGAAGCATCTGTTGCACTCGCCTGGAAGATCGAACAATTACCTTCATCCTTTCTTATTGATAAGGACGGAAAAGTTGTAATGCTTGATCCCACTAAAAAACAATTGGAAGCAGAATTGAAAAAATTACTTCAATGAGCAGGATATCATTTATAATAAGCCTGCTACTATTGAACTTCTCCGTTGTTCGTTCACAGGAGCTTTATGTATTTACCGAACCGGCTTCGAATATGCCCGCTCACTCATTAAGTGCAAAGTACAGCGGCAAGTTTCTTGAAAATCTACATTCCGGAAATTTTGAACAAAGACATACGGCAGAAGCAATGTTTGGTGTAAGCAAGAAATGGATGTTCCATCTTTCTACAAGTTTTTCCGACATGTATTCTTCCGGCTTGAGATGGGAAAGCGCAAAGTTTTATGCTAAGTATCGATTCTTGTCAGTGGATGATGTACATAAACATTTTCGGATGGCAGCATTTGCAACAGCTTCTTACTCGCGGAATGAGCCAACATACGACGACTTAAGCCTGGATGGAGATCAAAGCGGAGTTCAGCTTGGTGTGATTGCAACACAATTGATCAATAAGCTTGCGATCTCGGCTACGGTAAGTAATGTACAGATATTCGATGACGAAAGATGGGGCGTTCATTCTGGTCATATACCCTTTCAGGCTATCGATTATACGTTGTCCGCAGGTTTTTTGTTATTGCCGTTTAATTATACTAGTTATAATCAAACCAATCTCAATTTATATGTCGAGTTGCTTGGTCAGCAAACCTATGATCCGAAAACTTATTACGTTGATTTAGCGCCAGCAATCCAATTGATCTTTAACAGCAACACCAAGTTGAATATTGGTTACCGCTTCCAATTAGAAAGCGATATGCATCGCATGGCAGAAAAGAGTTGGCAGGTGGGTTTGGAGCGGACTTTTTTAAATGCATTAAAGAAAAAGAAAACGCACCCCCCGGCCCCCTAACGCTTGCGCTAAAGCTTCAGCGTCGGCGCAAAGGGGGTGCTTAAACTCACAGTTGTTAATAATTTAGTTTGTATCAACTCCCCATTTAGGGGGCTGGGGGTTTATATTTGATTTATGAAACTCTGGATGCATTCAACTTTCGTTTCATGCTTACTGTTAGCATCACTGGATACCGAAGCACAAGGTGCGTATGAAATCCAGGTTTATGCCTCTCCTACAATGCCGAAAGGTGCAACGATTTTTGAATTACACAGCAACTATACGATTAAGGGAAATAAGATGGTAGTTGATGGAGTATATCCGACTCATAAAGCCTTGAACGAAACCATTGAAATAACCACTGGCGTCGTTAAAAATTATGAGATGGGTTTCTATTTCTTCACGTCGGCTCCGGATAGCGGACATTATTCGGTGGTTGGAGTAAATTTTCGTCATCGTGTACAAGTTCCCGATAGTTGGGGTTGGCCTGTTGGTGTCAGTTTATCTGCGGAAGTCGGTTATCAAAAAAGAGCATTCAATGCAAGCCCGTGGAATGGAGAAATAAGGCCCATTGTAGATAAGCAAATAAAGAACCTGTATGTCTCCTTGAATCCAACACTTGAACTTAATTTTCAGAATAATGATGATAAAGGAGAGGCTGTTGAATTCGCGCCAAATTTCAAGGCCTATTACCTGGTCACAAAATTAGTTGGAGTAGGATTTGAAACATACAGCAACTTTGGACCAGTATTCAATTGGTCGAGTAGTCACTTACAGGAACATCAAATCTTTGCAACAGTAGATTTGTTTTGGTCGCCGCTATGGGAATTCAATGCAGGAGTAGGATGGGGCTTAAATGATAATACCGATCCATTGGTGGCCAAATTGATTTTAGGACGAAGGTTTGGTTTGAAGAAATAAATATTTCCTTAGCACGTTTTTATTTGTCGAAGATTCTATTTAATTAGTTTTACGCATGCGTTTTGCAATTGTGGTAATTAGCATATTGTTTTTGTGGATGAATGCCATTCCTTGCGCTGATGCTGCATTGGGAAAATCTGAAACGACAATATCAGCTACTGAAACAGGAGGCGATCTTCATGACGACGCATGCTCTCCATTTTGCAATTGTTCCTGCTGTTCGAACTTTTCGATACCCGTGTATCAAACATTTGAATCAATTACTAAAATCGCTCTCTCTAATTATTCATTGAACAGTTCGGATAAGTTATTCGAAATTTCCCTCCCCATCTGGCAGCCTCCACAACTTGGTTAGTATTTCAGTTTTTTGATTTATTAACCTTGAAAACTTACTAATGAATAAAATCATTTTATTAATTTTTTCATTGGCCTTTTGCATTGTGGGGCATGGCCAAAATAATATACGTGTTAAAGTAGTGCATGCCGAATCAAAGGAACTGCTTGCAGGGGCAACCGTGCGATTGGTAGCTCTAAATAAAAATGCCACTGCTGATAGCTCCGGAATTGCTATTCTCAGGAATATTCCGGATGGTAAATACATTATGACTGTATCCTATGCAGGATTTCATGAATATTCAGATACTTTAGGTATTCCTTCTGCAACTGAAATTGTGGAGATAGAATTGGAACCAGAAGAAGAGGAGGAAGTCATTGTCCAATCTACAAGAACTAGTCGAAGTATTCCCAATACGCCAACACGAATTGAAGTGATAGCGCTTGAGGAGATTGATGAAAAATCGAATATGCGACCTGCGAATGTATCGATGCTTTTACATGAAAGCACGGGGATACTAGTTCAGCAGGTTTCTGCAACTTCTGCAAATGCTGCGATCAGGCTCCAGGGATTGGATGGAAAGTATACTCAGCTGTTGAAGGATGGATTTGCTTCCTTTGGAAATTTCGCGAGTGGATTAAGTGTATTGGAGATCCCTCCATTGGATTTGCAGCAAGTTGAAGTGATCAAAGGACCTGCATCTACTTTGTATGGTGGCGGTGCAATTGCTGGCGTAGTAAACTTCATTACAAAAACTCCAAAACAAAAAGCCGAGAATAATTTAATATTAAATTATTCGAGTATTGGTCAGGCCAATCTTGGATTTTTTTCGTCAAAAAGGAATGAGAAACTTGGGTATACTTTATTGGCCCAGGTAAATCATCAGCGCGAATTTGATAAAGACAAGGACGATTTCACCGAAGTGCCACGAACTTTCGATTTCACCTTGTACCCCAAGCTTTTTATCTATCCAAACGAAAACAATACCATCATCTTTGGAAATAGTTTTACGAGAGATGGTCGCAAAGCCGGCGATATTACGTTGATAAAAGGTAGCGGCGATAATTATCATCGATATTTTGAAACCAACAAAAGCTGGCGCAATACAACGATTGGGGAGTGGATGAAGAAATTGCCGGGATTAGGAGCTATAACATTGAAAGAAAGTTTTTCTGTATTCAATAGAAGTATTGAAATTCCGGATTACCGTTTTTCGGGAATCAATTACAACAGCTTCACTGACTTTTCGTGGCTTAGATCGTTAAAGGCGCATTCGCTTGTTGCGGGAGCTAATCTTGTGTTTGATAATTTCAACGAAAACGAAGTAACTGATCCAAGAAATAATAAAAATCTAACCGGAGGACTGTATTTACAGGATACCTGGGATGCGACCAAAAGTCTCAAACTTGAATCCGGTATCAGAACAGATATTGCCCGACATTCCAATCAGCTTTATTCAAAGACCGAACTGTTTGTTTTACCCAGATTTTCTTTATTGATTCGGTACAATGAAATGCTAAGCTCAAGAATTGGCGGCGGCATGGGTTATAAACTGCCAACCTTGTTTACTGAGCAAACTGAAACACTTCAGTACCGAAATATTAAACAGCTGGATGATCTTGAATCGGAGAGGAGTTATGGCGGTACCGCAGATATCAATCTTAGGACAAGAATCGGGGAGAAGCTGGATTTTTCGATGAACCAACTATTTTTCTATACCTGGATTAGTCAACCATTGGTTTTAGTACAGGACGCAGTAGATTCTTATCAATTCATCAATGCCGACAATCCTGTAAAAAGTATGGGATTTGAAACGAACGCCAGGTTTGTCTATTCAAGATATTTTAAACTCTTTCTTGGATATACATTCACTGAAGCGCATGCGGAATATGTTCCGGGTGGTGCGTTCTTATCTCGCGTGCCAAAGCATAAACTCAATTCAGCATTGATCTTTGAACAGGAAGGAAAAATTAAGATGGGACTCGAAGCCTATTTCACGGGCAAGCAGTATTTAACCGACGGAACACAAACACCGGCCTTTCATGAAATAGGATTTATGGCAGAAAAGATCTGGAAAAACTTTTCTATCTACATCAACTTCGAAAATTTCACCGATACGCGTCAAAGTAAATTCAAACGAGTTGCAAATGACCCGCACGACAATCCAACTTTTGATGAGATTTGGACGCACACGGAAGGATTTGTGGTGAATGGGGGGATTAAAATAAGATTCACCCCCTGACCCCCTGAAGGGGGAACCTGGTTCAATCACCACAATTAAAACAAAGACTCCGCTTGATGAGTTGATCGAGCGGAGTTTTCATTTTATAAATAAGGAACGATGAGTTTAGTTGCGCTGATTGATCTAAGTTCCCCTCCCCATGCAAATGGGGATCTGGGACAGGGGTGTTACCGGTAATCATCTCTCGCAGGACTGAATGCATCTACCACCACGCAATCCATCGGTGCAACTGCACTATGCGGAACATTCGGTGGAATAACGTGTACGCTTCCTTCAGTCAGTAAATATTTTTCACCTCCAATAACCATATCGAGTTGGCCTTTGACTATATAGGTGATTTGTTCCTGGAAATGTTTATGTTCAGGAAGAACGCTTCCTCCTTTAATCTCAACAACGGATAATGTGGTTTGAACTCCATGAATAATTCTTGCCTCCAAACCCGGCGCTAATTGCCTTGGTTTGATATCTTTTAACTGTTGCATTTTAATTATGGTTTGAACATTCAATTAGAAAAATCCTTAATGATAAATTTACTTAGTAAATGTACTGCATTTTGAAAACCGATTACTAAAGCAAATGGATAGATGGAGCTAAGTGTAAACCATGCAGTCGGCAAAGTAATCAGCTGATTACAATGGAAAATATTTTCTGTTTGCAATCTTCGTGTTTCAGAAACAACGTGCTGTGATTGGCACGAAATCTGTCACTATAATGAAAATCCGTTTCTTTATGAGAAAAAAATCAACCCTTATCCTTGCATTTATCAGCTTTTTTACTTTGAGTTTATCTGCTCAAAAAGATGGTGAAAAGGACAACCGTTCCTACATCAAAGCTGGTCTCAACATCGCCAATATCACGATATCTGACGATGGCCACATTGAGAATGCGAATAATCTCTTCAGTTTCCATGCTGGTATTGTAAAAGATCTTAGAGTAGCTCCGATGCTTTATTTGCAGCCTGGTGTATTGTTCACTTCAAAGGGATTGAAATCAAGCTCAGGAAAATCTACTGATGCTTCTTATTTTACTGCTACTACTAATCCGAATTATATAGAGGTTCCATTGAATATAATGGTGAAATTGCCAATTAATAAGTCCAAACTCTTTTTTGGAGCGGGTCCTTATGGAGCCGTTGCTGTTGGCGGAAAGAACAAGGCAGAAGGAAAAATCCTCGGAGTTGCATTTGAAAGCGAGAAGAAAATCAAGTTCGGAGATTATAATGAAGAGGATGGAACCACAATAGAAGATTTTACCGGTATCGGTAAGATGCAAAGATTCGACTATGGTATTAACGCAACAATCGGATTTGAAGCATCTCATATGTTCCTTTCGGGGAACTATGGTTACGGGATGCAGAATATTCAATCCATAAGCAATTCAGAAACTGAAGTCAATAAGCACCGGGTGATTTCAATATCACTTGGATTTCGACTTTAACACCCCCTGTCCTAGGTCCCCATTTGCATGGGGAGGGGAACTTAGATCAATCACCCTGATAAAATACAAAGACGCCGTTTGATTCCATTCAAACAGCGTCTTTGTATTTAGTTAAGGTCTTAGACCTAAGTTCCCCTCCCCATGCAAATGGGGACCTAGGACAGGGGGTGTTCAAAAAGACACACGCTTCCGCCCACCCATTCTTTATCCTTATTATATCGTACGCCAATCATCTTGCCTTTACTCAATCGTGCGAGATTGATAGCAGCTTTAGGTCTTTCCCATCCATCTTTCCATAAATACATCATGCGTATCTCGGCTTTTGCAGGATCGTCCGGAGTTTTGATGACGTCGGCATATTTTACTTTCTTTTGAAGGATCCAGTTCTCCGGATCTTTCACATCATCGATATCTTTTTGTGTGATATCGATTACAACACCCTGTCCCGCGAAGGAAAACAATGGTTTTAAGACATAATTCTCAAGATCACCTGGCAATTGTTTCACTTCATTGAGGAAAAAAGTTTGGGGCACATAGGGATGTTCAATAAAAGGTAAAGTGAATTTGCTGATGCGATAGAACCAATTGGGATGTGGCACCCATTCCACATTGAGATCTTGTGTGATATCTACAAAAGTTCCAAGATTATCGCGACTTGCATTGAGATCATCAAAGATCACGCGATTGTAAATTCGATTGACTGCCGTTTTCTTACCCGTCTTTTCGTTGATATAAAATAAATTCTTCCCTTCCTGAATTAAATCAGAAATACAAACAGGTTGAATGCCGGTATAATCCTCGGTACAGTAAAAATCAATTCTCGTTTTTTGTTCGTGAGGCTTGATCTCAAGGAGGATGACATTTTCAACCGGATGCTTGCCCAGTATGATTTCTTTTAAATCTTTTAAATAAGATTCTCTGTTATAATTTCCGAGATACTGATTGTAGTTATCGGGAATCGGAAAATGTTTTCTTATCACTTCCGGATAATAAATCTGAAATCCGAAAAGGGTAGGGAAGCCCTGCATTTCGATCAGTTGAGGTTCGACCTCATTGTTTTCATTAACGCAAATTCCAAAATCAAATGCGATCATATGGGTATGATCATTTTCATTTGGAACTCTATCAGTTTTTGGAATTGCCCGTTCTGTAAGCGATTTAAAGGAAGGATCGACAATCACATCAACTATACTTTCACATGCATTTATAAGTTTTTGTCCAAAGGCTTTATCAATAAAGACTGGAGTTTCAGCCACACGAAATTCAATAGCACCAGGATGCTTGCTATTTAGGTCAGTTAAGAATGTTTCGTATTTCTCTTTAGTGAAATTGGAGTTGAATGCCTTCCTTAAATCCGGGACCATGCAATGATTTTTTATTTTAGGGAAGGTATGAAAACACAAGGACTTGCTCTTTATGGTCATCACGAACCCGATACCCCCACGAAACTTGTCATTTCGAGCCTCAGGACCATTCGAAAGGGGAAAGGTTCGCGACAATGCGGGAGATTTGTTAGGCCTTCTGTAACTCAGGCTTGAATGACTCCAACGCAATTGAAAGAAAATTCGGAATCACATGCGAGTAAGTCCAAAGAATTTTATCCGGATCGTTGAGATGATCAATCATCGACTCCCATTTTGCTTCACCATGATTGTCGATCACCGTTTTTTTCTTGTCTTCTCTTTTCAGATACATAGTCATGCCGGTTGGATCGGCTTCTGGATGGAATTGAGATCCGATCATGTATTCATTAAATCGAATGCCCATGATGGCTCTTTCCAATGGAACGTGTGGACGTTCTTTTTCTATACAAAGAATCTTTGCTCCTAATTGGCGCAGGCGCTGAAGATTTGGTTTAACCACCTGGAAATCTCTACTGTCAACCGCATAAAATGGATCGGAAAGTCCTGCGAATACCGGTTCTCTTTTTGCATCGCCTAACATGTGAACAGGAAATACACCGAATGCTGTAGACTTTCTTTCGATCACATTGGCAACTTTGAAATAACGGGTGGCTAATTGAAAAGAATGACAGATAAAGAAGACATGCTTCTTGACCTTATTTGCAGTATTGTTGTTATACTTTTCCACCTGTGCGATCCATTGGAAGAATTTATTCTCCCATTCACTGTTCTCGCTGGCCAGGGGTGAACCAGGTCCTCCACTTGAAATATAAAGGTCGTAGGTTAGATCGGGTAGTTGCTTTTCAAGCCTCACTTCAAACTCATCCCATACGAGGTCAAGCTGATTCTCATCCCGGTATTGGGTGAGAATCGCCCTGATACAGCGCATACCCTGATTTTCAACGCCTTCATAAAGGTCCAGGATCGCTACACGGATTGTTTTGTGTTCACTCATATGTATGCCTGCAAACTTAACGAAAAAATAAAACCCTAATTGTCGATTTCACCTTTCAATTAGGGTTTATGCTTATTGGGCTAGAACGGGCGGGTTATTTGATCAGTGCTTTATACATTTCGTCAGCAACAAATTGGTTTCCTTTTTCATTCAGGTGCACCCGGTCAGTAGTGAGTATACCTGACTCTTTATTCTCCGGATTATTTTGAAGGTTATATGCCAGGAAGGATTTTCGCAAATCAATTAATCCGCAGTTATTCTTTTTCGCAATATCGCGGATGATGGATGAATACTTTTGAAGGTCGCCGTCTTGCTCATTGCTGAAATCAGTTCTTTCACCAATTGCTGCAGGAGTGGTGAGGAAAACCTGGATATTCTTAGCCTGTAATTTTTTAATTATTGCGACATAAAATTTCTCAAACTTATCAGCATCCGTTCCTGTTCCAAAAGAACGCTTATGCCAAACATCATTTACACCGACCCAGATTACCACAATGTTCGGGTTCTTCGCCAGCACATCATCATCCATTCTTAAATAAAGATCATAAACCTTATTGCCTCCAATTCCGGCGCCAACTAATTCATATTTATCGGCCAGATTTTTTTGCTTAAGCATGTCTCCCAAAACGGTGATATAACCTTTGGCTGACACTCCAGCTTGTGTTATGGAATCGCCAAAGAATACAATTCGTTTCTTTTCCTGGTTGGATTTCCAGCTAATAATAGTAAAGGTTAAGATTGCGATAATTAATAAGCGTCTTGTCATATTGGTGATTTTTTTCTTTCAGTAATTTATTTCGATCGATTATTCTTTGAACTTTTCCGGATGTTTCTTATTCCACTCCGTCACATCCTGATAAGCTTTTGCGACTGCAAGTATCGTGGCTTCATCATAAAGATTTCCCAGGAAAGTTATACTATTGGGCAATCCGTTTTGGGTAAATCCTACTGGTAAGCAAACAACCGGGTGTCCGGTAAGGTTTGTCATTGATAGTTGCCTTCCGGCATAAGTTGGAACAATAATCACATCATAATCTTTCATGAAATTATTTAATGCAACCATTAAATTGTAACGATGCCGATTTGCATTGATGTATTCAACAGCAGGAATAAACCGTGCAACCCGAAAACTATTTGGCCAGAAATTTTTGTCTTGCCTCCGAATGAGATTATCCCTGTCACTTCTGGTAAGCTCGTCAAATGCGGCCGCACTTTCAGCATTCAGTATAGGACCAATAATGTTAAACGGATAAATAGTTGAATCAGGGAAATCGACTTCTTTAATATTCGCCCCAAGCTTTTTCAATTCGTCGATAACTGCCCATTGCGGAGCATCCTTTGCTAAAAGTTTGAAATAGTTGGTGGCATAGGCAATTCGCAATTTTTTCCAATCTGGTTTGCCAGTATAATTGAATGGTCTTTCAACTGCGCTCGGATCTTTTCCATCTGTTCCCTTCATATAATAAAAAACGATCGCTGCATCTTCTGCACTTCGGCAAATCGGTCCGGCTTTATCTAAACTCCAGCATAGAACCATCGCACCACTACGACTTACGGAACCGAATGTGGGCCTTAACCCAGTCACACCGCAAGTATGCGAAGGGGAAACTATTGAACCCTGGGTTTCTGTTCCAATTGCAAAGGGTAATAAGCCAGCGGCAGTTGATGATGCGGAGCCTGCTGAAGATCCACTTGAACCGCTGCGGATATTCCACGGATTGCGTGTTCTTCCACCAAACCACAAATCTGCATAGGCGAGTTCACCTAAAGTGAGTTTAGCACAGAGTACAGCTCCGGCCTTTTTCAATTGAGTATATACAAATGAATTCTCATCGATTACCTGGTCCTTATACGGAACGCTTCCCCAGGTAGTCTTATAACCTTTTACCGCGAAGAGGTCTTTCAGGCCATATGGAATTCCGTGTAATGGTCCGTGATACTTCCCTTTTTTCAAATCATCATCGGCCTGCTTTGCTTCCTGCATGGCCAGATCCTCAGTGATCGTGATAACGCATTCAAGCGTATCTCCCCATTTTTTCAATCGATCGATGAAGAATTTAGTTAGCTCAACTGAGCTTATCAATCTTTGATGAATCAATGAAGCCAACTGCGGTATTGAATAAAATGCAAGGTCATTTCGATTTGCGGGCATCGGCGTATGCGCCGGAATTGGCCAAATTATTTCTTTCTGTTTTTTGTTGAACTGGTAGTTGAATGGTGCGGGGTTGAACGCAAAAGGATATGGCTGGCTGTTCGGCAAATTCACTTTATGCATTTGATCATAAAGCGCAGCACTATTCCTTAAACCGTTTTGCATCGAATCTTTTTCAGCGCTGGTAAATTGAAGCGAGGCAATCGTGGCAGCAGCAGTAATTGTATTGGTATCGATCTGTGCTTTCGCCGTAATAGCAGAAAGTAGTATCAAAAGGGAATAAATCTTTCTCATGATGGGCAGTTGACAGTAAGAAATGAAAACTAATTTAGGTATTTATTTATACAGTAACTTAACTTAAAACTACTGCTATGATAAAGTCTTTCCTTGCCATCTTACTGGTTGCGGTTTTGTTTTCCTGTCAGGAAACGGCCACTGTCAAAGGCGTTTCAACTGCTGATTATTTCAATTATGGTGATACAGGTGTAAAGTCCGGTGGCGTTAGAATGATACCTATAAAAACTCCTGTTGGCGACTTTAAAGTATGGACCAAGCGCTTTGGAAATAACCCCCGCATCAAAGTTTTATTCCTTCATGGCGGACCAGCGGCCACGCATGAATATTTCGAATGCTTTGAAAGTTTCTTCCCACAAGAAGGGTTTGAATTCTACGAGTATGATCAATTAGGTTCTTATTATAGTGATCAACCAAAAGATAGCAGTCTTTGGACTACTGAAAGATTTGTTGAAGAAGTTGAGCAGGTTAGACAGGCTCTTGGTATGAATAAAGATAATTTCTACTTATTAGGAAGTTCATGGGGTGGTATCCTGGCAATGGAGTATACTTTGAAATACCAGGACAATATGAAAGCGCTTATGATCTCGAATATGATGAGCAGTTGTCCAAAGTATGGAAAATATGCCAATGAAGTACTGGCAAAGCAAATGAAGCCGGAAGTAGTTAAAGAGGTGAAAGACCTTGAAGCAAAGGGTCAGTACAGCAGTCCACGTTATATGGAATTATTAATGCCCAATTTCTACCAGGAACATCTTTGTCGCTTAAAGGAATGGCCGGATGCGGTGAATCGTACATTCAAACATCTCAATGAAGAAATCTATGTGATGATGCAAGGGCCATCTGAATTCGGTATCAGCGGAAGATTGGCAAATTGGGACCGAAGCTCAGACCTTCCCAAAATAAAAATACCAACACTAACCATCGGCGGTAATCACGACACTATGGATCCGGAACACATGAAGTGGATGAGCACCCAGGTCCAGCAAGGACGCTTCTTACTTTGTCCGAATGGAAGCCATCTATCGATGTGGGATGATCAGAAGACTTATATGGATGGAGTTATTAAGTTTATTAAGGATGTGGATGCTGGGACTTTTAGCGCTGCACCGAAGAAATAGGGTTGACAGGTTCACAGGTTAACAAGGTGACAAGGCCAATAAAAAAAGCCTCCGTATTAAGAGGCTTTCAAAATCTTTTCTCCCTGTCAACCTGTTAACTTGTTAACCTGTCAACTTTGATTTTAGTACTCAATTTTGTAACTCTGCAACGAAGGGTCCTTCATTACATCCAAAAGATCGTACATAATGGTGACTTTCTTCTTATCTGCAGAAATTTCTGTCTTTGCTTTTCCTGTAACTTTTTTGGAAGGACGCGGAAGATTATAAATTACTTTGATTGGCATTTCGCCAAGCATTGATTTGATCATATCGAATGATTGCATCATCTTTTCATCTTCCTCAGTTACGATATGCTTAGTGGAATCATACAGGTTTTCTATGACGCCATCTTTAGCTGTGAATGTTAGTCCATCTTTGTCGTTGTCCATCACCTTATCAATTTCCTTGTCGGCACCCGGACCTTGTTGCCCATCATCACCTTTGCTCATCGGACTATCCTTTAAAGCTTCTTTCATTAATTCAGTTGTGATTGGAAGCTGTGAAATTTTAGAAAACTTGCTGCTGATGGTAAAGTTCATGATGCTCTTCTTCATATCCATCTTCATGTGCATGGTCGTGTTTTCATAAACTTCTTTTTCGTCAGCTGTTAAAGGAGAACCTTTGCGCTCTTCGATCTTCTTGAGATTATTTTTGAAGTAGATCATTGAGTCAATTACTTTATCTGCATCCTTATCTTCCGCAGGATCCTTTCCCATTTGCTTGGCGATATCATACATTTTCGCCATGTCGACAAAAGTAACGACCGTGCCGCTTCCATTTTTTTGGATGGTGGCTTCGGTTGTTGATTCAACGCAAGACTGCAATAAAAGGATACTGAGAAAAACTACACTTAGGCTCAGGAATTTTTTCATTGTGAGGTAGAGTTTTTGGAAGTCACAAGATAGGTCAATATCGTGGAAGGATCAAGATGACATCTTCACCCAAAAGCAACTTTGATTTTTAGGGACTTGTGGGGAAGATGTCATTTTAAACTCCTGCGAGAAATTGCGAATGAATATAGTCAACTACGCTTTGAAGATTATTCGTTTGTTGATAGACTTTTAATTGTCGATCAGCACCAGTTCCATTTTCGAGCATCTTGGTTACGTAACTAACTGCGTGTCGACTACCGAGTTGATCAACAACATCGTCCACGAAGTCAAGCAATTCATAAATCAGAACGCGTGTGTTCGCTTCTTCTTCCTTTCCAAAATCAATCAGTCGTCCATCAATCCCATAGCGACTAGCACGCCATTTATTTTCATTGATCAATGCCCGGGAATATTGAATGAAATTGAGATTCTGCTGGCGAAGTTTATAGATTTTGGCGCAAACGCCCTGGAATAATGCGGCAATCGAAATGGTTTCCTGAACGGTCATCGGCACATCGCATATGCGGAATTCAACTGTATTAAAGAATGGATGCACGCGAAGATCCCACCAGATCTTTTTTGCGTTATCAATGCAATTGGTTTTTACCAAAAGCTTGATATAGTTATCATATGCTTCGATGCTCTCGAATGTTTCGGGAATTCCAGTGCGCGGGAATTTGTCAAATACTTTCGTACGAAAAGATTTATATCCTGTTGATCTTCCTTCCCAGAATGGAGAATTTGTACTCAACGCATAAATATGCGGAAGAAAATAACGCGTACTGTTTGCGATATGATTCGCCATCTCCCTGTTCTCCATGCCAACATGCACGTGCAAACCAAAGATTAAGTTACTTCTCGCTGCTTCCTGCAATTCATTTACAATCTCATTGTAGCGCACGTGGTCAGTGATCAATTGACTTTCCCAGTGACTGAATGGATGTGTGCCCGAAGCGCCCATCCAAAATCCAAGATCTCCTGCAATTGATGAAATCGTTTTGCGAAGCAATCCAACATCTTTGTAAGCCTCATCAACATCCTGGCAGATATCAGTGCCTACTTCCACAACGGCCTGGTGCATCTCTGCCTTAACCTTATCCTTAATAACTTTCTGCCCCTCTGTTACAATCTTTTGTTCATGGCTCTTAAGTTCCCTTGTTGTTGGATCAACCACCATGTATTCTTCTTCAATACCTAAAGTGAAATGCTTATAATTGATATTTGCCATAGTAAATGTGGAAATTTGCAAATGGGCAAATATGCAAATGACTGTGAGATTCCAAAATTCAAAATGGTAAAATTGTTAATCAATCTTACAGCTGAGGAATTTGAACATTTGCAGATTTGCCCATTTGCACATTAAACGAGTTGTTCATGATTTGCGCTTCGCTTCACGTATTCGCCCCAGGTGAGGTTATCTCTTCCAGGTTTGTGTGCAAGCGCTTTTTCTATTGCATAGTTAGCAGCTGTTTCAACTACCCACGCAAAATTGTCTTCGCCAACGCTGGTTCTCTCCGCATCAGGAGCAGGGTTGCAGAAGTCAATTGCATAAGGAACACCATCTCTTACCGCAAGCTCAACTGTATTGAAGTCATAACCCAAATACTTGTTGATCCGCAAAACAATGTCTTCCATTTGCTTCAACCTTTCCTGGCTTGGACTGAAATCGGAAACATAGCGAAGATGATGAGGGTTGCGAGGTTCGTATGGCATAATACGCACGTGCTTTCCTCCAATGCAATAGCAACGGTAATATTCTTCAAACACAATTTCTTCCTGCAATAGCATTACCAGCTGTCCGGTTTCGGCGTGCTTTTGGAAAAAGTCTTCTGTGTTATGAAGCTTGTATACATTTTTCCATCCGCCACCTGCGAATGGTTTCATATAAGCCGGAAAGCCCGTATAGCCGAAAATTGATTCCCAATCCAGCGGGTAGGCGAGATTGCTAAAAGATTGATCAGATGTATCGGGAGGTAATTCATAGCTCGGAAGGATAACTGTTTTCGGTACTGGTACGCCGATCTTCACTGCCAGGCAGTTGTTGAAGAATTTCTCATCGGCGCTCCACCAGAATGGATTGTTGATGACCGCTGTGCCGCTTATTGCAGCATCTTTAAGAAAAGCCCGGTAAAATGGAACGTCCTGGGATATACGATCAATAATAACCGCATAGTCTCCCGCGTCTCCCTGCACTACTTTATCTATCCTCACTGGTTCTGCTGTAATACCGTCAACTCCTTTGCTATTTATCCGCTCGATAAAGGCCATCGGGAATGATCTTTCCTTACCGAACAGAATACCGATTTTTTTCATAAGCAGTTCTTTTTATTTGTGAGCAGGAATACCCCTTAACCAAATTTATTCGACCTGTGTAAGAAAAACAAATTCAAGATGCAAGCGCTTGCAATGTATTATTAGACCTGTCGTTATTATTTCGTATTTCATTATATTTGAAACCATGCAAACCCGGAGAACTAACCCTCTAACCGTAGAATCCGCGTCCATTTATTCCGACCAGCTCGAGCGCCTTGTGTTGCTCGACTTCTACCAGACTCAAATGAGCGAGGGCGAAGAAATGGATTTGTTATTGGTCAATGATGGGCAGGACCTTGTGTCCATGCATTTCGAGAATATTATTGGCTCCCTCAGCCAGCAGAACCTGCTTCGACCCCTGCTTGTGGTAGGTATTCACTGCGGAGAGGACCGCCGAAATGAATATGGAATGCAGGCGGCACTGGACTTCAAAGGCCGTGGCTCCAAAGCGGCTCAATACTCCCGCTTTATTTTCGAAGAATTGCTTCCAACTATTTATAAGACTTTCCCTGGACAGCCTTTTCACAATCGAAGCTTTGCCGGATTTTCGCTTGGCGCCCTGAGCGCATTGGATATCGTTTGGAATAATCCCGAAGTTTTTTCAAGAGTAGGATTATTTTCCGGCTCGCTCTGGTGGCGTTCAAAAGATAAGAGTGCTACAGATTTCAACGAATCACGCGACCGCCTAATGCATAACCAGGTTCGCAAAGGCCATTATGTGGTTGGAATGAAATTCTTCTTTCAATGCGGCGAAGCGGATGAATCCGAAGATCGCAACAATAATGGTGTAATCGATTCAATCGACGATACTATCGACCTCATGAGAGAACTCCTTGCCAAAGGATATCTTGAAGGACCGGATATGCATTATCTCCAAATGAAAGATGGGAAACATGATGTGCCGACATGGGCGAGAGCATGGCCAGAGTTTTTGATTTGGGGTTGGGGAAATCTGCCTGATTGAACACAGACTTTTTGAGCATGCAACTATACACTAAAAGCTTAATGCCATGGCAGACTCGTGATTTTCGACACGCCAATATTCAATATTCGATAATCAATATTTCAATTCTCAAATAAATGTTCAACAACAACTTCAGTGATCAACGTCAATTGTTATAGCAAGTAATAAAGTAGATAAATAAAAAACTCCGATGCTTTTGCTTCGGAGTTTTTTATTATGCTTTCTGACCTAAGTTCCCCTCCCCATGCACATGGGGACCTGGGACAGGGGGTGTTAGAATGTCAATCTCGCACCAATTTGACTCAGCCATCTTGCAGAAAGTCCCGGAGAAAGCGATGTGCTTGTTGCCCAAGGCTTGCCTGCAAATGGAGTATAGCGGTATTGAGGTGTAAGGTTAGATGAACTTACATATCCTGCAAACTGGATCAGTGGGAAGTTGTCGTTAGACAGGAAATATGTTCTTCCCCAATCCTTATTCAACATATTGGTGAAGTTGAACACATCATAGCTCAACGCGAGTTCGTATCTTCTGTCGCCAACTTTCACTCTGAACTTTTGTTCAAGCTTCATATCAATGATGTGTTGGAATGGAAGACGTGAACCATTTCTTTCTGCCATTTTACCGCGGTTATTGCGGAGGTATTTGTCTCCTTCTATATATGCATTCAAAAGATCTTTTTGTTGTTGAGCGCTATAAGTAACACCACTTACTGTGTTTGACAAGAAGATCGCACTTTGAAGATCTGCAGTAGTTGGAATATAGATCAGGTCATTACTTGCGTTAGTTGTGAAAACATCATCGTTAACCGGGCTATTTCTGTATACATAGCTCATTGGGTTACCCGATTGACCATTGTAAGTAAAGGTGATTGATGTTGACATGTTCTTGTGAGCATATTCAAACTGCTTGCTGATATAACCATTGATGCGATGACCAAGGCTGAAGTCAGATCTTGATAATTCCATGAAGTTTCTACCGTTAACGGTTTCGATAAATCTCCACTGTGAGTTGTTCTGTGAACTTGTTCCTTCGTTCAAAGCCATTGATTCACCATAAGTATAGTTCAGGTTAAATGCAAATCCATTGCGGAATATTTTGTCGATAGTGAACGTGATATTGTACGAAAATCCTCTGCGGCCATGATTATTGCTAAGGAGAAACACGTTTCCTGGATAGGGGTTGATCGTGCTGTTTGGACGAAGTGGAATTCTTGTTGGTCCTGTTCCAGTTGAATACACGTTGCGAGCATCAGGTGAAACACTCTTGCCAATTGGAGGCAGGATATTCACGTTCTCGTATTGTATTTCCCAAATATTCTTTGTGAACATGGCTTCGGTTGTGAATGTCCAGCCATTTCCAAATTTCTTATCAACAGCTAATGAAGAACGGAATACAGTTGGCAATCTGAAATCTTTTGCAACAAGGTCAACCTGTCCTCTTGCGTTGCTAATATTTACTCCAAGTTGTTCAGCAGTCGGCTGGTTGAATGGATCTGGATTAAAGACTGGCGGTGGAACTGTTGCTGGATTTGTAGGCAGGTCAACTCCTCCAATAGAAACCCCTGTATTGTTATATGCTCCACCTGGCCATACTAACGGTACACGTCCAGCGAAGATTCCCATCCCACCTCTAATGGTCACGCCTTCATCACGCAAGCGATAAGTGAAACCAATGCGTGGAGAGATCATCCAGCGTGGATCCATTACCTGTCCTGTTTTAGCACCTTTCAAGTCATAATAAGCTGAAATTTTTGCAACAGCTGTATCGTTGAAGAAAGGATCAGTTGCGGGTTTGGTTAATAATTCTGTGCGATCAAGACGCAATCCAAGAACGACAGTGAGATTTTCATTCGCCTTTATTTCGTCGGTGGCAAAGAATCCAACGCGCATTGTCTTGAATTGGGCAGATGCTTTTGTATTATCACCTGTTGTGTTATCAAGGAGCGAGAAGGAACGCTGGTACCTCCTCACTGTAGCGTTATTGAGGAAATCTTTTGCGTTATTCCAGGTATACGTACCATAGTTGTCTCGGATAAAAGTATTCAACACATCGTTGAATTCATTATCGGTTCCGATTGTGAACGTGTGTTTGTCTCTGTAAAACTTGAACGCGTCAAACACGCTTAGATTTTTTGCTTTAAGCAGGTTAGCAGCTGAGAAGTTTTCTGTTCCTGCATTAATAGTTCCAGCTCCATCGAATATAATTACCCTTGGAAAATCCTGACCAAGCGGTCCTCTGTCATCCAATTCATCTGTAAGGGTAACCAATAAGCGGTTATCAGAATTTCCGGAAAAATTACTTTTCAACTCACCAGAAAGAGAGTGTGTACGGTTCGGGAACAAATAGCCCGCGTTATAAAAGTTGATTACAGTGCTTCCGCTACTTGATGTGTTGTAGCGTAATCCTTTGTTGTAGCGATAAGATAAAGTGAAGCGGTTTTTTTCATTGATGTTCCAGTCAATCTTTGCATTCACACTTTCACGGTTCACCTTTTCAGGATTGTCAATATATCCACCGGGCTCATAACCGTAGGTGTTCCTGAGACGGTTTGCAACGAGGTCGATTGTATCCTGCTTGCTGTTACCTCTATATTCCTGGAAGTTGAATGGTTGAGGGCGCTCATCACGTTGAAATTCTGCAAGGAGGAAATAGAAAAGTTTATTCTTTACAATTGGGCCACCAACGCGCAGTCCATATAATTTGTTTTGAAAACTGGCTGCCTTTGTGTTTTCTAAAACTGTAGGAAAACCTGGCTTCGGAGTAGCAATTGGATTCTTTCCAGTTAAATTCTCATTTCTGAAATATAACCACGCCGAACCAGTTACAGTATTTGTTCCTGATTTAGTGATTGCATTCACTGCACCACCGGTGAAGTTACCGTACTGTGCATCGTAAGGTGAAAGAATAACTTGTATTTGGTCAATTGCATCAATTGAAATTGGAGCAACACCAGCCTGACCACCGTTTGTACCAGATGCGGCCAAACCGAAGATGTCAGTGTTGTTTGCGCCATCAATGAAGAATGAATTGTAACGGTTATTCTGACCAGCAAAAGCAACACCACCATCACCGGTTACTTTTACCTGAGGTGTAAATTTCAAATAATCATTTAAGCCTCTTCCAACTGAAGGAAGGTTGGCCATTTTATCTCGGCCGATACTTGTTTCGGTACCGCCTTTACCACTAGTTGGAGCTTTTCTTCCCGCAACTACCACTTCAGTAAGTGTGGAGGAAGATTCATTGAGCGTAAATTCCTGAGTTGAAGTTTCTCCAAGATTTAAACTGACGTCATTGAGTGTTTCGTCTTTAAATCCCACAAAGCTTACAACAAGCGTGTAAGGTCCACCAGGTTTTAAGTTGATCAGATTATAACGGCCGCCGCTACGAGTCGCAACTCTATAAACGGTGCCGGTAGGGACATGGGTAGCAGTAACTGTAGCGCCGACTAAGGGATCACCTTTTGCCGTTTTGACGATACCACTGATGCTACTGTTAGTTTCTTGAGCTGCAAGGGTTAGGGGGAAAACAAATGTAACCGCCAGCAAGAAACCTGCGATTCTCTTAAGCATATAGTTTTGTTTTACAGAATACAAAGAAAAGGAAATATAGAATAAATATATCAAACTAATATTAACAAAAAATCCAAGGCAAAAAATCGAAAAAAACCGCTGCACAGTTCAGTTTTTCAGTACGTTGAAACCAATCAAAAGGAGGCGTTATTTATCATTAACTTTGCGTAAATTTTTCTTGATGTTAGATTCTATTCAAAGTGCGATTGAAGATATAAAAAAGGGGAAAATGATCATCGTGGTGGACGATGAAGATCGTGAGAACGAAGGCGATTTTATTGTCGCAGCCCGCCATGCGACCCCGGAAGTCATTAATTTCATGAGCAAACAGGGCCGCGGATTGATCTGCGCCCCATTATTGGAAGACCGCTGCGATGAATTACAGTTGGGTCTAATGGTTAATAATAATACCGCTTTACACGAAACAGCATTTACCGTGTCCGTTGATCTTCTGGGACATGGTTGTACAACAGGAATTTCCGCTCAGGATAGGTCTAGAACCGTACGAGCGCTTATCGATCCCGTTACAACACCTGAAGATCTCGGTAGGCCAGGTCATATTTTCCCATTACGGGCAAAAAAAGGAGGAGTGCTCAGGCGCGCCGGGCATACAGAAGCCGCTATAGATCTTTCCAGGTTAGCAGGCCTTGAACCCGCTGGCGTTTTAGTAGAAATAATGAATGAAGATGGTACCATGGCCCGATTACCCGAACTCGTTGAAATAGGGAAGAAATTCGACTTGAAATTGATCTCGATTAAAGACCTGATTGAATACAGACTCAAGACCGATTCTTTAATTGAGGAGATCGTTCGTGTAGATATGCCAACAAAGTATGGTCATTTCAAACTGGTTGCATTTCGCGAAAAGAATACGGCCAATGAGCATCTCGCATTAATAAAAGGAAACTGGGATAAAGATGAACCCATAATGGTGAGAGTTCACTCATCCTGCTTCACAGGTGATATTCTTGGCTCCCTTCGTTGTGATTGCGGTGATCAATTGCATGGTGCAATGCAGATGGTTGAACGTGCAGGTAAAGGTGCAATTCTTTACATGAACCAGGAAGGAAGAGGAATTGGTCTTGTAAATAAACTCAAAGCATATCAACTGCAGGAAAATGGAATGGATACTGTTGAAGCAAACCTGCATCTTGGTCTGCCGATGGATAAAAGAGATTACGGTATCGGTGCACAAATACTTCGCTATCTCGGTATCACTCGCTTAAGATTGATCAGCAATAATCCACGCAAACGTGCAGGATTACTTGGATATGGAATTGAAGTTGTTGAAACGATTCCGATTGAGGTAGATCCTAATCCTCATAACGAGAAATATCTGCAAACCAAAAGAGATAAGTTGGGACATAATATTTTGAAAGGCTAATTAATTCGAGAATCCACGATGATGTAAGAGATAATGACCGCGGAGGCGCAAAAGCGCAGAGTTTTTTTCCAAAATAAAACTCCGCGCCTTTGCGCCTCCGCGGTCAAATATTTTATGTTTTAAGGTAAGCCAAATTAAATGGCGAAATTATTGCTGATCTCCGGAAACAGAAGTAACTCCGATCTTCGGGTCCGGATTCGGTTTGAGTTTGATCTTTTTCTTCTTTTCTTTTCTGAAAAGATCTCCGAATTTATCAGCGTCACGACGGAAGGAAATGGATGCGCCTGAACGGGTTTGTTTACCAGTGCCGGCAGCAAAATAGCCATAGTTATTTCTGTAGAAAATGGAGAGTACAAGTTTTCCGTCAGGGCGAATTTTCCATTCCGCATTAAGGTCCGGCAAAAATTCAAAATTCTTTGTTGCTGCTATTTGGTCTGAAGTTAATCCAAAATCGAAGGCACTCCCAAAAGTGAAGGTCAACCTTTCGTTGAACAAACTCTTACCAATTGAAAGGTTCAATGCAGTTCTATCTATCAAAAAAGAATTTGCTCCCGTAGCCAGGAAATTCTTTCCGCTGTACAATTGTGCGTTGAAGTTTACGCGAATACTTTTATCATTGAATACTTTCTGGAAAATGTTTGAGAATTGTTTGCTCAGGATATTTGACAATGCACCTGAAATACTACTTACTACGATACCTTCGATTGCTATATTTCCAATAGTGGATTGGTCAGCCGTAGATAGAGGTCCGAAACTATTGAATACAATGAGGAAGGCAACTTGTTTGTTCAATTCATTCTGATCGTCTTGAATCTGCTTTAATGCCAGCAATGCTTCGGGATTATTTTGAAGCGGACTTCCCGGTGGCAATTCAAGTCTGAACTTAATATTCGGACTCATGAGATTACCTGTGAGATCAGATATCACTAATACTTTGCCTCTGAATTTTCTGACGTCATCACCAAAATAACTTGGCAATGCCAGGTCAGCGAAAGAAACGTCCTCTGCTTCGTATTCTGCCGTTACTTTTAATTCCGCATCATAGGGATCACCTTTCCAGCGAATGTAATTTCCCGCTCCTTCGCGCAAGGTAAATGGCTTGCGAAGCAATGATTCAAAGTTGAAATTATAGTTTCCTTTTTCGATATCGTAGTGACCGGTGATGGTGAATTCACCGTCGGTACTGGCGTGCATAACGAGGTTACCATAGCCGATCGCCTTGATAATATCACCAGTATATTCATCGATGATCACGTTCATTTGTACCAATCGATTTGCAGTGATATCGAGGTTTACTGCAAGATTACTTTCTTGTGGAAGTATCGGCGTTGCCATTTCACGACCATAAACCTTCCAAACAATAAAATCTGCCTGTCCTGTTTCTTTAGATCCGCCGTTACGAATATAAATTTCCGAACTGTCGGCCGGTTCTCCGCGAATGTCCATCACCATATTTTCCAGCGGACCACTGAAACGCATAGCCGCTTTTGCTATCGCCGTTCCGAAAAATTGCTCATTATGTGTTCCATCAGTTGCCAATGCTAATAATTTCGGCGAGTTCATTTCGAAGTCGAAAGCGAGATCGTCGAAACCCTGGTGGTATAATCTTCCCCTCGTTAAATGGCCAACGTTATCGAATTTATCTTTCAGGTTAAAAGAACCGAAATCTATATATCCGTCTTTGAGATCAATATTGGCAGAAGGAATTGTATAGGTAACGTTGGTATAATTAACTCTCAGGCTCGCATCTTTGAGGCTCATCTTACCTAAATATTTCAAGCGGTTCACTGGTCCAACTATATGCAATTGCCCGGAAGCATAACCTGTTAAATCGCTAAAGATGCCCGATAGATAGTGCTCTAAATAATTAATTTTAGTATCTGTAAGATTAGTTGTTATATCGAGTTGTTTGGCGCTTGTGCTGTCAAGCAGATTATAAATGCCCTGCAAATCGAAATTATAATCCTTGTTTTCTGAAGTTGCATTGAAATTTACTTTCCCGGTTCGCTGACTGTAATTGGCGTTCAACTGTAGTTTACCTACAGAGTCATCATCCAGGCGGAACTGATCGGCGTCTGCTTTAATATCCACCTGGTATTTTCCGAATGGATCCAAAACATCAATTGTTCCGCTCAATAAACCTTCCAATCTGTTCTTGTGAATTACGTATGGAGCAAAGTCACCAATATTCACTTTGTTTAGTTCTACCTTAATATCGTTTGTCGTGCCAATATCTGAAGGATGAGTAGTGACAAGAATCTCCTGCTGTCCGTTAAATATTCGAACGCCATCTGCAGATACCATTTTTTCGCTCAATACCAGTTCACCATCTTTTTGAATGGTCCAGTTCTTTCCGTTCAGGTCGAAGTTCGATTCGCGGAATAATATCCTCGCACCATCGCGCAGGGTTTGTACCTGTGCAGAAATATTAGCAGCATTCAAAGTTTGATTAGCGCTGGTGGTGATATTGATCTCGGAAATATCATTGAAAGAACGAACATCTAATGCAGTTCCGGGAAAATGTAAACTGTCATCAATATAAATATCAGCAATCTCCCCATGCATGGTCAAACTATCCAGCGACCCGGTTGCATTGAATTTAGTATTGAATGCGGTAATATTTCTATAGCTGAATTGTGGTACTTCTGCATTCAGGTCGAGCAAATTGTTTTTCGTATTGATTCTACCAGTTATCGTGCTGTAGTTAAATCCTTTTAAGTTCGGATCAACAAATGAAAGGTATTCATCCACCTTTTTTGTGGTGATAACAAAGCTGAAATTCTCATTCGCGACCTGACGTTTTGAAGGGTTGATATAACTCGGATAATAACGATTCAGGAATGTCTGAAACGCAGCAGGTAACTCTTTGATGGAAAATTCGCCGACTAACGCCGCATCAAACTCATTGCTAAGAATGGTAATGGCTTTATTGTTATCGACTACTTTCGATTCAATGCTCAATGAATCAAATGGAATGCGGATGCCGTCTTTTAGAACCGAGGCTTCATAGACTTTTGCAGAACCAAGGAAGTTATCTAAATCGTTTCCGCTAAAATCAAAATGAAATTTTCCGTTGAACTCAATATTGTCTTTGACGAAATTGATCTTCTTTAAATCTGCTTTGCCAACATTTGCATCGAAGTCAAACTCCGGAATATCTTTAGTGAAATCTACCAGACCATTCATCTTCACGTCAAGATTCGGATCGTTGATCACTAATTCTCCGTTAAACAGTCTCTTCGAAACATCTCCTTTGACTACAATGCTTTTGAAATCATAATCGTTTACAACAAGTGATGCAATGGTGCCATCAAGTTTTGCATTAACACTGGATGCAGTAAGGCCACTTCCGTTCACATTGCCTTCAAAAGCGATTGTTCCAATATTTGATACTTCGAGGAATTGTCCCAACTGAAATCCTGGAGTTTTAACCGTACCCGAATAGCTTGTCAACCCCTTTTCAGGAAGTTTCATGTTGATGTCGGTTACAAGAAGACCCAGATTAGTTTCTGTTGTACCATAAGCCACGAAGTCGCGGATAAAACCGGTGAAGTTCCCTTTGAAACGCAACCATTGCAAAAGATCAAGCCTTGGTTGTTTAATGTCTTTTAATTCCGGAATTAAGGTGATCGCATCGAGATAAGTAGTTCTGAAGCTATTTGCTGTAAAATCGATATATGTTTTGTCAATATCCGGCAATCCACTCATCTTAATATTTCCATTCAGGTAAGTACTATTTCCTGCCTGGAGCGTTAGATTCTTTGCCTGAAGATTTTCTACTGTTCCGGTTATCTTTCCATTGATCAATATCTTTCTGTCCCATTTCTTGAGTTCCGGCGCAAAAAAAGCGATATCATCACTGCTTATTTCAGCATTGTTGAAATTCCCTTCCATTCTGACATCGGTAATGAATTTTCCCAAATCATCAAATGAATCATAACGTAGCGCGAAGGATTTGGTAAGACGGCTATCGTTTGTTTTTATGTCAAGATTATTGAACTCCATCGCCTCTGGATGAAACCTGACATCCGAAACGAATTGTTTAACCTGCAATCCGCTCCTTTCATTGGTGCGGAAGTTGGCTTTAAAGGTGATTGAGTCCTGTTTGAATTTTACATCATTGAATTTTCCGGTGATGTCTGAAAAGAAAATATGCGCGCCATCAAAAGTTTCATAAACCTTACGATCCGTTTTTTGATCGCTCTTAAATGCGCCATCTTTTATTGTGAGTGTATTGATCTCAATATTCCAGTCCCCGGCATTCCAGCGTAAATGTGCCGGATCGTTCACAATGGGGCGTTCAGATAACTTTCGTTTAGGCCTAAGCGAATCAGGACGATTGCCGGTATAATTGTAAATCGTAAAATAAGGTTGGTCAATATCTATCGACCTTATGATGATTTGTTTTTTGGTTGCATTAACCATTTCGGCATCGAGGTCGAGTGAGATCAAACTTAATTCCTGATCTTCTCCTCTCCAGGAATCCTGTTGAAGCAAATGGATATTATCAAGCTCAAGTTTTGAAAGTCTTAATTGGATTGGTTTTTTAGTACTGTCAGTATTCTTCGAACCACCGAAGTAATCTACAAGGAATTGATAATTCCAAACTGAATCGGTTCGCTTAAGTTGAATGCTTGCGTCCTGCAGGCCCACATACTTTAATTCAACCTGGTCTTTGAAAAAAAACCAATCTGTAATGTTTAGTTTGAGCACTCCCGCATACAAAAGGGTATCGCGATTTCGGTCCCTGATAAGGGTACCTTCCAGATTCATCGTATTGAAGAGATCGAGGTCGACGTGGCGAACGCTTATCTCAGTATTGAGGGACTTGGATAACCGGTTAGTGACTTTCTTAACCAGCCAGTTCTGGACGGGTGTAGTTTGGATGGCCAGCCAGGCCAGCAAAATCAGGCCGATTAGCAGCAGCAAAACGGTCCGGGATATTTTCCAAAATCGTCTCAGATCTAGGGTATTAATGTAAAATTAGGCATTCAGTCTTCGTAATTACGCAAATACAGTACCAATAGCGGGGAAAAACCCCCTTAAACGATTCAAAAACAACGAAAAATACACAGGTGGGATTGTATTTCCGGCTGGTTTAACGGATTTTTAGCGGAACGGGGACTTTCGGAACGCGAATCCCCGATTCGCTTCGTCGAATTTCGGAGAGTTTGAGCTGTCGCGGAGACGCTGCAATTCGGAGGGGGCAAATCGGAGATTCGCGTTCCGAAAGTCCCTGCGAAATCGAGGTCCAAAGTCATTTTCGAACTTTTGGCATTGACAAATTTTTCCATTCCCTATCCTTAAGCATTTTACCGATATAAATTATCTGCCCCACATGATAAGGATAATGCGCCAGCTGCCGGTTTATGGCGTCGATTACAGATAGTTTTTCATTCCTGATGGTAATCGTTTTAAGCAAGTCTTCTTCTTTTAGGTCTTGCATAGCCGTTAGATAGCAATTCCAGCCCTTTTCCCAAAGTTCGATCAGTTTTACTTTGGAGTAATCATGCACTTCAAATTCGTCATCTCTCTCGCGCCAGGTTTTTTCACCGTCCTCAGTAAGAAAATTTGTCCATCGACTAAGCATGTTTCCATACATGTGTTGAATGACAATAGCGATACTATTGGATTCTTCATTTGGTCGATAATGGAAGTCTTTATCTTCCAGCTGTGCAAATGTTTTATCAGCGAGGTCTTTATAATATTTTACCCGCTTGATACCGGTGCTTAGAAATTCTGTACCTATTGACATAAAAAGTGTGATTTGTCCTGCAAATTAATTCAACTGAATTGGCTAAAGCTGCGATCCACACAGTTTAAAAAAATTTAAATTTTACTTCATATCCGTTACTTTTATAACATAAACCTTTACTCCAAAACTTAAAAAACTCCAAATGAGAAAAATAGTTTTTCTATTTACCCTTATCATACTTATAGCAACTATAGCAAAGAGTCAGGATTCAATTCCAAAGAACCGTTTTGGATTTAAGGCTGGAGTAAATCTGTCACAGGTCAAATCCAAGACACCTGATGATAAAGGAACTTCTGATCTTGCAGTTGGACCAGTTTTTGGCGTATTCTGGGAACTTTATATCTCAGAAAACATAAAGTTTCAACCGGAAATTTTATTCAATTCTGTTGGCGGCAAGACAGATACTGGTAATCTTCGTTTCAATTATCTCTCCGTTCCATTTTTATTTAAATCTCACGGAAAACATTTTGGATTCGTTGTCGGTCCGCAAATAGGTTTGTTATTGAGCGGGAAATTAAAACATGAGATGGATCCCGACGTAGATTTAAAAAATCAATACAAATCAACCGATCTTTCGTTTATTCTGGGCGCCGAATATGATTTCGGACTAAATAACAGATTTGTTGGTGGTCTAAGATTACAGTATCCAATTGCAAATGTTTACAAAGACATTCCGGGAAGTGCGATCAAAAATTACGCGGTCTCAGCAACCTTAGGATTCAGATTTAAATAAGACGCACCCCCTGTCCCCCTGAAGGGGGAACTTAGATCAATCATCCTAATTAAATGCAAGATGCCTTTGGAAATAATTCCAAAGGCATCTTTATGATATGTCATGCTGTTACACCTAAGTTCCCCCTTCAGGGGGACAGGGGGTGTGATTTAGTATCCTGCCGCATGATCATCACCTCTTCTATCAGCAATTGCTTCAATCTTTCCATTTGAAATCTTTATCAGCTCTGTCCTTCCAATCTGCCCTCGTTCTTTTATTGTGTATCCAATTTGAATAAGCTTTTGTTTCGTTTCCTCTGGAAACCCTTTTTCAATAAACAGTTCATCAGGTAACCATTGATGATGGAATTTCGGTTTATTTACTGCATCGAATGCGCTCATATCAAACTCAAGAATATTTACCAGTGATTGGAAAACAGAAGTAGTGATTGTTGTGCCACCCGGCGTTCCTACCACGATATAGGGTTTGTTATCTTTTAAAACAATTGTTGGGGTCATTGAACTTAGCATTCGCTTACCGGGAACAATTGCATTTGCCTCTCCACCAACAGCACCATACATATTTGGTGATCCGGGTTTAGAACTGAAATCATCCATTTCGTTATTCATTAAAAATCCTGCTCCCGCAACTACGGTGCGGCTTCCATATCCACCATTGAGTGTCGTTGTAACTGCAACTGCATTTCCATCTTTATCGTAAACGCTTAAATGAGTTGTCTCTTCGCTTTCGGGAACAATGCCTGCCTGAACATCTTTACTAACTCCAGCCTTGTTCGGATCATAATCTTTCATTCTTTCTTTTGCATAGGCATCACTCGTTAAGTATTTAATAGGTACTTTAAAGAAATCAACATCGCCGAGGAATTTTGCCCGATCTGCATATGCTCGCCTTTCCACCTCTGTCATTAGTTGAACGGCCTGCCAACTTTGAAATCCATATTCTTTTATTGGTTTGTCTTCAATCATCTTCATCATTTGAGGAAGTAAGACGCCGCCACTGCTAGGCAAAGGCATAGTGACAATTTTATAACCTTTATAATTGAAGATTGATGGGGTTCTTTCCTTTGCTTCATAGTTTTTCAAATCCTCAAAAGAAATAATTCCCTTGCCCTTTTGCATTTCTTCAACGATCAATTTCGCAGTTTCACCTTCATAAAATCCTTTTTGACCATTATCACGAATTCTTTTTAATGTATTAGCGAGGTCTTTTTGAATAAGCGTGTCTCCAGCCTTCCATTGTGTTGATTTTACAAATGCGGGAGTGGCGCTGCTCAATTTTATGAATTCGTCTTTCGTGCCGTTTAAACTTCGGGCTTCCGACCCCGTTATAACGAAACCAAATTCGGCAAGATCAATTGCAGGCTGGATTAATTTAGCAAAAGGAAGTTTCGCATACTTATGAGAGGAAAATAATCCAGCAACAGTTCCAGGTACGCCAGAAGCCAGATGTCCATCCTGGCTTAAAGAATCAAGGGCATTGCCGTTTTTATCGAGATACATATCCCTGCTTGCTTTGCCTGGCGCTTTTTCTCGATAATCTATAGTGACATCCCTGCCATCAGATAAGTGTGCCACCATAAATCCGCCGCCTCCAATATTTCCGGCGCCGGGGTATACAACGGCGAGAGCCAGTTGAGTTGCAATAGCAGCGTCAACGGCGTTGCCGCCTTGCTTGAGTACCATTAAGCCTACTTCGCTAGCCAAAGGATGTGCAGAAACCACGGCACCATTGGATACTTCAACATTTTTTTGAATGCTGTATTGATATGGATTGAACTGAAGCGGTTTCTTAACTGAACAGGCAAGAAGCAGTAATAAAAAAATACATGAATAGAGCCTTGTTTTCATCTTTATTAAAACATTTGAGCGCTGAAATTAGCAAACAAATTCTAGCCCTGACCATTTTATTGACATACGCTTAAAATGATTAAGATTTGAATCTGTTTTCGGGGAATTTATTTTAACTTTCCCATCCATCCAATATCTTCTGAGGCCATCGGAATTAAACCAAACTGAAGAAGCTTATGAGAAAATTCATCTACCCAATAAGTAGATTGGGAATTCTTTCGTTCCTACTATTCGCATTTCAATTCGTCTTCGCTCAAAACACCGCAACGATCAAGGGTGTAGTTAAAGATGCAGGCGGTAATCCCTTGATAGGTGCTTCCGTGACTCTTGAAGGTCAAAAGGGTGGTACACTGACCGACAATAATGGCGCCTATTCCTTAAGTGTAAAGCCTGGATCTTATACACTCATCGTGAGTTTTGTTGGCCAGGACCCGCAGCGCTTTCCTGTCACAGCTACTGAAGGACAGGTAACACAGCAAGACGTTACCATGAATTCTATCACCGACCTGAACAATGTTGTGTTTGTCGGTTCACGATCCAGATTGCCAAGAACAAAGCTGAGTACACCGGTTCCGGTTGATGTCATCAACACAAAAGAGATAAAGCAATTCGCGCAAACAGACGTTTCGCAAATGCTTACTTATACGGCTCCTTCCTTTCAATCAGCAAGGCAAACAATCTCCGACGGAACAGATCATATCGATCCGGCTGGTTTGCGTGGATTGGGACCGGACCAAACCTTAGTGCTATTGAATGGCAAGCGTCGACATAATACCGCATTGGTAAATATTAATGGAACTGTGGGTAGAGGATCGGTTGGTACAGATCTTAATGCAATACCTGTAGCAGCAATCGATAGGATAGAAGTACTTCGCGATGGTGCAGCTGCGCAATACGGTTCTGATGCTATTGCCGGTGTGATCAATATTATTCTGAAAAAGAATTATAAGGGATTGAACATATCCGCAATGGCAGGTCAAAATTTTACTAATGTTCCTTATGGAGGTGGACAAAATATTCAGGATGGATTGACAAGGCAAATTGATTTTAGCGGAGGTTGGGGATGGAGCAATGGTGTTTACGTGAATGTTGCCGGTCAATGGTTGAAGAGAGACAATACCAATAGAAGCGGACTCGATAATATTCCTTTGATCTATTATGGTAATGGGGGAACTCTTCCTCCGGGTTCTGCAGTTCCTTCAGGTGTAACGCCAACAGATTATTATCGTTGGTTGATTGACCTAGATAAAACTTATGCAACTGATCGCAAGTATAACAGACAAAATATTGTTGCAGGTAATTCTGCAAATGAAAACCTCGGCTTCTTCGTAAACGCGGGAGCGCCCGTTACAAAGTCCATCGATTTCTATTTAACCACTGGTGTATCTAATCGCACAGGAGCTGCAAGCGGATTCAGTAGAAATCCAAATTCCTGGAGCCAGCAACCGGTGATCGCAAATGGTCAACGTTTTTATTTTGATGGTTTCTTACCTCAAATTCACACAACGCTTAAGGATTATTCTGTTTTAGCTGGTTTGACATTCAAGTTTGGCGAATGGGATATGGATTTCAGCAATACACGCGGGGAAAACAGATTGGTATACGATATAAAGAACACCGGTAATTCATCGTTACCTGCATCAAACAATGTGCAAACTCAATTCTATGCAGGTGAGTTGGCATTTTTGCAAAACACAATCAACCTTGATTTCAGCAGGAAAAAAGATTTGAGTCCGAACGAGTCATTGAATCTTGCATTTGGTGCTGAGTATCGTTATGAAAGATTTCGGATTGGTGCGGGTGAAGCAAATTCTTATATCAATGGTGGAAGACAATTCCAGCCTGAGCCGATACCTCCTTATCCTGGTTATTCCACTTATTTCACTTTTGCACCTGGTACTGCTGTTTCAGGTTCTCAGGTATTCTTTCCAGCACAGTGGGATCCGAAGCTTGGAATTCACGTGACTTGAAGTCGCGGC
>JADMIO011826936.1_pt1 | contig 103027 bp, 131 predicted proteins | sample 8958161 | NCBI WGS metagenome assembly JADMIO01 (sample SAMN16585339, study PRJNA669376) | soil metagenome | isolation source: Crop rotation soil | place: USA: Cullars Rotation, Alabama | collected 2011 | reverse complement strand
ACAACTTGTCCACGTGGAATTCTAAGCTTAGGATCCCAATGTGCTGGAAAGCGAATATACCACCAGGACTATCACAACGTGCGAATCCGATACAACAAGATTCCGGTAATCAATATGCCATGACTATTATTGGACCTGGATTACCGTCGAGTTTTCTCACGGCACTCAAATTGGTGCAATTCTCAACAACGAGTCCCGATCGAACACCACGTAATATTCAAGTCACATTGACACAAGTCGATAATATCGAATCATTGAGACCAGCACGAACCATCATCTATCTCGTATAGTACATACACATGAAAACAATAATCAATAAACAAAATTTTTGTGACACGTAATTAAATAATAAGTTTTGTTACTGCAATCATGTCGGTACCTCCGAATCGACAACGTCAATATTATAATCTCGGAATTACAAACGATGTGTATCGTCCGAATCAAGTCGATATTGCTGCACCACAAACTGCAATATCGGATGATTTGTATTGTTATTTGAATGGACCGTTCCCTGGCGCGGTACTTACAACCGTCGACGGTTCCGGTTTCACTATTTGGGCCGCCGGTGCGCAAACTGGCACTCAAGGAATTCAAGGAGCTCAAGGCGCCCCGTCCGGTGCCGCTGGGGCACAAGGTCCCGCCGGTGCTCAGGGCGGTACTGGTGGTGTCGGCGCACAGGGAGCACAAGGTGCGAACGGAACTGTTGGGCCGCAGGGACCCCAGGGCGCTCAAGGTGTTGGACCGGGTGTGCAAGGCGCACAGGGGGCCGCCGGGCCGAATGGACCACAAGGAGCACAGGGTGCAGCCGGAACCGCGACCGGAATTCAGGGGGCGGTAGGACCACAGGGACCACAAGGTATGGGACCGGCTCTACCAACTGGTGCGAATTGTGCGTATGCATTGGCGAACGACGGATTGAATAATTTCAGTTGGACTCCGATATGTCCGATTGCACAGAACGATTCGATCGTAGCGACAGCCGGAGTGGTTACTACGAAAAATATTGTATCGAACGATAGTGGAATGGGTTTGGTGATTTCACTAGTGAACGGTGTGGCGTATACACCTAATGTTCCGATTCTATTGGGTAGTGGAGCATTGGTCACGGTATTGGATGATTTGAAAACCGTACATTATTTGTACGAGAACGGTGTTGTACCAACAATGGATTTCGTGTCGTTCACGGTACAAGATATGGCCGGTAAAACCAGTAATCAAGTGTTGTCGATTGAAGTGCGTGCTCCGGTAACCGACGTGAATTCGCCATATCTTGCTATCGATGGTCAATTATCGAATTTTGCCTGGAATCCAACTACAGGTAATATCGAGAATCACACGGTCGGAGTACCATCGGTACCGATTTATAACGGTGTTGGAGTATTACCGTTCAAGAATCCGAATCTAGTAATCGGTAATAATAACGGTTCCGGAAGCGGAACAGCTCAATTGATCCAAGTGAGTACATTCGACGGTACTCAATTACCACCAGTGAATTCACCGTCAGCCGGGTTTATTCGACCGGATCGTGGAGATTACAATACATCCACGAATCAGTTGTTTTTGCTTGATGGTTGGAACGGTGCTGCTGCAACACCGGGTTTCGGAAACTTTACGGTAAACTATTCAACTGGATCACCGGTATTCGATTATTCGGGTGGTGCAAATAATAATGTGGCAGTGATGGGTGTGGCACGTGATCAAGGTGATACATCGTATTTACCAAACCTAAATGCATTCACTGGTTCCGATGGTGCGACCGGAACCGTATCACTCGGTGTAGTTACGTCGAATGCCAATCTTACATGGACATCACCATTCGCACTATCAAACTATTTGCGTGTAACTATAATGATGGTTGTTTTCATTGTAAATTATAGTGCTAGTTTTTCGAGTCAATTGGGCGATTGGTGGTTGTTTATGTTGAATGCACCGAAAACTGCAATCCTTTCGATTGTAGCGGCGAAAATCACCGGAAGTGTTGCCAGTCCGATAGTAACATCACCACGTGTTGTGCAAGCGTTCGGTGCTAGTGGTACTACATTCGATGCTGGTGTGAATCTCGCACGCACGAATCTATTTCAATACCCGTGGTGTGTTACCGATAGTACCGGACCAGGAGCAGTATACTTTCAATATGTAGTGAATCCGTATTCCGGTCCGACTGCGATCGCATCCAACACGGCGTTGCTTAGTGTATACACTGCCGCGGATTCACTCTCGATGTTACGTGTGAATCTATTGAATTACCAACCAGGTGATTCGTTCACATGGGTGACCACACCGTACTTGCTTCCGGCTGGTATGTCGGCCGAAATGAATCTGGTACTATTGAACAGTAATCGTGTATTGCAATTAGTGTTTACCGGAAACGCGAGTAATACGAGTGCCAATTATTTGACTGCGTTGAAAGCGGTGCGATTCGTTACATCGTCACCATCACAAGTACCACGCTCGTTTGAAGTCATTCCGACTTCGGTCGACGGTATTGATGCAATACGTCCCGCGCAAACCACTATTTATTTCTAAATAAAAACCTTTTTTGTTGTACAAATTACAAGTTTATTGTTTTGTTTTATCAAAATGTTTCATTATTCACATGATTTAATACGAGCACGTCAATTGGTAATTAATGAATTGGTATCGGAACATGAAACATTAACTAATACTGTTTGTTCCGATAAAGAACGTGAATCAATACGTAAACACCCAAATGTATCATTATATACCGGAAAATGCTGGACGGTTGGTATATACTTGAAAAAACTCAAATCATTCACCGTGATCGATTTCGAAACATGCACACAAGATCTCACCAATATCATGAATCATCAGGTTCCGATATTGGCGTTTTTACAATGGTATTTCAAAGAATCAATCGATCAATATGGACACACGTATTCAATCAATGAACTCGTTTGGTGTTCACAAGTAATCGCATGCTTTCCGGAACCGACAATCGCAGTAAGTAGACGTAAATCACAATTAATCGATGAGATTCGTGAACATTTGATTGTGAAACGCGAACAGGCTCAAGCATGTTCCTCGATTACTGGAATTGTAATTTTATTATTGATTTGTAGTTTGATTGTTTGTATATGTACATAAAAACATTTGATGTTGGTTCCGATATTCATTATTATTATTATTTCTAAATGACAAGTCGTCGACAACAACGCAAGCGACAATATCGAAGAAACGTTCGAAATCGGAACCAACAATACTATATGTATTGGAACATATTTGATTTGGTTACATCAACGTGTCTTATTGTTTCCGGAATTGTCTTGTGGTGTTATATAAATAATCAACTTGACGGTTCCGATATTTAAAATTTAATCAAATTTTTGAAAAATGGTTGTTCATTGGTTGAACGATGCCGATGTATGGTCATGGTTGGATACGGAACATGATTCGTTTAGAATCACTCAACTCGAATTGTTATTACAAAAATCACGTGTACATTCGAAAAAAACCTATTTGCAAAAAATCGCGGATGCGTTGCTATTGAGTGATTATCCAGGCGATACGGTTTCGTACATTACACCAGTCACGAATGTATGGTCGTGGTTACTTGAAGGTGAATTACAAAACTCTCGATATCGGAATCTATGTAAATGGGTATCCACGTATTGTGCCACACCAATCGACGATGCACGAAACTATGAACGTATAGCGCGCATATTGAAAATCGATGAACCACTTCCGATTGAAATCACTAATCCACAAAACGAAAAAACTATAATGTTATTAACGAATCAGGTTGCGCAAGCTGTTTCGGAACCGTATGTTCCGAGTGTTTTTGTAAGCAGTACTCCGATCGAAATCATGCATCCAATAATGTTTATGATTCACGATATACATCAATCAACCATGCATGCGATATCGGAAATCGTTAATGAATCATCATATTCCGATAGTTCAAGTGATTCCGAAACACAACCGAAAATCGAATTAATCGAATAACACAATTGTACATGTACAACAGTTTACCTAATAAAATTTATTTTGTATTTATAAAAACACTTTACGAATCATGACACTCTCGATCACCCGATACCAACTGTTAATCAATACGTTACCGAAACTTGATTATAGTGTATTGGTGGTATTATTGAAATACATACTGTTTCGATCGGAAGGTAAGTTCGTGGATGATCACGCACACCAAATGAACGCTTTTAAAACACCAATTATTAATGTTCAATGCGATGAATCGTTTCGTAATCGAACTGTGCATATATTACCATTTGAGTATTTTTTGTACAAAACTATCAATACCGGAACCGTGTACCGATTATTGACACATTTGTTTCGTGTACAAACTGCCGATAAAGACACTCAATACAATCACCAGAACAATAGTGTTTATGAAGTTTCTACACGATATAAAGGAATAGCGTTAAAAGACTTTGGTGCAACCGATGCATTGCGACACAATCAGATTGAATTACAATTCAGTACATTGTATCCGAATACCGGACCGATGTTGTTGGCTGATTTGATTGAACGATGTGTACTTGCACATATGCATGCACTACACTATCCGAATGCACATACGTATCAGGTAAGTATTTGTGATTTCACACCCACACGACAATTGTATGTTCCGATACAATCATAGAATTTAAATTTATCGGAAGGTGAACTATTCCGATATTACTTGTGAAAATTTATGGACGACACTACAACATTGGACATTGTGGCGTGTCCAACACCCCCACCACCCATACCACCACCAATCAGAACTCACAAACCGAAACGCTATCATAAACAAAAGAAAGCGGTAATACCGGTGGTAAAGAGTGTTGTTGTTTTGGACCCAGTAGGCGCTTGCGCTGATCTTGAAAGCGCACCTGAACCGGAACCGACAATAATATCGGAACCAGGCACACTTACAGTTCCGATAATTGAAAGCAAACCGGAACCGACAATCGTATCGCCTACAGCTACTGCGTCGGAACAAACAATTCCGGAACCGTCAACCTTGTCGGAACTAGTATTACATGTCAGTTCCGAAATACCATATCCAGTGATTAATACATCATCAGTAATCACAACACCAACACCAACAACACTTCCGATATCGAGTGAAGTTCCGTATGTGATAACAGCCGAAGGCGCTCAAAAACATAAAGTCGATGAATTTGTAAATGATGTTGTGATTCCGATATTGTGTAATGAATCAGTGACCACACGATATTCGTTTTATAGTTTGGTGAAAACTGTACAAGTGTTGGTGTTTGAAGGGTATGCGGCACGATTGTATAAAACTATTTGGGTGAATGTGTTCCGTAACAGCTCACATAGTGTGCAATCGAATCGCATATCGTCGATCGATGCGATATGCTATTGGTTGTATGTACGATTCATTGAACCGAATCAATTACAAACATTTACTCAATTGTATCAAAGAGAAGTATTGGTAAAATAAACTTTTATTCTTATTACATAATACCACCCCAACGTTGTCCGATATGTCGCTCGTCGAATACAGGTTTTCCGAGTTTCTGATTAATGTTATTGTGACGTTGTGATGCCCATCGACGAAAATTCTCAGCCGAATCAAGATCACATTCGTTCAGCGGGTGTGCCATGAGTTCAACTTGAAAATCATTACCACAATGATGGCATGGAAACATATCGGGAAGCGCTTCAACGAATCGACGAGCCGATGCACGTTTCGATGGATGATAGGCCGCGGTACTGGTGTGAAGCAAACACCATGTAGCACGTCCGATATCGGACAAAGTAGGTTGTTTCATATAGGGTCCGATCACCGTATACTGTTTCAAATGACAGTTACTGTACTGGTTTGGTGCACACAATGCGTTCATTGTATTTGATTACTGTTGTTATTTTTATTATGTCATATTAAATTTTAATTTAACAAAAAATATGGACAATCGTCGTCAACTATTACCGAGTTCTACGATTGAACTACCGCGCAATGTAAATCGTGATGCGGGTTTCGGAGAGGCTGATTATCGGGAGCGATTGCCTGGATTCATATCGGCAGACTTCAGTTGCAGTGATATGCCTCATTGTTCGGCAAAACGTCGAGCATGTTGTAATATTCGTTCGTATGCATGCAATCGTCCGTGTCCGAAACCGTGTGTGAGTCGATTGGACATGTTGTCATTGTGTATTGGTGTCGCCGAAAACGATCAATGCAACGATTGCTGTGGTGACGATCCACAGAATCATATGGCTGGTGCTGGAAACGGATATCAGAAACGAACGAGTACTGGTATTTTCGGAAACGGAGCACCTACGGCATGTGAACAATTGGCGTGTGTCGGATCGTGCTGTATGGGATCAAACGATCCGTGCGCATACCGATGCATCGCCGGTGATATTCACCAAGTGATTCCGAATGTTATCGGATCAACAATGACATCGTTACGTCATTGTGAATTGAATGAATTGTGGTCGATGTGCAAATAAATGCATTTATTAATAAACCCAACTTTTACAAGAGCTGTGGGGCATGTGCACCTACAACAAACACTTTGGATGCTTGTCAAAAAACGGAACAAAAAATTTCCGAAGTCTGTTATTGGTTGTCGAAGACAGAATCAGCGATAACCACCCACGGAGTAGGCTCCACGGGAATTGGAGTATGTAGCGAGATCTCCAATGTTTTATGATTTTTAAGAAAAATGTTTTTTGCAGCATTTGCATCACGATCCATAATAATTCCACATTGTGAACACATATAGACTTTTGATGCTTTAATATCGGTGATAGATCCACAACAAGAACAAGTTTTACTTGTGTGTTGTTCACCAACGATGGCAACTTTCGAACCAAATTGACGCGCCTTAAAAATCAAACGCTCACGGAAACTATAGTGTCTCCATGTGAGCATCGACCGCGTCGTTTTCGAGTTAATTTTTCGTTTGACTCGTTTGGCCATTTGGCTTGTCTCAAAAATCGGAATAATAATTACATCGTAATTTGTAACTAAATATTTCGCTAATTGTTTATGAAGATCATCGACGAGGTTCCGAATCCGTTTATTTAATCGTTTAATCTTTCGACCGAGACGGTAATGTTTCTTAGAATTACCTTTATCTCCTTTTGATCGTAATTTGTCAATTACACCTCCGATCTTCTCGAGTTTCTTGTTGTCGTTCATACCTACATGTATCACTTGTTGTTTCGATACATCATAGATCGTCTGGAACGTACGAACACCTGGATCAAGCGAACACACACGTAATTTATCGGAATTGGTAGTTGTTGTCGGTTCCGGATAATCGACCGGAACACACAGGTAGTATTCATTCAATCGAGTTCGTTGGATCCGACAATCATGAAGTATATCGACAGCGTTGTGACGCAGTTCCGGAACATGAAATCTCATCCGTTTTTGTTTCTTTATAGGTGTTTTACTTTCTGTCGGCCATCGAATTTGAATGATATGATTTTCTTTGTCGATTTTAATAAGTTTTTTAGCAACGTTAAACGATTCTGATCGTGTTTTCTTTCGTGATCGGAAACCTAATTTGAATTTTTTAATCGTTCCATTTTTGAAGCTCGCCATGCTTGTTTTAAAAGCTTCATAGGCATCGTATGTGCCACTCGCTCTAACATCAACACCAATTCGTTTCAACCAATTATTCCTTGGTTCTTGCATCATCTTACAATCATTTTTAACGACTTTATGATACAAATAACCTCTGAGTGTGTATGGTTTATTTGTTTTTGTGTTAAAAGAAGCCTTGTATTCATTACGAAGTTTGTCATCTCGCAGGATTGCGATAGCTTGATTATAACTCCATCGAACAGTATCAAAATAAATATTTAACTTCTTCCGATCATGTTTGTTATGAATTTGGAGCTTGTATTTTACTATACGAATATTTTGTTCGGAATACATTTTCCTTGTTTTAACTTTATTATCAGTGAGATCGATCATTGGATGTTGTTTTCCGGAAGTAGTTGAAGGCCATGCTAGTGATGAAGTAACATTTTGTGGTTGTTGTGTTTCCGGAACCGAATGTGATCTGCTTTGAAACCAGGTGTCACATGGAAAGAGATGAATAGAGTTATGATTGTTAATATTGTTTCCTTGTGGTATCCATAATTTTTCTGAAATCTGTTGATTTGTTGTATTCCAGAATGGTGAAATTTTTAAAATAGATAGTGACTTTGATTTTTTCTTTGATTTACTCCCAGTTTCAGACCTTTTTCGTTTCATACTGAAAAGATAGTAATGATTAACAATACATTAGAATATTGTTATTATTAACAAAAAATTTGACAAATTGCATGTATTAACTGAAAAAAATGTGTAGATAAATATCGGAACAATAAATGGGATTGTTTATTCCGATATTTTTTAAAAAAATGACAATAGTAAAATTCTTATACAAACCGTGTACGCCACGAAAAACACAATACTGGATCAAGTACGATCAGGGTGGTGCGTCGCTAGGTATTCAAGAGACTTGTAATTCAGTATCGGAATTACATACATTACTGAAACAATTATTCAAACCGGAACAAACGGTGGTGGAAATAGTCGACGATTTAGTAGTGTGGGAATGTGATCGTAACGGTGATCCGAAAATATGGCTATTTGAATATCATTACGATTTCGATCAAAGTGTGATGGAACTGGAAGTATATGCCATGTCGGAAGAATTCGTGTTGTCGATTCGTACAGATAATGGTGAATATCCTCAGACATCGTCCGATATTCCCAACACTCCAATGATTATTGAATAAATGTTTTATTGTTTTACATTTTGTAATAAACTTTTTCACCGTAATCCATTAGTGTTTGTTGTACATCGTAACTACTCAATGAATCGGTACAAGTATATTGAACATATCCGATTTTGTAATGCAACGGAAACGCACCAAAGTACAAATAGTCACATAAGGTTCCGGTCCGATACGCACTGACGTCCAGTTCGGTTCCCAACGTGCACGAAAGAATCACAAGATGACTATTATCGAACAATGCTTGAATGTTTGATTCATCGAAATGTTTGCCGAATGTATCGGGGTGTTGAATACTCAATAGTTTTTGTTGTTCGATCTCGTTCGGTGTCATTGTGTTGTGATTGAGTTTTTAGAACAGTGATAATAAAAATGAATATCGGAACCTGAAACTAACATTGTTTTTATAATATATACACATGTTCACCATATATAATCAATGATTTATTTTAATATATCAGAACATTTACAGTTCCGATATTTTATTGCAACATTTGATAATAAACTGTTTCACCATAATCCATGAGTACATTTTCTACTGAAAGACAAGTTCTCGAATCAGTACAATAATATTGAACGTATCCGATTCTGTAATGCATCGGAGAGGCACCAAAGTACAAGTATTGTCGGAAAAAACCAGGTTGATTCGGGGTATCGTCGTTTTCTATACCAAGCGTAATAGACCCCACAGACACCCGATGATCTTGGAATTTCTCGTTGAATAATCGTTGTAGCGAATATCCACAAAAGTATTTGGCAAATATTTTCGGATCATTTTGTATGAGCGATAGTTTTTGTTGTACGCTGTCGTATGTTGATGTCATTGTAATTTTTACCAAGTTTTATAAAATAATACCGGAGTACGCAACAAACATGTGTTTAAATATTATTCAATGGTTGTTGCGTTGCATGTGTTGTCAATTGGAACGTAATCAGGTGTTGGTTCCGAAATACAAAGTCCGACCAGTAAACGATAATACGTTGCGACAATACGAAATCGATGCATTAATCGCAAAAGAATTAAATGATTGGCAAGTGAGTCTGTATGCACAAAATGTTTATTTACAAAAGATTCCAGAAAAGTTTATAGAATCGAAACGCAACGAATTGATTCGAAAGTACAAAAATCAAACCACCGACACGGTATCGGTCAAAACTGTTTGACCACGACGTGATAATGCATCCGCGACTTTATTCAGTTTACGTGGCACCCATTGCCAGTCGAAAAAACATCGATTCAATGCATCGATTTTCTGAAACAAATCCAAATTCTGAACACGTTTATTGAGTCCGGTAACACCACGCACCACGTAGGTTGAATCACTTTCAAACGTTATCGTATGTGTATCGCGTTCAGGTCGCAAATGGTAATCGATGTATTCGAGTGCTTTCAATGCACCCATCAATTCGGCACGATTATTCGTAGTTCGTTCTTCCGATACAGGTCCCCATAAACTAATCACTTGTATTAGTTTTCGGTTTGGATCATAGACTTGTATGTAGGCACCATACCCACCGATACGTGGTTTCTTATGAGTGGCGCATGCACCATCCGTTTGTATTGAAATGTGAAACATGTTGAGGTGTAGTATCGGAACACAAGGTTTATTGAAATAATAAAATAAAAAAAAAAACAATTAACAATAGTTTTGTTCAATTTCGTCTAATTTATCACGAATCGATTGAATGGCATCACTCATATCACACGAATCACCGTCAATTTTTGTACGATACTCGACATTCTCGTTTTGATTGTTGTTACTGCGACGCACTTTGAAACGAATCCAACAATCGAATTCCGATACACGCTTTGTTTTCAGTGTTATCGGAGTTGATTCGGGTTTCGGTTTTGCGTGTGGATGAGGTATTTCGTATGCATATTTATCTGGTGGTGTTTGAACCTTAGGTTGCGCAAGCTGTTCCGGAACCGTCTGCCCCAGTGTTTGTGGTTCAGTAATCGTGTTTAATTTTGTACTTGCAACTAGGTTCATTGACGATTTCAATATCGGAATTGCCCTAACTGTATAATTGTCAAACATACAATTGATACATGGGTGAGCAGATGTACACGTGAATCGTCCTTTAATTATCGCGTGTCTCCCATCAAACCTACCACCATACGCAATTACATCTTCTTCTAATAAATCCCAAACACCATGCATGTTTTTCGGAGCGTATTGCCAAATTGAAAACGAATCTTTTGCGCTTGTAACACTGAAATACTTGCGAAGTTTGTTTGCATATGGCCAGTTCATGTTATACCCTGACCAAATATCGACTTTTTGAAGTGTCATGGTTTCGGAAGAAGTCAATTGGTCTGATGCAAAATCAAACACTTGTATTGGTTTGGGTTTCGGAATCGCAACACATAATGGTTGAATTTCATCGATACTGCTCTTAGTAAAAATACAACCAGTGCATCGATTTGTATCATTACACTCGAAATGTCCCGATAGTGTGGCCGTGTTGTTAAGAATGACACCACCGTACGCAAGTAAGACTTCTTCCAACAGATGCCAATGACCATGGGTTATTGGGCAACAATACCAGAATTTGTACGAATCAGATGGACTGGTCACTCCGAAATACTTTCGAACTTTTTGATCGTATATGTTATCTCCACCATAAATTTTCCATACATCAATTAAACGAAACGTCATTTCTTTGCCCGGACCGCTTAAACCGAAATCGAAACATTGAAGTGTTTTCAATTTATTATCGGACGATGGAGTTTCGGTGTTGGATGATTGAACTTCGGTTTGCGCAAGCTGTTCCGAAACAACTGGTTGTGTTTGAACTTCGGGTTTCGTAACAAACACACGCACTGATTGAATCTTATCGATGGGCTGCTCGAAAATGCAACGAGTACATGGATTTATTGAATTGCATTCGAAACTTCTGGGCACGGTAGCTTGTTCTCCGTCGATTGTACCACGATAGAAAAGAATCGTTTCATCCAACAAATGCCAAACTGTATGATCATTCATTGCATCGTGACGCCAGATCTTGTACGAATCGTGCGCACTCGTCACTCCGAAATACTTTAAAACCTTTCGATTGTAACTATGATTGTAATGATAAGCATCCCATACATCAACGTGACGAAACTTCATCGGTGGTGTTATCGGATCAAAATCAAACACTTGAGCCAGTATCGCAACAGGTGGTTTGACTTCCGGTTCCGACGCAGTAACTGGTGGTTTAATTTCCGTGTCGATTTTAGGTGCTGGATGTTTTTCGCTATACACACACCATGTACAGGGGTGTTCAGGTGCACATACTAATGCAAACGATACCGTAGCGGTGTTACCATCGTCACTCACTGTACCACCGAGATCCAACACGTCTTGTCGATACAAAAACCATGCTGCGGTACCGCCTGAACAACACGGTGTTTCATACGCTTTTCGAAACATCTTGGGCATCTTTGGTTCCGATATTTGCAGATACTCTCGTAATCGACGTTTGCTATTGGGATCCCAATCGAAATCGAGATCGTACAACACCAACTTATACAGGTTTGTAATTGTTGTATCTTTCACAAACCGTTGTTTATCGGAAGAACGACGTTCGATATCGGAACCAACAGTTTGTGTTACGATTGTTGTGGGTTCCGGTTTTGGTTCCGGTAACACGGTTTCCGAAATTGGAGTCATGACTGGTGCTGGTTTCTTACAAGTGTATACACACCACGTGCACGGAGAATCAACAGCACACAACAATTGATTCGGAAGTGTGGCGCTTTTTCCATCGTCACTAATTGTACCATTCAAATCGAGAATGTCTTGTTTGAATAGGTACCAACACGAATATCCACCCGAACAACAACGAGGCGAACCATAATAATGATATATTCCGTATTGTGGATCGGAATCCGGAATTTCTAGATACCCCACGAGGTTACCATAATCAGTCATTGCATTAAATCTATCATCACATGGTTTTCTAATACTTAATCGAATTGTTTCAGTATTCGGAATCAACACAAAACGTTGTTTGTGCGAAGAACGACGGTGATCGCATTGACATTCAACTACTTCCATTTTATCGGACGCAGTCGCTAAGCAAACACAAAATACAAATAATAATAATGAATGTTCCGATATTTTGAAAAACTATTGTTTATATACGAACACACAATACCGTAACATTGTCGGTAGAATACGCCGTGACAGCTTTCTCGACGATTATTTGTGATAATCGAGACACCGATGATTGTTTGATTAAATTCGCGACAAATGGACTGGAAAGAACATCCCACACCCCGTCACATGCCATCACCAGTGTCATGTTGGTGTGGCGGGCGCGTGCTGCACCCACATTAAATACAAACATTTCCGGTTCGACACTAATCGCACCGGGGTGTGCTTCTTTTACACTCATATTACCGAACGCACGTGGAACAGCCAATACACCTCCGATACGACCGAAAATAATCGCATCGTGTGGTATACGTGTTCGTTCGTCCATATTTGTGAGTTTGTGATCGCGTGTCATGGCGAGTATTTGTCCGGAATCGGAATCCACAATTAATGCACGCGAATCACCCAAATTCATTACATATAGTAGCTGTTTTTGTGTATCGTACAAAACAATTAGAGCAGTCGATCCACTATCACCGTGGTACATAAAACCAGCCGCTTTGATCTGTTCATCGATCGACGCGAAAAGATTTGTGACAATATCGGATGTAATGGGTTGATTCTCAATCGCACCAAACAATAGTGAAGCGAATCGAGATTGTAAACACATTGCGACTTGTTCGCCACCATGACCATCGAAAAGAGCATAACACCAATAGTGTTTGTAATGCGAAACCGAATGTCGATCTTCGTTGGCCGGTCGATAAAATTTATTATCAAACGAATACACTGATCCACTACCGGAATGGTAATTGGTGGTATTGTTCAATTGATTGTAGGTTTTTAAACGTGGTACTGACATTGTGCGCAACGATTACTAGTAATTAACTGTGATAGATTTTTATTCCGAAATTGAAATTGTAGTTTACTACAACCCATGGGGTAATCCTTCCGATCGACTTAGTAGTTGAACACCCGATGGGAGTCCGGTATCGCAACATAGAAAATTGAACGGTTCGGGTCTCTTGAACGGATCTTCACCAACGAATGTAGTGCGTGTGTGACTGTACGGATCGAGTTTCGCTTCAGTGTCTTCACTCTTCGATCGTTTACGTTTTGGTGCTGGTGACGATTCACTTACTCGACTTTGCACTGCTTGATCAACGGGAATGATCGATCGGTGTTTTTTTTTATCTTGGCATCCGGTCGATGTGAGTGATTGGATTTTTGATCCACGATTTGATCCTGATTTCTTATTGCTTTTGAGCATTACCGGTTCCGAATCGGAACCTGAATCATCACTATCAAGTGTTGTTTGACGGTACTCAGTATCGTCAAACTTTTCTGCGACTTCAGCATCTAAATGTTCTTTGTTTTGTTCGATGATTTTTTGATCAATATCAGCAGACTTGTTAGATCTCATACGAAAATAACTTATTAGTGCAATCGCCACAATCACAATGACTACGGTTCCGATAATATACCATCGATAAGCGAATGCCATGTTTTTAAGTGCTGCGGTCGATGGAAGACTACTGAGAATGTTCATGATGTAATGTAGCGGAGACAAATGATTAATCTAATAAAACGTATTAAATAAATTTTCGTGTTACGACGAAGGCGTTCCAGCCGGAGGCGCTGGTGGTGTTGCTGGTGTGGATGTGGTGGTAGTGCAATACCCTTGTGTACCGGACGATTGAATGTAGCATGTTGAACCGGAACCGACAGCGGTTGTGCAATCCGATGTTTGTGTACATTTCACGGTATTGCATTTACCGTTTGAACACGATTGATCGCTGCCACTTCCGGTACACTTGTAACCTTGACATACATACGGCAGGGTGGTGGTACTGTTCACATTTACATACATATTCGGACACACGCTGCTTCCGGTACACGTCGCTGCATCCAACCATTGTTGTCCTACACTCACTTGTTTCTCGTGATAATAGATTCCGTAAATCACCGCAGCAATCACAGCGATAATAGCTATAATCAATCCGATAATCGCCAAATAAAATATTAACTGTGTTGCAACTTCAGCCGATTCATACGTTACAAAACAAACGGCAATCGTAATCACTACAATAACGATGGAAACTACAAGCACAATGAATCCAGCATCCGATTTGACTTTGGCACTTGACGAATTCTGAAAGTTTTGTGTGATTTCAGTAGTAATCGCTTGAATCGAAGCATTCTTCGATACGGCATCGGAAATAATCGATGCGTTATTGGATTGTGTAACATCAACTAGGTTGGCGTAAGTGACACCATTACTGGTCAGTTTACATGAACCGCTAAATGTATTGTTTTGAAAGATCGCATTACTAAGCGTCGAATACGCAGCCGATGTCATGTTGGTACTAATTGAAGTTGCGACATTATCGATTACACTAGCGATGGTCTTACCGTGTGGTAATACTACACCTTGCGCTTGCGCGGTATCGACAATCGTTTGTAGCATTTGCGTGTTTGATGATTGCTGTGCTTCAACCGAATTCATCGATGTCGATGACATTTGAGTAGTATTCGATTGAGTTAGACCTTTTGCATTGATGATTGTACATCCGGTGACCGAAAGATCGTTCTGTTGCACAGTGGAATTTGTAGCACTAATACACGACGACGTAATCGCATTGGTCAATAGATTCGTAACATCGTTACTATTGGTGAGTGATTGTGTACTACCCATTTGATCGCTCAGTATCGGAACCGGAATCAGGATCAAATTACTAATTATGACACAAATAAATACAAATGACAATTGTTTATTGTTCCGATATTTTTAACTTAAACAATGTTTGAAACGTGTGTGCATATAGTACAAACACTGATTGTGTTGTCACTAGTAATTACCACTGTAGTATCCGTGAATCAATATGAGCAACCGTACGATGGCTTCGAGTTTAGCATGGATGACTAGTGATGACGACGGTGATCAACCTATATTCAGTAACCCGGCACATTCGGCCGCATACATTACACAACGTAATCGAATCATGCGCGAATATGAAGTCAGTTCCGATACGGCCGATCGCGCATTACGTCATTTCGATACCGATGGTGTTGTAGATGATATTGAAATTTACGATTATCGGAATGGTAACGAACCTGTGAATTATGAACAATTACGTCGTGTGAACAATCAACGTCAAGCCGCCCGGGATGCACAGCGCGACGAAGCGCTTTCGATTGCCGAATACGCATACAATGGATTTCGTAATGAAACGGCGATCGTGAGTTCGGAACCGCAAACCGCATTACAAATCGCACGACATCAAGCGTTGATTAGTGATGCACATAAGCATTTCGAATTACGTAAACGTATGGATGCTGCACACGATAGTGGAAACAAACAAGAGTTTTTCGAATCATTGAACGAATTCCAAGAAGCAGGTTCCGGTTTACATGATCCCGAAGTACATCGACAATTGGTATTGGCACGAAAACAACTTTACAATGTCAATCCCGAAGTATCACAAATGGAACAATTGGAAGCGAATCAACAAGCAGAAACCGCGGCGTGTATTCGAAAACTACAAGACCAAGTGATGAATTATTGGAAAATGACTACCGATATGCCATCGTTGCGTCACGGTAGTAGTGAATCCGATCAGTTTGTTTCGAAACAAGCACTGGAACATTTACAATTGGGTTTTCTGTTATGGATTCAACTCTTGAATGTGAGAAGTACAACAACGAACGAACCCGTATCGGAACCTACAACATCTACGGTTCCGATAATTACCGAGGTGATTGAATAAGATTTCGTTTGTAGTTTTTGAATAAAATTGTTTATTATTAAATTGTAATCTGAATTCGCAATCATGTCGGTGTCTTCTTTCTTACAAAAATTTCGAGATTATGTCATTGAGAATGCAGGATTTTTTGTGATTATGATATGTGTTTTCGGAATAATGTATGCCAATATGTATGGATATATTGACAATCGATCGACATTATACGCATGTTTGTATCTAGTGTACATGAGTCATGATCTATTAAACGACAAAATGCGTGAATTGAAACGCAACAATGAGTTATTAAACATGGAAGTGCAAACCACAAGCCGTCGCACGAATTTTCTACTCAGACATACATTAGCGAACATGGATGATCAAACGGAAGCCGATGAACGATTTTCGAAACTTCGACGTGAAGTACGCACACTTCAATCCGATATGGATGATATCAAATATTATTGCATGTCAAACCAGGAAACCGAAGAGGATGACGATAATCACGACGAAGAATCAGAATCGGAAAATGAAACAACTTTATTGGATGATATTAAAGAATTGTTAGTGGATGACAACGATGAATCGGAATCGCAACCGGAACCAGCTTCAAAATCGGAACTAAAAACACTATTGAGTAAACCAGCAGTGTTTCATCTTAGTGAATCCACCGGAAACGTTACGATTAGTGTAGTATCGGAAGAACACGATGATTAGTTTTAAAAAAGAAACACTTTATTGAATAAACAATTATTGTTGAATCACCCAATTGAATGATAATTGCATCATTTTTCCACTATCGCCCAATGCAATATTAACCGTTTGAGTACCGTGCAATGTCTCGGTACATTTACATACAGGTTCTGGTTCGCTTACAGCTACTGCGTCCGATACTGGTTCGACTTGCATAGCAACCACTGGTTCGGGTTCAGGTTCCGATACTGATTCGACTTGCATAGCAACCACTGGTTCGGGTTCAGGTTCCGGAACAGGTTCCACCATCGGCCATTCGTTGCGTTCAAACAATCCACGCAATAGCGCAACTTCATCGTTTTGTTTACTGATTGCTACCAACGAATTGTACATTGTACGCAAACGTTTGGCCATCACAAACCATTCATCCTTGTACGTTTCATGTGATGGTTGAATAAAATCAAAACAATTAAAATTTTTCACGAGATTTTCAAGACTTTCGTATTTGTTTTCGGAATCGACGTACACCGCCAAATAGTCGGTGTTTACGATCACTCGGTGACTAATGCCAAACAAATCTTCGGCCAACTTGCACGATATTGCGATACAATCACCATCGTTGATTTCGACATGGTGTCCTTTACCGAAACTGTATGCATTTAATAATCTATGTTGAACATTCGGTTTCGGTTCGGAATACTCAATCGTTCGTAGACCTAACGTAAACTCCGGAAAGAACAACGGCAAATCAAGTAATAATCGATATTGACAAAATCTACTTTGACAATGCAAAATACCAGAATCGTCATCGATCATACGTATCACAAACCCACTTTTACCCGATTGCTCAATCAACGATTCGATGTGTGCAAACGATGTAATCGTAACATCAGTGGTATCACCGTGTGGATACGTTCGGAAACCTAAATTGAATGGTAGTTTCTTCGGCGTAACAACATTCGAAACTAACGGTTCCGATATTATCGGAGTGGTTGTGGCGATTTTAGGTTCGGGTTCCGGATCAACCATTGGATAGGATTGTTTTTCGAAATACGCTTTCAACAAACCCAATGGTGTGAGATCCAACGACGAAAATTGTTGATACAACTCGGCAGCTTTTTCGATACCTGGTCTACGTGTCGGAACAGTTGTGTGATACAAATGAACACGATTTTGTGTAAACGAAGTATTGTGAAAGTCGTCACGAATTAGGTACATGGTCTTTGCAATCGGATCGATTAGAATATTTTCACCAAAATTAAATCCAAGTACTTTTTCGCATTGATTTCTTTCAACAAACATCAATCCGGAACACCAATAGAATTGGTTTGCGTCGGAGAGTTTAATTAATGCAAAAGGTGCGTTGTCCTTAAATTGTGTTCCAAACAAGAATCGTTTAAACAATTTGTGTGGCGAACCTAAACTTATAGTTGCAGACTCACACGCTTCCCAATGTTGAACTTCACGGCATAGATGATCCTCTTCTACGTTTTGATCGTTGACAATAATTAAACGACGACGTGATTCTGGAACTGCCTCGCACAACTGTTGCAAGTGAGCAAACGAAGTAATTTGAACTTTAGTGGCACCACGTTGCGCAACAAACGTCACATTAAATTCCTTCTTAGTATCGGTGGTAGTCATTGTTGTAATATCTCAATAATAAAAATAATAAAACAATGTTTTTACCAAAACTTTTTAGTTTTATATACAATTGTTTTCTATCAACCCTTGATTATCGGACGCAGTCGCTGAAATAAACAATCAATGATTGCATGTTCCGATATGATTACAAAACAAAATCAACATGAACACGAATTCACGAATCAAAGGAATTCAATATAATGTTTGGACCACCGAACAGATTCGTAAAGAATCGGTGGTACAAATCTCGAATCCACACATGTACGATAAAGACATTCCGAACGCGAATGGATTGTTCGATTTGCATACCGGAACCGTTGATAAAGAATTGGATTGTTTGACGTGTCATTCAAATATGCGCGAATGTCCCGGTCATTGGAGTCATATTGAACTACCGATCGCGTGTTGGCATGCACTGTTTTACAAGGCAACGATTAAAATTCTGCATTGTATTTGTTGGCATTGTTCACGTATTTTGATTGGACCGGACGATGAACGTGTACGTTTACTAAATCAACAGTTTCCGAAATCAGAAGATCGTTTACGGGAAATGTCGAAACTGTGTCGATCACAACGTACGTGTCGATTTGAACACGAGAGTTTTCGATCGGTGAATCCACTATATGCATACGGTTGTGGACGACCTACGATTAAATTCAAATTTGAGAATTTTATTTTGCGAATGAAAACCGCCACTACTACTACAAACCCGTACGATGATGTCGTATATCCGGATGATGTGTTACGAATATTTCATCGTATGCCTGAATTTCAATTTCAATTACTCGGTCTATCAACCAATCCGGAACACACAATACAATTGGTGGTTCCGGTACCGCCGCCAATCATTCGACCACCGGTAGTGACTGAACGTAAAACACGTGGTGACGATGATGTAACTCGACGATTACAAGATATCGTACGTGTATGTGCATCGATCGAACGTCAACGACGAAATAACACTAATAACAATAATATCGGGACAGCTTGCGCAACTGTGAGTGTTGTTGATTCGAATTCAAAGGCTGACGGTTCCGATATTTCAGTAAATGGTGATTTTTACGATTATCATCGACGTGTACGAAACTATACGTTTCAACAATGGTATGCACTTCAAGTGAATGTAACCAGTTATTACATTGGTGATATTATTGTCAAAGAGAAAGATTTCGTGAAACGATCAACACGTCAGAAACGTCTCAAATATCTTTCGAATCGTATTCAAGGATCGAATAATACCAAAGAAGGCCGAATGCGTATGAATATGTCAGGTAAACGTACGAATCAATCGGGACGATCGGTGATTAGTCCCGACCCGAATATTTCGATCGACGAAATCGGTCTTCCGCTACGTACGGCGATTGTATTGACCTACCCGGTAACGGTGAATCGATACAATTTTGTTCAGATGCAAAAGTATGTACGTAACGGACCATACAAGTATCCGGGTGCACGATTCATTAAAAAACGGTCGTCGAATACCACCTCAGTGAACGACAAAATTGATTTACGTATTGCCAAATTACCATCGATGCGTGAACTGGAATATGGTGATGTAGTGGATCGACATTTGATCGATGGGGATGTATTGATTTTCAATCGACAACCTTCGTTGCATCGCATGTCGATGATGACACATCGAGTGCGTGTACTATCGGAAGGATTAACGTTTCGTATGAATCCGTGTGCCACCACACCGTACAATGCCGATTTCGACGGGGATGAAATGAATATACATGTAGTGCAATCACAACGTGGACAAGCTGAAATGCGTGAATTGATGCATTTGCCGTTGGTTTCGGAACAGGCAAGCGAACCAGTATTCAAGTTGGTACAAGATGCGATATTGGGTTGTAAGTTATTATCGCATGACGATGTTCGTTTTACACGTGAAACGTACTTTCAAATATGTATGGAATCACGATTAGAAGATGTTTATTTAGAAAGGGTGACGGTTCCGGAACCTGTATTCACTGGTCGATCATTATTACAATTAGTCTTACCTAAAGATTTTTTTATTAAAACTCCCGATATATCGATTGATAATCGAGTTCCGATATGGGAGTATGGTGTGTTTAATGCATCGACCAGTAAGAAAATCATTCATTATTTATGGTTGGATTATGATCGGTATGTAACACGCGATGCGATTGATCGGTTTCAGCTATTAGCATGTGCATATTTATCACGGTACGGTTTTTCGATCGGATACGATGATGCATTGTCTCTACGTAATCATGTGAAACCATTATTGGAAGCCACTTGTGAACGATTCGTTGAGAATAATGCAAACCCGGCGGGAGCCTTTTCGGAATCGACATTACTACAACATCAACGTGCGATGGTATCGGAAACTGCATCACTGATTAGTCCGCTATTAAAAGAACATGTATCACCAACGAATCGATTTCGTATGATGATCGATGCGGGTGCTAAAGGTTCCGAATTGAATTTACAACATGTCGTAGCGTATATCGGACAACAAGATGTTAATGGTCGTCCGGTACGACGTATGATCGACAATACACGCACGTTACCACATTACGCACCGTATCATACGGATCCACGAGCGAGCGGGTTTTTGGATGCGAATTATGCGGACGGTTTATCGGCGAGTCAATTCAATCAAGGATGCCAATCGGGACGTGAAGGATTAATTGATACGGCAGTGAAAACATCGAATACCGGATACATTCAACGTCGTTTGATTAAAGCGATGGAAGAATTGCGTGTAGCGTACGATGGCACGATACGTAATGCCAATGGTGCGATCATTCAATTCTCGTACGGTGATGATGATTTTAATGGTCAATTTTTGGAACGCTATAAACTACATGTGACTGACTGTTCCGATATTGAGTTTGGTGAAAAATACTCCCAGTACCCGGAAGTGTATAGTTTATGGATGCATACGATTCGCGATACGATCACGAAAAGAAAAGATAAACGTGTCACGGTTCCGTTTGATATTTATCGGATATTGAACAAGTATGGGAATGTATCGGAACCGACAACACCGTCAATTCCGATACCGATTGAACAATTCTTAAAACGATTTAAACCACATTTACCACTCTTAAGTGAATTTATTATTAGAATTTGTGCGATAGATTTCTCCCAAAAATGGAACCAGGAGGTCGAAAAAGAAATCTATCGACGATGGTCGGCGGCACGTACACACCCCGGTGATATGAACGGTACGATTGCGGCTCAATCGGTTGGTGAACCTGCAACGCAAATGACATTAAACACATTTCACTATGCGGGTGTTTCGTCGAAAAATGTAACACTTGGTATTCCGAGATTGACCGAATTGATCGATATGACAAAACACATTAAAACACCATCCGTGAGTGTATATTTTCGTAATAGTAGTCTCGAGAATGTTTTAAAGTATAATCTCAAACAATCGATGGCATACGATTATATTGATCAACTTTACTTGACACACACCTATGATTATACGAAAAAAACTTCGTTCAACTGGACCGATCACGGACGTGTGTACGATATGTCAAAGTATACACGTATGGCGCTCGAACTACATGTGAATTGTGCACGATTTATGGAAACACGATTGAGTGTTTTCGATTGGAAGGCGCGTATCGAATATGCGTGTCGACGATACTATGGAAAACTGGTGGCATCGATCGATTATCCGCTCGTATGTTTCGGAGGCATTTACGATGGTCGAATCATGTACGTTCGATTAGCCAAAGTGTTATTGGTAAACAATACAAACAAATTAGTAGCGGAAACCAAAAAAACACCACGTGTCGAACCGGAAACTGAACCTGAACATGAACCTGACGTAGTAGGCGCTAACGCTGATCTTGATTGTGAACCCGAACCCGAAACACTTGAAGATGATGTCGTGGATGATTTAGAGGACATGGATGACGATGATTACAATGATGCAATATCGGAACCTGAAGTGGATGTTGATTCCGAATTAGATGACGCAATACCGGAAGATGATGTGATTGAATCTGACGATGATATGAATAATACTGACACTGACGGTTCCGATATTATGGATGATAACGATGAAACCTCCCTAATCGAAGATACTACAACTCCAATAGTTACCAATATCGACGAACAACAACTGTTTGATCGGTTTGTGCGTACGATATTACAAAACACGATTGTGTCCGGTATACGTGGAGTGCGACAGACACACATTACACGTACACCCGAAACTGATGATTGGTTTATTGAAACCGAATCCGAGAATACGCTACTAGATATTATGTCGGTGTTTGGTGTTGATCCGTATCGGTGTGTTACGAACGATGTAATCGAAGTACAATCGGTGCTCGGATTGGAGGCGGCATGTCGAGTATTATTCGAAGAGATTCGTAATGTATTATCGTTCGATGGATGTTATGTAAATGATCGTCATCCGAAACTACTAGTGGACACCATGGCGTATTATGGATCATTACAACCAGTCACTCGGCATGGTGTCAATAAATACGAATCGAGCACACTAAAAAAATCAACATTCGAACAACCACTGGATACATTTGTGAATTCCGGTATTCATTCAGCACACGATGAAATGCAAGGAGTAACCGAGAATCTCATGATGGGTCAAAGTGGATCGATGGGCACCACCATGTGTGATTTGCAATTGGATCTCGAGGCATTATCGAATGTAGTGGCACAACAAACCGAAAATAATGACAATCAGCCACTGCGTCCAAAAATGTTTTTCTAAACCGATTTAATTAATAATATATCGGAACCATCAATCGTTGTCAGTTCCGATACATGGCGCCAGTTCCCAACCAGCTACCGCGTCCGAAAAAGAAATCGAAACAAAAAAAAGCAATGGTAGTAAAAAGTAATTCCAAACGATTACCACGATCGTTACTTGTTTCGATACACCGTCCGATACCACAAATCAAAAGAAAAATGTTATCATTACAATTGGCACCTGATTCAATGGAACGTGCGCAAGCTATTTTATCGTCGGGTGATACACAAGAACATGGTGGTGCATTGATACTCGATGCCAATGGAACCATGCATTTACAAGAAACCAAAACCAATGCTCGCGGTTCCGATTATATTAATCTACCATTGGATATGTTTATGTGGCACACGCATCCACAAAAATGCGAACAGAAAGCAAGTTGTGGTCTCGGTATGCCATCATCAAGCGACATTGAACGATTTATTATTGATGCAATGCGTTCACCGTGTTACGCACATCTGGTGTTTGCACACGAGGGAACCTACGTATTGGCACTCAAACCATCCACGCGACGATTATTGGCATCCAAATCCACATCGGAACAAGCAGCCTATGCCAAACAAATCGCAGAACGTTTTGCCGATATTCAGAAACGTTTTCAAGAGAATTTCGAAGCAGTCGGTTACGATCGATTTCGTAAAGAATGGATGCAATTCGCCAATCAACAATCCATCGATGTAGTGTTTTTCAACAAATCAAAACTACCACGTTTCAAAATTGCACCATAAATATCGGAACTGGGAGTGTTCCGATAATTCATTGTTTTTTCTTACGGAAATGGAAAACCAACAAACGCATAAAGAAATCAAACGCCAAACAGTGGAAGATGTTGAAGCATGTCGAGTAGTGTGTGGTCGATTTAGGGACATACCTGCGTACGATAGTCAATGTCTAACAAGTTGTTTGGAACGAATGAATATGTTGACCGCTGCAGCGTTCAGTACACAACACCATAATAAATCGGAACCGTCAGTGATTCGATTACCTCAAAGTATTTTGTACCCTAAAAATTTGTAAATAAATACTTGTAACTTTACTATTCCGATATTTCATTGTTTGTTTTATTACAACAAAAATGGAAAACAACAACCCTAATCATGTTCCAATTCATTCGGTGTTGTCACTGGCATTGATTGAACTTGCTCAATGTGAAAAGAAATGTGAACGACAGATGATTCGAGACCAGAATCGTAATTGTGTAGTCGATTGTTTATCAAATCGAGCCGATGAAATAAATCTCTTTGTAAACAAAATCGAACCCTCTATGTTTCAACGATTTCGAAATGTAATTGGATTCTAAATAAATACTTGTACATTTACTATTCCGATATTTCATTGTTGTTTTTGTTTTCACCATGAATTCATATTACAAAACATATACGGGAGTGGAATTTAATCAACTCTATTCCACTACAACATTCTTTAAGATCACCAATAAAGATGAGGTACATTTTGGATTACCGTATCGTACCGGAACCAACACGCTCAAATTAGGTGAAGTGTATTCACCGACCTATTCAGGAGTTGGATTGTATTTTTTTCGTATGGAAGATTTTGTAAAAGTATTCAATAAGAATCTTCTCCCCTCACCAATTCACTGGATTCGGCAAGTCACGATTCCGGACGATGCAACTGTAACAGTGAGTGGTGATTATTGTTTCAAAGCGGATCGATTTGTACTGGACGCACGTACGCGATTTTTTGCAGATGATTATTTAAGTGAATCGCAAATTTTATCGTCATTGTTATTGGCTTCGGAACCACATTGTATGTTGGAAATCATACGAGCACCGACAATGCGTATGTATGCAAAATTGGCACGACCGTATCGTGGATACATTCAACAACATATTCCAGAATTCGTTTTGAGACAACGATTATTTTGGTTTGTATTGATTAGAGATACCGGAACACGGTATCGTATGGAGTGCCTTTGGTCGCATGTACCGGAATCGCTACGATCCGATGAATCGTTCTGGATCGAATGTGCCAATCAATTCGGTTATCGGATGATTGAACCGGGTGTTCCGGTATCGCTGAAAAAATCCGTGTATGACAACATGTATCGTCGACGCTCAAAACGTTTAAAAACAAACAATGTATCGGAATAAACAGTTTATTATTATTATTATTTTTCGATTGAAAATGAACATCATACATTCCGAAATTGTTATTGAATTAGCATCCGATACACATATCGGAAAAGTGTATTCAGGTGCAGAATTCAATGCACTATTAGGTGAACATGTGCGAGGACTATATAAAATCACTAATCGCTTAGAAGAACATTATGAAGTGACCTATCAGACTGGGCTTATGTCGATACTACCACACGAACAATTCAATCCGACCGATAAATGTTGTAAAGGTGGATTATATTGTTTTCATTTGGCGTTTTTATTCGAGACATTACATCGAAGTTGTCCGAACGGAATCCATTGGATTCGAAAGGTGACGATTCCGGACGATGCACAAGTATACATCGAGAAAGGAAAATACAAGTGTTCCAAATTCATAGTGAGTGAACGAAAACGTTTCTTTGTCGACGATTATGTATCGGAAGCCGATTTCTTGAATCCTGAAATACAAAACGATATATTAATGACTGCGTTTCAGTATGTACAAATCAAAACATCGAAACTATATGGATGTGTTTATCCGGCTACCACAAGTAACTTGAGGTATTTTGTTCCGGAATCGATTCTTGAACATCGTGATTATTGGTTTCAAAGTATATTGACCACAGCACGCGAAGAAACTAATTTTCCATTAGAAATCGCTCTGGATTTATTACCTGAACGATTCAAAACATCGAGCGAATTCTGGTCGGACCTATTATTGGCGAATATTAACATCGATCCGTATATTCCGAAAAATATGAAATCGATTATTGACACGCGTGTACGACGTAATTTACGTAGAAAACGACGTGAACATACGCGCGAAAATCAATCGAAACGTGTAAAGAACTAATTTTTATTGTAATAAATTTTTACTAATTATGATGCCATACCCAGTCGATAACTATGTGGTGACGGTGTTACCGTTACATGATTTTGTACAATACCTGGAATGGTGATCGGTACGGTCGGAGTTAGTACCGGAACCGTCGGTGGTGTATTCACCACTTGTCGTTCGTGAATCAATTGCAGGTATCGGACGAAATCATTCGAATGATGTTGTTTCAACAAATCAATGAATTCAGGTTCCGATAATTTTTTCACTACAAACGGTACCCCGTCACGAATCTTGAGGATATAACGACGTACATCGTCCGATGTAAATTCATCTGACGCAGTCGCTGGAGCCGAAGGCACTACTTGTGGTACTGGGGGTGCGTGTGATACAACCGTATACCCACGTTCCGATAATTGCGTATTAATCGTTTGTTGTAATTTACGTGAATCCATTTTCTCTTCGTGTGATTGTTCGGCGATACGTGCTACACTTTTTCGATCGGGAACCAATGGCATATGCGCCAATAACGATTGTTTCTCGGCTTCGACTTTATGAATCAGTTGTTCCATTGCGGTTGATTCGATCTTATCTTGTGTTACGGGAATCAATTGATGTGTTTGTTTCTCGGGTTGATACGCGAGTGTTTCCGCTAAACTCAATAGATTTTTCTTTAAGGAACTATCGACTTCATCTTGATTCATTTTCGACTCCTGGATGGGTGTATCGGAACCCACTGTCCAATTATCTTTCGGTGTGTGTTCGCTCAACTTGTTGATAAAATACGGTTCCGATGCACTATTTGACGACATAGACGATTTCTGGTAACTGAATACACGATTTGATTACTTTTTATATAATCGACAAACTTTGATGATTTTTAAACCAATTGTTAATTTTGTTTTTTGTTGGGATGAATTCTTACGTACAATCTGTTCCGCTCGGTGAAGCGATTGAAATTGATGCCGTATCGGAACCCGCACAACACATTGATTTATCGACATTGTTTGTGAACGTAGATGCTCGTCCACCACGATTACCGTCGTTTGAAAAACTAAATTATAATTTGGATACCTACGAAAAGAACGATACATGGTTGGGTACCGATCAAGATTTTTTATTGTTACTACGTGAACACTTATTGGCACACGATCGTATTATTTTCTCGTTTCTATGTACCTCACTGAATCGATTTGTATTTTTTATTTTCGGAAGTTTGAGTGAATCGGATTTACGATGCTTTCACCCTAATGAAATACCAACATCGAACACTCCACTATTTTCGGGGTGGTGTTCATTGGTACCGGACACCTATTATCGTCCGGTAGTACTGTCATCTCTGATGCAATTCATCGATGATTTGTTAGTGGTACATCATTTGGATTTACATCGTACCAAACCATTACATCAATTCGCATGGATATCTCGGAATGTTGATGATTCCGGAAGTGATGGTAACACCATCACATACACACGTTTTTGGTTTTGGGATATGCAAGTATTGTTTACACCACCGAGATTTATATTTCTATTTTATGAAGATGATTATGTGCGCTATCGGAACAATCAGTCGCGTGTTACACCACCGGTAGCATGTACACAATACCTACCAAATAAACACTCGATCGCTGTATACTATTACGAGATGTCTATGAGTGAAATCGTAGAACGTGTGGTTCCGATACACACGCCCACTATGTTTTTGTTTTTCGAAAAGTATGCACGTCATTTGTTCGATATATTCAATAATAGTAGTGAAATCACAGCATCGAAAGATTGTGATGGCGACGAATAACATGTATTACTAATAATCAACGAAGTGCACATCATGATGAATGTAGTGAGTATTGTCGAGACGCTGGCATCTCTAACGATTACAGCGACCCAGTTCACTGCAGAACATTATTCGGAACTCAAATATACACACGGTGTGATTAGACATCACGCTTCCGATATGCAACATTATTTATCGGATTTGCGTCGATTTGAATCACAAGGTAACGAGTGGAAATACAATACACGTATGAAAGATACGATCGAATCGATTGACGCTGTATTACATTTTTGTGAAACATATTCGAAAAAGAATGTATTGAAAAGATTTTTATTTAGTTCAAGTTATCAGAAAGAATTGGATCGTTTGGCGATGACTGCGTTTCAACGACATTTGATGTTGTTTTTGGTATTGGAAAACACACGTCAAAGTCGTGAAGATCATTATGTACGCCAACAATTATCGGATAGTGCACTAATCGATGTATGTGTAAATAAAATTCAAGATTAACAACAAACTTACTTGTAGTTTACTACAATATCATCCTCGTCGTCAGGTATCGGAATACGTTGATTCTGATAAGAATAACGAACTTTACCATTACGACGAATCGAAACATTTAGCATTTCTTCGTTTTCGGAATCAGAATCGGAACTGTCAATATCGTTAGTATCATCATCACTCTCTAATAAATCTTCAATATCCTCTTCAGACTCACTTTCACTCAAGGTGGCTGTTTCTTCCGATTCAGTTGCGTCTTCTTCGGTATCATCTTCCGAATCGTTCAAAAACTCTTCGTCGGATGTATGCACTGATTCATCCTCAGAAATTTCATCTTCCGATTCAATCACTGGAATCATTCGTCGACGTTTTGGTGCGACGACTTCCAATTCAACAATATGATCATCGGAATCCGATTCCGAAATATCCTCTTCGGAACTGTGAATCGACAAGTCATCACTATCATCTTCGGAATCGTACTCGTCATCGGAATAATCGTCACGTGCAATAAACTCTTGTGGTACATACACAGGTTGTGGAGCACGTACAGCACGTCCGGAACGTGTGGTATACACTACCACCTTTTCCAAATGACAATTCTTAAATAAACTATTATTACTTTTGCTACTCATTGTGTGTGCGATAATCAAACAATTACTTTTTATAGAATAGTAAAAAAATTTTCAACACTGCTGTCTGGGAGTACAAAGAATCAATGATTATCGGAACTATCAGTACTATATTAAAATCACACAACACTGACAATTCCGATACCATTATTATTTTACAACAATGAGTGACTGTTACGATACGCATTGTAGGGTATGTGGTAGTGTCGAGTGTTCGGGTGAATGTATATGTCGTGATGATTTACGTGTCGATGGCAAGGAATACAATCATGATGATCATGTTGTACTAGAAAACGAAGGATTCTATGAACTTTATGAGGCTCGTAAAATAGAAGCTCGTAATCGAAAACATAAAAATGAAAATTATTCGAAAAAGACCAATCGAAACCGACGAAACAAATGGTATGAGCAATCACTCGAACAACAAATTACTGAGTTACAGAAACGACCGCAAATTGTTTGTTCCGATAATGAACTGTATGCTCAACTCGAATCGAAACAACAACAAATCAATAAATTGTATGAACATACTGATAAACAGCGATCGGAACTGTCAATACTTCGACAACAATATTATAATCTCCGACATCAATATAAAAATTACGATAAAATTTGTCAAGAGAACGCACAACTCAAGAAAAAACTACAACAACTACAAAAACAAAAACATCAATAATACACTGATTATTCCGATAATCAATGATTTATTGTTGGATATTTTTGTATAAATTGACCAATTTTATGTTTATTAAATTTTTTTTAACTAAGAACGGTTGCGAAAATGTCAAATTATTACGATACCCATTGTATGATATGTGGAAGTACTGGGTGTTGGGGTTTCTGTTCCGACGACGATGATTGGTGGTTTGATAATTACTATGATAATTATAATTCATATGTTCCTGACGATTCCGAAACAACAATCGAAGATGATGCGTTTTGGTATGAACATTTCGAAAACCGAAAAGATCGTCGAAATTGGGTTGAATTAGTAAACGATGACAAACCATTACAACAATGTGACAAGTGTGAGTATTTGTATTGTAAAGGTGAATGTGTTTTTTACGACAAACGTTACGATACTCATTACGAATCTGATGATGACACCGAGTTACCTCCGATAATCACTCCAATACCGGAACATTATGAATCCTATAAATTCCGAAACAAGGAGCCACAAAGATCGAAAAAACTCTGGCGAAAATTAGATCGTCGACGTGAACAGTTATGTCGAACGGATGCATCACACCGTCGTGATTATCGGAAACTACAATCCGTGCATGATCAACAACGAACACAACTCGAAAATGAACGCGACGAATATCGAAAAGTAGCGGAGACGCGTGTTCCGGAAATCAAATCGCTTCGAGATCGAATCGAACAACTCGAAAAAGAGTTGAAAGTACAACGAGAATCGTATGCAAGTTTATTAAGAGATTATCGAAAGGAAAACGAAGAACGATGGATGTTACAAGCTCGCGAAGAGTGGAGACGTAGAACATGTCGACGCGATTCCGGAAATTATAATCCTAACAATTGTATTGTAAATCATGCGTTTATTGTTTGAGTACTATCCTACCTTGTAAATAAATTAATCTCTGTTTGTGTAAAAATGGCCGACTCGATTGCACTTTACTCACGATCGCAATTCAATATTGCATTCTATACTACACACCCTGAATTGTATCGACAAACCATGCAATGCTTTTCGGAACTGCAAGCGTCCTATAAAATATCGGATCTTGTGGTCGGTATTTCACAATGTGATTATCGAACACTACACAATCGTACCGATATTTCATTCGACGCTGCAGTGCTCTATGGTAACACGTTTGGTGTGTTGGATACCGGAAAACGATCGATGTCGATTACACAGGTGTTGGAACAAGCAGCCGATTCGACCGAACAAATCAATGAATTGCAAAATGCAATTTGGGAGACGATCGCACGTGATTACAATGGTGAAGCGTTGGCCGGAACTTCGTTACTTGTTGGTTCTCGTATGAGTTATCCATCGAAACTCGTATATTGTGTATGTGAACACGAACCATTATCGGGTAATCCGTTCACTCCGATCATATTGTACACAGTGATACGATCATTGATACAAACAGTAAGACGTTTCAATCAGGCGGTAAGTGAATTCGATCCGAAAGCACAACTTCGAAATATTGTGTTTGGATTGGATTTGTTTTTCGATAAAACCAAAACCAATAGTGCACAAATCGCACAACAATGTGCATTGGGAGTAGTGTCGATGTGTTCATCGTATTTACCACAATACCCAATCAAAGCTAGTGATGTCAAAAAGCGTTTGCTAGTGTTGGAACAAACCACCAAACCACGTGATTTTGTTTCAGTTGTGACTGCGTCACCACCTACAGTTCCGGCTCCGGTCGCACCACCAACACAACCAACATTCACAATGAGTTCATTGATTGAATTGTTACAAGGTGGTGCGACTACAAACAATCAAACAAACAATAACGTAACACCATCGGTTTCGGACCTTGTTAAAATTTTACAGAATGTTTCGACTACACCAGTTACCCCTTCGATTCCGGAAATCAAACCGGAACCGGAAACACCAACAAACAATACATTCAAACTTCCGGTAATCGCACCGATATCGGAACTACCACCACTCAATTATGATTCGTTATTACAAACACAACAAACAACAAGTTCAACCACTCCACTATTCAATAATCAGGTACCACAATCACCATCACCTCCACTACTCACTCGCCCCTCTCGATGGGTATAAAAACAAAAAAAAATGTAAAACACAAAGTAATAAAAAGTTTATTGTTAAAAACATGAACAACGAATTTGTTTGGCACAAAGAATTAGTGCGAAGAGTTTTTAGGTCTGTGTTTCGTCCAATACCACGTCTAGATTTATGTAAATTCGATTTCTATACATATATACACCGATACTTCTATAATCGCATAGCACTTCGAATCATTAATAATCACAGTGTTATGGTGTTTCGGTTCGGTATTGTTTGCTATTGCTTAGGTACACGGTGTCACTTTTCGGATTTGACGCCCATATATAAGCGAAAACATCAACAATTATTTATGACTTATAAAATATGAACGACAACGAATTTTTTTGGCACTCCACTATTGGGTGTTATACATTTAGCCACGAACGCAAATCGTTTTTATTTACAAAACAACTAGTGTATCAACGAATTCATAGTCATATCGGAGATCGTAGGTTTATTGATCGACACACACTTAAAAATCAGTTGACCATACGGTTCCGGTCTGAACCATATATAATCGGAAATACATGGTTAGAGTATCGAAATATTATACGCAAACATTTTAACGAAAAGAGTACGTTTGGAGATTACATTGTTTGTGTACGTTGAATATTCAATGAATGAGTTTGTTTGGCACAGTACTTTAATATCGGAACACAAACGATTCGTATTTCCACGATATTATGGCGACTTTCCGGAACAGTATGTTTTATCGAAATTACAATTCTACATACACAAACACCGATACGCGCATTATATGTTAGGATCAATCCAAACCAAAACAAAGAATAGTTTGGTTTATCGTTTTGGAATTATTACGTTTCCAACAAAACATATTGTTGTTTTAATTACTTATTTAATCACAAAAGATCATTACAATTCTCATTTTGTAAAATTCGTTGTTGGTACAGCATGAACGAATTTGTTTGGTGTTCCGATTTGATAGTGGAACATGATGTGTTTATGACCACAATACCGATTCGACTGATTCATCGTCCGAGTGTATTGTTCGCATGGGTTTCGTTCCGGTTTCACTCGAAATTACATATCTATTATTCGATACATCGTTATTCGAATCGTGAATATTGGAATTTCGGACGAGTGAATCCGATGCTATCGTGTCGATTTAACGTCGATAAGTATAATGTTTCCGATATAAAACATGTCAATCGTTATTTCTGTTTTCGGAATCATTATCTTATTGTATATGAATTGAAACCTTAGAATATGTATGAATTCACTTGGTGTTGTGATATTCCGAAATCGCATGCATTGACTGCCGATCATGAAACCAAAACTTTACAAATCGTTTTATCGAAACAATCGTTTTATTTACAACTTCATCGATACAAATATCAAAATTATAATTTATTTAAAATACGTTTCGATTTAATTCAGCAACACGTTGGAGAACATAACACTCCACAAATCAAACGATATTGGGGTGGTTGTTCTCGAGAAACACATGTCATACGTCATTGGTTTATAAAATGGTCGCATGTATTACAACATTATATAAACTATTAATATTTTTTTTTCAATTCATTATTAAAAAATGAATGAATTCACTTGGTATTCCGATATTCCGAAACAGAAAACAATCGGATCGAAACAACAAGTTTACGTAAGACTACATCGGTGTTTGCGTCTGCAAGCGAAATTCATACTTTGCCGAACAAGTACGTTTCGATTTATGCTCCGGTTTCGTTTGGAACATTATCGACGCGATTATACCTGGTCGAATTACGCATTTAAAATCAAAATTCATTATTGTTATCAATCTGATGCAGTTGGTTTTTTGGAAGTATAAAAATGAACAACGAGTTTGTTTGGTGTTCCGATATTCCGAAAACAAGAATTACTGGATCGAAACAACATTTCTATTATACAATACATCGATATCAATATCGATTTAAAACACAGTTGGCATTTGTATGTGATACAAATCGTTTTGTTATTTGGCAAATCTATTCATGTATTCACGACCTTGAAGGTTTATCAGTAATGCAACATTTAAACAAACTGATTTGTATCGGAATGCCTGTGTTTTATATAAATATATACGATTGATTAATGTTTCATACATAATTCCACTAAAATAAATGTGGTGATGGCACCCAGCAATGCAAACAATGCTACCCACCAGATGTTTTGTTGTTGCAATCGATCTGGACCTTTTTTCTGACGTGTAAATACCGGATTGTAGGTGTACATAATCGCAACGACTGCCAAAAATGTAATCAATGGAATACCGTACAACATTAGTTTATGTGGCCATTGAACACTGTCGGTTCCGGAACTGTAAGTGGTGGTAGTATCAACATCGTACGCGTTGGTTCCGGAAGCACTGGCGTTGGCATTATCGGTCGAGAATTCGGTTCCGCTAATCGTTGCCGTTTCCGTAAATCCATTCGCACTGGTTTGTTTGTATGCGCCAGGATTATTACGACGTTGCATGTAATTTTGTGCAATCGTTGACATTGTGTTACGAATTATATCTAAATATGTATGAATAAAATTTTTGTTTAATTAAACAATCTCGGAAACAGATGTACATGCGATGCGTAAGCTGGTCTCAATGTTTTTCGACCTGATTCCAAATCGTCGCGTTGAATATTCAATAGATCACTATCCGAAAACCATTTCACATCAACTTTTTCACGTGTCACTTTTGATTGAGAGTTTTCGTGGAGGCGATGCAATCTTTGATTCAGCCTTTCGGCGTTTTCGTAATCGACATACACAAATAAACATACATAACATTTCTTATGATCGTATGAAGGTTTCACAAGTATCGGAAATGGATAGTGATTTTTCAGAAACTCATCGGTTTGTGCCCATAGTTTGATTTTGAGTGCCATGCAACTACCAAACAAACCACACGTTTCTTCCGATGCTTCACGTGCTGCTGTATCGATCACGGATTCACTCAAATCTTCACGAGAACCACCGAAATCACTATACGATCTAGCATCATTACCCCAACGTTCACTACCAAGTAAATACACTCTTTCATTGGTTTCCGGGTCGATCGACCAAAATGTAATACCGGAACCGTAATGATTCAGTGATTCCGATATTACCAATTGTGAACACCAAATTTTGGTAAACTTTGACATTATTGATCATTCTATCTTATGGTCTATTTTACACACATACGATTAAACGAGAGTAATTGTCGGTTCCGATAATCATGTAATCACCAGCTACCGCGTATCGGAACCGTCAATTGTGTTTGTTTGAATCAGTGTACCAATGGCAGAAAAAAACCCACATCGAGAACGGGTTTCTCCCACGACGCAAATCGTGCGATCGTTTTTCGATCATTTTCCGATCGCACATTCACATATTGAAAATTACAATTGGTTTGTGCATACGATGATTCATGAAATCATTGCGGCACAAGCACCAGTAGCTATACGTGTTCGGTGTTCGGATGACAAATTTTACGATTATTTCACGATGCGTTTCGGTGCATATTACCTATCACCACCCACATTCGATGCCAATACCAATACGCTCCATCATCGACGTAACGGAACACCCACCACTCGTATGTATCCGAACGATGCACGATTACACAATCTCACGTATGCCGGTAATTTCGGAATCGACGTTCACATTCAATGGCATGATATGAGTGCGCATTCGCATGCGATCGCACCTCACGATCAGCCAACACTACTGAAACGTGTGTTTCTCGGAAAGATGCCTATTATGTTACATAGTGATTATTGTGCCACAAGATGTTCCAGCGCTTCCGGAAGTGCGACCTCCCCGTACGAAATCAACGAATGTCCATACGATATGGGTGGTTATTTCATTATCAATGGTAATGAACGTGTGATTTTGGCTCAAGAGTATATCGCACACAATCAACTATTGATTCATACTGCGAAATCGATGGCCGAGTATCGATCAACATCAAACGATACCATGATTACTACGAATACACTCGTAATGAATCTTTCGGTGAGTCGTCAAACCTGTATGATACGTATACCGTACGTCGATAAAGAATTACCGTTGATTGTCGTGCTTTATGCCATGGGATGGACAGATGTTTCAGTACTAAAAAATAATTTACACGAATCCATACATGATCTATTCGATCAATGTGTACATAGACAAGTATGCACGCAAACGATTTTCACATCAACTCAATATGAAATTATATCAACAAACGATTATACTCCGATACAATTGGAACATGCTTCGTTATTGTATGTGGCGAATCTGTGTTCGTTCAAAACCGGCAAAGATATCGGAATACGCATTGATGCGATGCGTCACAAACTGTTCCGAGATTTGTTTACGAATATACCCCTACAAAACACTTGGTCGAAAACACTAACACTGTTATGGGTGTTTGAGAGGTTGGCGCGTGCGATACAATTGAAAACACCAGGCGACGATATTGATCATAAGAAAAATCGACGTGTGTATTTTGGAGGGTCTTTGCTGGCGATGTTGTTTCGGAATACGTTTATTAAAATCGTTAGAGATGCACGCATATCGTTACAACGTGATTTAAGTGAACACAAAAAGCCGGATTTTAGTTTGGCCTTCAAATGGTCAACTCTAACCCATCAATTCAATCAAGCACTCGCGACTGGTAATTGGTTTCACGAACGACCATCGATCACTTCGAAGACCGGAATCACACAACAATTGAATCGTCAATGTGGCATGGCGGCGTATTCACTCACACGACGCATCAATAACACCTCGAGTCAACACGATGGAAAGTCGACTAAAGCACGTGCATTACACAGTAGTTCGTACGGGTATCTGTGTCCATGCAAATCACCGGACGGTCATACCATAGGACAAGTAGTGGCATTGGCATTGTTTGCTATCGCAACGATTTCACTTCCACGTGCAATCAATTATCATTGTTATTTTAAATCGCTTGGTGTGAGTATCGGAACAGACAATACTAATCAATCAACTGTTGGTTCCGATATTTCTGGTTCCGGAAAAATATTTATGAATGGAGCATTGATTGGGTATCATTCCGATTTAAGTTACCTAGAACGTGAATTACGTAAACTGAAACGTAATCCACAATCAGGTGTACATGCCCATACATCAATTGAATTGATCACACAATACAATGAATTGCATGTACGTACGGATGGTGGTCGATTCATTAGACCACTCGTTCCTTTACATTTATCGGAACTAACAGTTCAATCGAATCCGATAACCAATAATCTGTTATTACAACGAGTATTGAATGATCCAAGTGTATTGCAAAATGTATGGCATAATGGTGAATCGATCGAATGGTTGGATCCAGCAGAATCGAGCTCCTTACAAACTCGATTGTACTTTAATTCGGATTTCAATCAATCCACGAAATACTTACAGTTCCGGAACCAGTTTCACCCACAAACCAATTATTATTTGGAAGTGTTTGATAGTTGTATGTTAGGATTGAGTCCATCGTTTACACCGTTCTTGCAACACAATCAACTGCCACGTAACATGTACCATGCCGCGATATCGGATCAAGTGATTAGTGTTCCGCTATTGACCGTAAACGAACGTTTCGATACACAAACACATTCGATGAATTATTTACAAAAACCATTAGCACAAACAGTTGTCGAAGAAGCGTTAGAGTTACTCCCGTCGGGTCAGAACGCAATCGTAGCGATCATGTGTTACGATGGTTACAATACCGAAGATTCAATTATTATGTGTCGACAATCAATACAACGTGGATTCATGAACTCGACATCGACACGATCGCAACGATGTGAACGTCGTAATTACCGATCGGTCAACGAAGAGTATGGGTGTGGCGTAAACGCCACTACCGATCGTACGAACAATACACGTTCGTTTTCAAAAGTCAATTTTGAGACTGGAATACCAGCCTTAAATACAGAAATCGTACCGAACGATGTTCTGATTGCGAAAACATCGATTACGTATGGTTCCGATGGATTTGAAATCAGTCGTCGTGATTCGTCACTAGTGGCACGACACCCGGGAGCGGTCGATGATGTATATCGATTTGTAACCGATACGAAAGGAAACGAAATGATTCGTGTGCGTACACGACGCCAGCGTATTCCGGAAGTCGGTGATAAATTTTCATCACGGCACGGTCAGAAAGGAGTGATTGGTGAATTGATCGATCAATGGGATATGCCATTCAATCCACACACGGGAATGACACCCGATATTTTAGTGAATCCACACGGATACCCGTCGCGTATGACTATCGGACAATTAAGAGAATGTTTAGCAAGTAAAGCGGCGTGTTTCACCGGAAGTGTAGATACGTCGATTCCGATCGAAGAGTTATCGGATGCGCAATGGAAAACAGTACTAAAAGAACACGGTTTCGATTCGATGGGTCGTGAACAAATGTATAATGGTAGAACAGGTGAACCGATGGAAGCCTATATATTCATGGGTCCCGTGTACATGGAAAAGTTGTGTCATATGGTATGGGCAAAACATCATGCGCGATCACATGGTCCGGTACAATTACTTACGAGACAACCGGTCGAAGGCAAAGCACAAGACGGTGGTATTCGTATCGGAGAAATGGAACGTGATGTCATGGTAGCGTATGGTGTACAAAACGTACTGAATGATCGTATCATGTCGGACGCGTATCAAGTATGGATATGTCGACGTTGTTCGACGTATTGTAAACACTCGAGTGAAATGCACCCGAGTGATAATAAGATTATTAGTGTTTCACAACCCGTTACTAAAAATACCGGAACACTAAATGTTCCGTATTGTCATGTATGTAAATCATCAACACAAATCATCGAAAAAACGCTACCATACGCTTCGAAACTGTTTACACAAGAAGTAAAAGCATTGGGTATTGAAATGAAATTAGAATTATAAATTATTTTATTTATTACAAAAATTATCGGACGCAGTAGCTGAGCGAACACGCAACACTGCTTGTTCCGATAATCAGTGATTCGTATTAGAATCACAAAAACATTCAATACAAGTGGGTTTACCACCGACACTAATGCACTTTCCATAATCAACGGTTGTTGTTGCTTGTCCGGAATTACATCGTACACAAAATAATCGTTCACATTTATGGCACATACGTACATTTAATACTTTGACATGACACACGCCGCACTCTTCGAGCTGAAAATAAACTGGTGTTGACATGATGATTTTTGACATTAATCAATCAAGTATTAAAATTATCGGAACCGTCTGGTCGTATTAACAAATCGAAATCATTCCGAAATCCTCGGCTTCAGTTCCATGAAATCGCGATACACACAATGCACAAATTGCCTTTCCATCTACAAGTTCAAATGTATCGGGGTAATGTGTGTGGTATTCATACTTGATAATATTGGCAGTTTCATCGCAATCGGTACATGTTCGTCGACGGCACTTTGAACATATAAGAACACTTGGCACTTTTCGAATACAAACATCACATCCCGGCATTTTCGAAAATAAATAAAGATTATAGTACTATCGAAGTGATATCTTCTGTATTTATATTGTCATCAATATCGGAATTGTCAGTGTCGGAACCGCTACTATAGGTATAATCTTCGTCGGAATCACGAATACACCGATGACACAATTGACAACGTGTACATTTGGCCGCATCACAATGCCGACAATACACATGACTACAAGCGTAGCAGGTTCCGATATTACAAGAGAAACACCACACGTGTAATAATTGATAGAAACGTTGACAATTCACACATTGTGATTGGTAGCGTTTTATCGATGCGAAAATCTCATCTTCTCCGGTATCGGAATCAGACATAGTATTTGTTCAGAATTTAATTACAATAAAATACAATATGTTTATTTTTATACATTAATAGTATCACAAATTTTTTCGTAACAAAAGTCTTTTGTATCTACAATCGCATCATATTGCTTTACCCAATGTTCGAATTCCGTTTTCGGAATATCCATACCACCTTGAATTCCGAAAAATTTATGCAATAACGCAAACGCTTTCGGAATCGAATGTTGCGCTTCGTTGGCGTAAATGTGCGGCAAGCGTTCATGAGCAATATACTCCAGAAACCATTCATTGATTAACTGTTTCGACGTAGCGGGAGTTTTCGTGGGTAGAATCTCTTCGTTGAAATTCAAATACAATAATAACTCATAGAAATCAAGTAAATGTTCATCGGTCAGTAATTCCAGTGAATACGAACAATCGTAATCGACGATTAATAGAGATCCTTTTTCCAAAAAGAATTCCCATGCGGGTTTCAGAGACGCGGGAATGGCATCAACGAAATATTGATAGGTTTTTTCGACTGTATCGTTCGGTTGTAGTGTACATGCAACCATGAGTTCCAAATAACGTCTAGAACATTGACAAATTAATGGAATCAAAGACATTTTTATTATTAATGTTTTTTTTTTAAACAAAACATACATATTACTACTCTTCGTGAATAAACGATTTATCAGATTCCTCCAAGACAATTCCTTCCATCATGTATCGGAACCGTAAGTATTCAGCTCTCTTGTCGCTTCCGATAAATTGTAACCAAAAGGTGCGTAATACATAGAGCGGAAACGAAATCATCGAACGTATGCGTACAATAAACAACACCATCAAAGAATATTCCGGAACCAAAGAGACTTGCAATAGTTTTGTTGAATAATAAAATTGACCGACCAATAGCGATATGTATGTGGTAATAATCAATACTCGACTGTACGAACGAATTGCAGCATTGACACTGGATCCAGCACCGGTATGGTACGACACACGAATCAACATCAACTCCAGCAGCATACAACTCAATAATCGCCACGTGTACGATGCACTCGAACTTTCGAACAATATCGGAAGTAATCCGATTCCGGTACATACGTTTGTGTATGCCACAGCATAATCCAACATCGCAATCAACACTATGAGTAAAGACATTTTTTTGAATTCGTTCACAAAAACAACAATAATAATATACGAACCAGCAACATTCATGTATTTATAAAAAGTTTTTTATAAAATTGTCAATTTATTTTCACCTCAAAAATGGATATCGATATTGACGAAACACTCACGGTTCCGGAACACGAAATCACGCAACGACAATACGACAATGCACTGATTGATACACATTTTCATCTCGAACAATTATGTTTTCATCGCGATCGAACACGTGCCTTGCTGAAAGAACAAAATCGACAAATACGAGCCGTAAATAAAAAACTCTCAAACTATATTTACAATGTACAAATAAAGCAGTGATTTCTATTGTAAAAACATTTGCGTTAAAATATGTTCAGCGGACGGATACGATTCCGGTGATTTCGGAACTGCGATTCGATGAATATGATCCGAATCTTTCAAAACATCATCAAGAATTAGCTCGAAAAATTGAATTGTATAAATCGATCCACCTGCACGCATGTCACCTACGGACACATCATTCGGATACCATTTATGAATCATTTCCGCTAACATACGTGTATCTCTTGACGGATCGTACCGTGGTGAACGCCATGATTCGGTCGGTCTCAATAATGTATGATCTTTATGTTCGTGAATAATCAACCCGAAATCAATCAAGTACGGCGCAACCGAACCAAAACCTTGTATTTCCGATATATCGACTTCTTGTTTACCCACGCCGATTAATGAACTAAATTGATCGAGTGCCAATCTTTTCTGAATCAACACATTCGATCCATGAATATCGGAATGGGAGATTTTGACTGATTGCATAAACTTGATCGTGTACAGTAACATCACTACGACATAATCCATCGCATTCAACAACAATTCGGTATCGGTTTCATTAAATGTCGTAGCATGTTCAATGTATTCCGATACCAAAAACGTTTTCTTGCGACACATCGTATACCCGTAAATGATCGGAATCGTAGGCAGATCGAATTGTCCCAATAATCGATAGGCTTTGATTTCTAATTCGAAACTATCGGGACACACGTCATCTACGTACACATGTCCTTTATCGTCACGACGTTCACGTTTATAACAGTTTTTTAGTTTTGGTGCGACTTTGATCGCTACAGTTCGGTGTCCGCGTGTAGTAAATGCCTCATAGACTTTCCCTTGGCCACCCTCCCCGATTTCTTTTAGTATGCGAAATTGTTTGTTCAATATCGGTTGTTTTTTCGATAATGCACAATCTTTCACCTGATGGGGCAAAGCTGGTAATGTCTGTCCCAGTGTCAAACTCATTTTTATGAATTGTCTGATAATTACTATCTAATCCGATACAAAATATAAAGGCATTGTATATCGGAACAAACAGTTTATTGTTTAATTTGTTTTTTATTCACAAAAATGGAATCGCCTGTTCCGATATCAACGCTACTACAAAATGAGTGCATTCAGTTGTTTTTGCAATTGAATGATACTGCTCGTTTCGGTAAATTACACGATGTTCCGGAATCGGTAGAAGTTTCGAAATTTTATGCAGTACACGGTGATGCTCATTGTTTTCGAAATTATTATTTGTTCGATGAAATGGTTACTGATTGTACCGACGCATCGATTATCGACCAAGAGAATCCGAATTGCGATCTATGGTTGAAATCGTACGAGGCGCAGATTGCCAAAGAAGCGAGTGGTAATGAAATTACTCCACAATTGAGAAGTTTTAGTGGAAATTGGTATTTGGCATTGAAATTATGCCATGATTATCGGGATGAAAGTTCTCATATTCCGGACATAGTGGCGTATCGGAATATTATTAGTAGGGTGTGTACTGCATTGGAACGATTCTGGGACGAACATATCAAAAATAGTAGTACGAAAATCACGCTCGATAAATCACGTCACCAAGTGTTCCGAGATTTGTTGTCGATTTTCACCAAACCGATACGATTTTCGCTTCCGAAACGAATCATTCCACCGGAACATTGTACTGATGTTCAAACTGCAAACGCATGGGCATCTGCGCAACGACCAGTGGCATCGAACGTCCAAACGTTGATATTGGATACATGGGATCGTGTGTTCATGTATTACGGATGGTCAGATTACCTTACGAATAAGTTTCCGAAAATCTTATCATTATTGCATTACTTTGATTTTGAAATGGAAGTACCAAACCCGGAAGATCTTACACGTCGATTTGCTACAAAGAAATGGTCGCCAGTGTTGTACGAAATCGATCGTGAATCGGAATGGAAAGCGTTTAATCAAGTCGATATCGTCGATTTAAACCAATCAGTGACGATTCCCGATTTTTGGTGGGGCACTGAATCGTACCGTCGATTCCGGAACCGACAATTTACGGAGAAACTCGAAGCGATTCCGGGTTTCGAAGGATCGGTCATTACGCAACCGACTTTTGCAGAGCGCCAACGATTAATAGTCAGTCAACTTATTTTGTAAAACATTTTTTGTTATAAATAAATTGTTTTTCTAAAATATCGGAACAGTTAATGTTATTGTTTGTTCCGATACGCAAAAAATGGAAGTGTGTACGTGTGAAACAAAAGATTAAGCAGTGGTGGATGTGTCGGTTCCGAAACCAACTGTTCCGTTTCGTGAACAACTACTCCAATATCAACGAGAAGCAATCATTCAAAAACGAGCAATGATCATGGATTATGCTAATTTATTGATCGAATATTACAAATACGAAATGATTAAAGCTGCACGTGAACGATACGGATCGATGAATTTTACGTTACTTAATCACGAGATAGCCGATCGAGCAGACCTTGAGCTTGATAAATCGGGTACATTTCCGGAAGATTTTTACGAACGAATTGAATCGTATTTCAAGCAACCCGATATGCAAATAATTTGTAAAATTAATCGCTCTGAACACAAAATCAAACTTATATGGAAGCAAAAATAATATGTTATGTATAAAAGCCATATTTATGTAAAATTTTGTTTTTTCTTTAAAACCACAATGAGATTCTCCGATCACTTGAAAGCGTTTGATGTGCAAGCCACGAATATACTCAAGGCATACGAAGAAATATGGGACACGCAAATATCGGAACTGGCAGCGGTTGTGATTGCACGATTACAAGATGCACTTGAACCGATTGTATTACACACTATACGAACCAACGCAAAATCACAACAGAAATTCATATGTGATTTTTTTTCCGATACGGAACGCGAACAATACGCGGATACACTTCGACACATGTACCGTAGTGTACCTACTACTCAAGTGTTTATGACTCATATACTCAATCATTTTAATCAGAACGGTTTCAGTGTCATGTGGGCAACCACCGAACCAACAAAACTCACGATCGCATGGACCATCGATTCTGTTAGACACATTTTTGTAAACATGTTGTAACTAAATACTTTATTCTAATTCTCCACGTACAGTAATAATCATATCTTTTACATCAAAACATTCATGCACTGCCAGTTCCGGAAATGTTTGTTCTAATCTTGTCCAAAATGTTGAATCACAATCGTTACATGTTGGTCCACGAACAAATGTGATCCTGTTCCGATTTGTATCGTAACAAATTGCTCTACACTGTTTCTCTTCAAATAATGCCCAGATCTCGTCACACCAGTTACCACCTGGCATCAATCGGTCCAATGTTGCGTCGTCCATGTGGTTTTTTTTAACTAAAAAAAAAACACAATGAATATCGGAACTAGAAGTCTATGTGTTATTAAATAGTAGTTAAGCTTCCGATATTATTATGGGTGCATGCAAATCGAAACATAATACTTCTGGTTCCGATATTGATCCAATGATTTCGTCACCACAGTCATCGACAGTTCCGAAACCGATTACACCCTTACGTCAAAAAGTGATCGACAATAAAATTCGGTACGAACAACAACAACATCGACGTCGTATTCGAGAAGATCAATGTTACGATGATTATTTGAGAGTCTATATTGCATATTTAGAATCGGAATTACTAATAAAATCTGAAAAAGGCGTGACTTCGTTACGTGAATATCCGATCATTGTATCGTCGATTCCGGAATCGCGTGGACTGGGCAAACGTGTGCCCGATCAATTTTACATCAAATTACGTGATCATTTCGTGGAGCAAGGTTTCGAAGTCAAAATGAAAACCATTTCGAAACTAATCACGATTACGTGTCCCGATATTGTATCCTAATATAAATACTCAACTATCGCATATCGGAACCGCCAGTTATTGTTTGTTCCGATAAAATGGGTTGTTGCAAAAGCAAACCGAAACCGAAAGTTTACATTGAGGTTGCCGATTCCGAACACAATGATACTTTCAAAGTGATTCCACTGGATGAATCTATACCCTCGCCGATTGTGAAACCAACATTATCGGAATTTCAACAACAATTGGTGGAAAAACAAAAGAAATACGAATTGGAGAAGATTGAAATCGAACGAATCGAGAGACAAAAATACGAGGATTATTTTGATTTATTGGTCAAATATTTACAAAACGAACTCTTGAGAAAGATCGAAAAAGGACAAAGATCACTCAACAATTATTATGTGCTTGCACCAGAGGTTCCGGAATCGAAAAATTTTACTGAAATACCAACGTGGTTTAAAGAGAAACTTGTAGAATACTTCAAAAAAGAAAATTGTAAAATTGAATTTGATCTTGAAAACAAAACAAGAAAATTACTTGTATCGATTTATTGGTCACCACCAAAACAATAATAAATTACATTTGTGAAATCGATATCGCTGGTAAATTGTGTTGCATTGTCTCTGATTTTGATACGATCACATCCTCACTATTACTAAAGCAATGAATCGAACGTGCTGGATTACGCACCACGAAACCACCGGTGTTTTCGAGATCATTGACACTCACTTCTCGTAACGCCATATCGGAACACTTGATTACCCATCGATCGAAATCCGGAATCATGAACACTTGGGGAGTTGCATGTTCCGATAATCGTCCTTTACCATCGACTGGATTGTATTGCATTACCGAGAGTGCATACGCGTACGGAGTCGCGTCATTGTCGTGTATACGTCTCAATGTATCGTCAAACCATACATGCAATGGTGCCACAATCAAATTGAAATGCTCGGTAGCAATATACTTTCGCACATCACCCAATGTTTTCAGGGAATCAATCACAAATCGGAACTTGAGGTGTTCGTTTATACTATAATGATAGAACGATCGTAACACTCGAAACGCATCACTAATATTGAATTGTTGAATATCGTCCACTAAATAATAGATTTCATCGATATGTGTATTCACAGTATTCAAAACAACTGCCGCCATCGAACTCGTAAACTTTTCAATCGAACTGGTAACGGGAACCACCAGCACATTACGTTTGCGTAGTTGTGCCAACCGATCACTCGGATACTGATTCTGAATGAATCGGTCTTGTGCTTTCAGTTTCCATAGACTTTTCACCAACACCAACTCCCGATACATTTGTAAGATATACGGTTCCGATTCGTATACACAATCATTTATTTTGTTATCGGTGTTTTCTCGATGCACAAACAATCGATGTGCATACCGCATCACGGAATGATCACGTGGAAAATACTTTTCAACAAACAGTCCACTAAATCGTCCATAATTGTTCAATGGTTTCAATTCTTGAGTGACTGGATTGAATTCCGATGGTAACGAACACGCAAGCAAAGAATGCGAATGCGCATCGTACCAATAGATTACATTCACGAGTTCGATCGGACGTTCGTTCAAAAACAATAACACCGAATCAATAAACGCTCGATCAATCACGACATACTTTTCTTTATCGGTACGATTGTCTTGTGCACTCAAACACACATCCGTAATACGTACCAATGTCGATGGTGTCGGGGGTAATGCAGTGATATCGGAACTGGCAGTGTTTGTATCACCAGATTCTAGCTTTTCAATAGCACGTGCTACTAATAATTCATGTTCCGATTTCTTTCGTGCATCACGTGCTTGTGATAAGATTTTACTTACGGTTCGTAGACCCGGAACCGTGAATGTATACACGTGCAGTAGTCCCAATTGACGTACTACACGTGCCATATACTCGAATGTATTTTCTAGTGTTTGTGACATGATTTTGATTAATCATTAACAGTTCCGATAATGTGAGTAATCAAACAAACGCATTGTGTGATTCGTTTGTGAACACACGATTTTTTCGACTTTACTACAATTAACTTGAATCAATTGTACGCAGTGGCTGATGGCACCCAAACGTGAAAAAGCACCACCTGTTGAAGTATCGGCATCACTTAAAGCACAAATCGCACGATTAGTCGATTTGGCGAAACAATTGGAAGTCATCACTGCGATTCGTAAAGAGTATAACGAATTGCGTTTGAGTGTTCTCGAGCAAATGGTGGATGTGAAAGCCAGTGTGGTCAAGGTAGGTGATTTCGTCGACGGTGAGAACAAAACCGTAACGTATCGGAAAAAGAAGTGTGTTGAGAATCCAAAGAAACCAGATCTTCAAGAACGTGTAGCTGAATTGTTACGCGACATCGATTCGTCGATTACCGAAGAACAGGCGGAACATGTGATTACAAAACTTTTCGAACCGATTAGCGTATCGGAAAATTATGTACTCTCGATTAATGGTCCCAAAAAGCGAAAAGCAAAAGATCAAATCACCCCTGATTCCGAGACCGTAAGTGATGTCGTACAAGTATAAGTATTTTCGAATAGTTTAATAAATTCTATTTTCATTCTAATTCATAAAGTTATTTATCATTTCGGAACAATCAATCAACTATGGGTTCCGATATTGTATTACCTACCGAGTGTATAGTGTGTACGGATGTACTCGTGGATCCAATCACACTTCGATGTCACGAATCGCATGTTTTCTGTCGTGAATGTTTATTGAGCGTACGTCAATCTCTATGTCCGATATGTCGCGCTCCGTTCAGCCAATACGACGATGTATGGAACGCTGCATCGCCACCGTGTGTGAACGACACACTGGAATCTCTGATGCGTACGACCGACAAGTATCGACTAATGTATTACAATACGATTAGTGAACAAGCAATCATGATTCAACTCGAACACATGGCTACATTGCTTTGCGAGAAAGCTAAACTGTTTACGAACAGTGTCGAAGAGATCAATTTCGAACATCTCACCAACGTTCCATTACAATTTCTAGAAATCGTTCAGAAATTTCTCAACGATGTCGAACGAGCCGTGCGAATCGAACTACCAGCGGCAATGGACGATGCACTCAAAAACACACGGTGGGAGTATTTGCATACATCGAACACTTCGCCGAAAGATTTCGAAGCATATACGAAATCACACGTTGATCAACTATTCAATATCGAAACAGCTTGCGCAAATACAAATTGTTCGATATGTTACGAAACGATCACGAAACGATGTGAATTGGTGACGTTACCATGTTGTGGTGACACGACACCTTATTGTATCAAGTGTTTATTGGTGCAACCGGTTCCGAAATGCATACGATGTCATCAATTGACGTATCATTATCAAGCGATCGAAGATACGTATCAATTGATGTTTCCGGAACTGACAGTTCCGGGAAGTTGGTTTAAAGAATACGTGGAACTCGATCAGAATCCGTTACATCGAAAATGTCAAATGCAACATTTTTTCGATACCATGGATCGGTACGAACCGAACGCCGCGTCGAAACCTCCGCGTATGCGTTATTCACATATTCTCGCACTAACATCTGATTTGATGCAAATCGAAACACGTATTCATGAATGTGCAAACAATGCCACCGAACAATTGAATTTCATAAAATTGTTAATCGATTACTTTGTAAATAATCCTGTTGTTTCGGAATCAGAACCAAACATCAATAAAATTTTTTAATCATGACACAATCAACATCAGATCCGATATTATTCTCCGATCTTGCCGGTGATTTCGAAAACATTGAAATATCGGAAAACACAAATGATGTATTATCAACAGCAAATAATCGTCGATTAATCAAATCAATCGTATGGTTTTTTCTATCATTGTTTGTGATTGTTTTCGTAATCATGCTGTTTTATGCATCATTACAAACCGATCCTGAATAAAAAATCTCCTATAAATATCGGAACCAGTAACTCAATGTTCCGATATTGTTATTATTATTATTTGTTTTCAACAAAATGGAACACATGACTACTAGCGAATGCGAAGAATTTGTGAATATGATTAATACAATCAAAAGAGATTCAACTCAAAAAACGGAAAATACTACTACATTTGCAGAAGCGATGTCGTCCGTATCGGAACACGCATCAACATTAGTCGAACCAGGTTGGTATCATGCCGTGATTGATTCTGATGATGATTCGGGTTCCGATACTGGAAGCATTGTCGATGAAACCACAAAACCAAACGCATTCGCTGAAGACACACCAGTTGTTTGTTTACCACCATCAACACCAACGAATCTTGATTATTATCGGAGACATGTTGAGCCGATATTGATTGATATGCATTCGCCAGTGGATGGTATTGATTTCACCAAACCACATTCGATGTTCTTTGCACGATTATTGTTTATGTGCTATTATTTGTTGGAACGAGCGATTCCGAAACCGATTGATGCCAACACATCACTCGCCGATCGTTTCATTGATACCATGGTCGCTGCGTATTATTACGAATACCATGTGTTCTGGTCGTCCGGGTTACATGTGATGTACATGTTTGCCATCTATATGTTTACGTATTTCGATTATAATTACTATGCATTGCTGTTGATTGTACTCTATAATATCTATGTGATTGTGTATGTATTCATTGCTCGACGAATGTTTCGGACATTGATCCAGTTGGCATGGGGTGTTGATTCCACCAAGTTGAAGGTGGAATTCGATACTACGTGTACTATGATTCGTTCGTTTGTGAACGCTGTTGATGATGATACTAAATAAAAAACTTTTTATTCGTAATTAAATTGTAAGAGTTTTAATCGCACACACATGTCGTCGTGTACTTCAAAATCGGGGTGGTGTATCCCGTTGGTCATATTTACAGTTCTTGTGGTGTTTCATGCGATTCAACTACTAAATCAAGGGTACATAGGATTAGTAGGTTCCGAATTCTGGTTTTTTGTGATTGCACTCGCGATCGGAGTGTTCATTTACCAATTGTGTAAATGTGGTCATAATTATTGGGCGTTCGCACTGGTACTGTTTCCGCTACTTATCTATATTATTGCCACGTATATAAATCGCACTCGTCACATTGATATCGGAGATAATTTGTGATTGATTGATTGGTTTTTGGTCAAAAACATGGATAACGAAACATATGTAAAAGTTTGGAAAAGTATTTACACGGTAGTGCAATACATTCATAGGTACACGCATGGAAATTTGCGATTGTTTTATTATGTGGCGATGCAATTGAGTCATATGCATCGTCTCGATTATCGAAAGTACATGCGTATTGAATTCAGTTTCGAATCGGAACACAAAACAGTGCATGTCGAAGCACAATCAGCTACCTATGCTTCGTTATCGGAACTCACAGCATTAGCAAAATCACAACGCATTGTGATTTGTACAGCACCGTGGATGTATGATCTGAGTTGTCGTATGAACATTGTAACACCGTGTTTCACTGATCATCAAACAATCAATCGTATTCCCGATATTATGATTCAGTTCTTTAATTCACTCGTACCGCATTATGATTATTATCTACTCATATCGTATGTGATTCCGATATTTTTGGCACCACATGAAGCATCGGTTGCGGAAACTCTATCGAATATGAAAAATATCGGATGTGTTAAGAGTAATTTGAAATCAGTATCATGTTCCGAAAGTGGTTTACCCCGCAAACTCAAAACCAAAGAACACTCGAAACACCATCACAAATCGACGCCCCGTGTTTTTGTGCCGAATGTCAACGAAAAGTCTACAATGTCAGTCACTATTGGCGTAAAGAAGACGCAGTTGCTGACACCCCCGAAAACATTTCGTATCATCGAGTACAATCACAAAATACCCAAAATGAATATAAGCAATTTAATATTGCCCGCAATAATCATTACGCCACCGGTCCCGCGCGTCATTTTACCGGAAGCGAAGATTTGTACTATGGTGCGGTGAGCAACGACGACGATGAAAATCGTTTTCTGATGCCTGACGGTTACGATGTGCGCAATCGTGCGTTCGGATCGTGTTGTAATACATGTTGTGTCAAACCACGAGTACCGTGCGCTCCGTTTCCGAAACTGTGTGGTGAACCGATTGGACCCATTCCGTTGTTGAGTCAGAATGATACAGTTCGTTTATGGTGGGCGAACGGAACTGCCAATTGTAAACAAAATTGTGAACCTTGCCCTACCCCTTGTAAATGTGATCGTTTATTGTTAAGATAATTTGTATATAAAAAGCTTTAACTATTGTCTATTATCGGAACAAACAATTCAATTTACTATTCCGATAATGCAGTAAACAAAAAATGTCCGACCGATCATTAATGACATTCGAACAATTAATCGAACGATTGCGATTGACACAACCCGCGGTTTATAGATATGTACACCATGTAATGTCCGATAGTGAGCAACGAATTTTCAATGTATTGAGTGAGATCATCGATATTTTATTGAGATACGAAGAGATTCATGCACAATACAATACGAATCCGAAATTCAAAGACGGGTTCAATAATATGATTTGTATTTTCGAGAATATTCGTGATGAGTTTAAGGAAATCGACAATCGACGTCGACGACCAGCTGTTCAAACCGGATTGAATTTATTGGCGTATTCTTCCGATTCCATTCGAAAACAATTGTATTTGCTGTTTCAGAAAACCATTTGCATACCGGAACCCGAATGTGACCATGTGAATATAAATAATTTGTTGAATGTATTATACGAATGTCATTGTAATTAAGTTTTTTTTTATTAAAAAACATGTCTCCATCACCGTTTTTAAACGATTTCGAAAAATTGTTTTATGAAAACACTCTCAAAGTGTTTTGTTTATTTCAAAAATACATCAAAGTCTACCAATCGACCGATTGTGTAGTCATCAAACGTGCATGTACACGATTGTATGTGTATTTCTATTTCGTTCTACACACTGCTTGTATTGACGATCCGTTCGAACGTCAAGCCGCATGTGTACACAACGCATACGAACTTCAACCCGATAGTTTCGAGAATGATTTGCATTGTGTGTTTCGGAAAACGCAACACATGCCTCAACCGTATGTTGATTTATTAACTGTATTGCAAATCGTCGAAACCTATACGTTTATGTATCGACCGTTCGGTTATAGTGTTCCCCTAACAAAACAACTCGGACGTAAACGTCAACGTGTGTGTCGGACAGTAAATCGATCGATTACACCGCACACCGACGCGGATGCGATATCCGTAGCGGACGACGTGTAAGTGATGCTGGTAATTGATGTGCGGGAATGTACCGACGCATGTATCGGATGACCGATTGATACGCGTATTCGTTGAATGGTCGAATCGAGTAATTACGGTTCCGAACTGCTGGTGGTACACAATGAGTACGTCGTGGATTCTCCAACCAATCTGCTAAAAATCGTCGATTATCGGCTTTCGATTGTGATGCCATGGTTGCACGCAATTCACGCATCGTGTGTATACCATACATTTCACGTGCACGGTGAGCATACAATCGTCCGATATACATTAATCGTCGTACTGGATCATCTAATCGTGGATTCAATGATGATGGCATGATTATTTACTCATAATATCGGAACATTAAAACATCATGATTATTTTAAAAATTTATTATAAAACTCATTTTTTTGGTAGTTCCGATATTCATTCTGTCTTTTTTTTTACACAAAATGGCTACAACAAAAATACTCAGTAACGACGAGTTTGATTGGTCGGCGGTGACCCATACTGAATCAACACTCACACGTGCCGATTTGTTGAAAATGAGTGCATCAGAGGCAGCCAACGATCCGAACGTTATTGCTTACATGTATGCACAGTACCTACAAACACAACCCGGTAAAGATTTAAATATTCGCCAATTTCGACAGAATTTTCTCGATAGTATCAATACGCAATCGAATTCACGTAATGGAATGTTTTTCGTTAATGTGGATAATGGCGACTTTCGTACACCGATACCAAACGACCGTTCACGAAACAATACTACTACTGAAGTTGTATTACCAGAAACACCAAACGACCCGGCACCACAAATACAAGAGTTTGAACGATTGATTGCGTTGTGTGTCCGACACATGGTGGATCGTGTTCCGAAAAGACATTTCTATTCGATGTGTATTCAATCAACCAATTCGAAAACACTCGGAAAACTCAAACGATTCGTATCGGAACACGCAACGTATTATGTGATTGGATTTAGTTCAAAATCATTGATTTATTGTGTATTTACTTCCGATACTTTGTTGGAATCAAAAAACATGGAAGCTGCGATTGCACCTGCCAGTTTCAAATTTCTATTGTGTGACACAGTAACAGAATTTTCCGAAACTGTACGCAAACATCATATTACCGGAACCATGTACAGTTGTAGTTCGTATGATGTATGCGAATCATTCAAAAAGTAATTTGTATTAATAAATAAGAATTTTTATCATGGATTGGGGTCGTAATGAATGGTATGCCATGACGGCACGAGCGTATGCGTATCCGACACGCAAACCAACACCAGTGCAAAAAAAAGCGTTTAAGGAATATTACGAAAATGCCGCGGAAACATTACCGTGTGAACATTGTCGTGAACATTGGAGTGAACTGCTGAAAAAACACCCACTCACACCGGAAGTATTAGCATCACGTCGATCACTTACACGATGGTTGAACACCATGCACAACGAGGTGAACGATCATGTGCGTTCGATACCCGTCTCAGATTTCAAAGTGAAACCTTTACCATGGGCGAAAACACATCCGCAAAACCCATCGTTGAGTGAAATCGACAAGAAATTCAAAGTAAAAACAAAAACAGCACGCAAATCAATGAAATCGAAATAAACATTTATTTCAAATTACATGCAGTATAGGTACACACTGTACTCGAAACTACAAATACAACTGAAACATTTTCGGAAAACGCGGAACGACTAGACACACTCACATCACTGAGTAGTTTGTATCCTGAATAGATCATCGCCAAAGCACTCGTAGCCAGCAAAGCACTCACGGCAATTTGTTGTGTTTCCATTTGTTATTATTGAGTAATAATAAACTGAAATATCGAAGTGAAACGTAACTGTGAGTTTATTTATACAAAATATTTGAATATACATTCCGATAATCAAGTACAATTTTAATCATTGTCGACAATTTTCAACGCTTCATTGTGTACATTTGTGATAGCGGCTTTAAAAAGTTGTGTGGTTAACAATTCTTGTTGATCAAGGTGATCCGAATCAATACCAAATCCAACATGCATGTAATACCTACGTCCCGATCCATACGTAAATGTGACTTGTGCACTGCCACCAATCAATGTTCGATCGAGTCGTTCGAAATCAATAGTATCGGAATTGTTACAAACACATTGTGGTTCCGGTATTGAAAACAACGCGTCGAGTTTTTCGTCGTATGAACCATTCTGACATTCGAAACAACGATTATGGGGAGTACATTGCATATGAAATTGATGTACTTGTCCCTCGCCTAATCGTTTTCCCGGTTTCGATATCGGAAACGGGAACGTAAAATTCATTCCGTAAACGGTAATTATTTTATCTCCCGGACGAAAACACCAACGATGATTTCCGGAACCGTCAGCACACCAAAGACTTTTGGTTTTTGAATGTTCACTACGCACCATATCACAATAGTAGAATTTTACAAGTTCCGCCATTTTCGGAATAGTAAATAACAATGAATATCAAATGTATAGTAAACTAATCAATTTATTAACACTTACGGTTCCGATAACCAAACAATTTAATAAATAAATGTACGTACCGCTGCACCGTTGCATGGGTCGGCATTGGTGAATGGACCGAACGATGGGAGTTGAGTACCACAGAATGGACCGGTTGGTGATTTACCGCATTTGCGTGCACCTTTTTGCATGCAACCCAATTCGCAGCATCCGTTCACGGCTCCGACCATAATATCTCCACGCAAATCTCTATTCTGGTAGCGAGTTGTCGTGAGAATGGTTGGATCATCAAACAAGTCGTTTGTCCATAACAAATCACGTGGACGATCAATCAAAATACCTTCGAAACCCGAACATCCGATCTGATTATCGGCTGCCATTAACACATTCGAATCCAATCCACGTACACATGGTCCGATCGGTTCACCGCCAACATTCGATCCACCATACTGATTCAAACCGGTCGACATACCCATCGAGTATCCACCGTTCGTGAGTCCGGCTTGCATGTATTGCGATCCGGAACCTGCACATCCCGACTTACCGGACGGATTCACTTTGAGAACATTGCAACAACCTTCATTGGTGTTATTGCACGATCCACTCGAACAATTCGGATAGTAGACTTCGGCACCGACATACGATCCCAAATACGCGGACGGTGTACATTGCTGACCACATCCTTGACGTACCGCATCTTCGTAACTATAGAATTCACCGGCCGGATCTTCTACGATTTGCGTAGTGTTTCCGGGACCGCATTTGCATGTGTATCGCTTACGACCACACCCACCGATCTTACAATCGCATGCCGATTTGTAAGGTGCACATGGGTTATTGGTGGCTACACAACGACCGGTCTGATTGCATCCGTTTCGTCCAACACATTCGTAACGTGGCATTTTGTTCTGACTTCAATATTATTCTATGTACATACGATAAAAAATTTTTTCGTTTATTTCGTTTGATACTTCTTACAATGTAGTATACAATAATAACACCTGTTTCCGATATTTTTTGCAATGTCTTCGTATCTTTTCGGATCACAATCTTCACAATCACAATCATTGTATCGGAACCAACAACCCTCTAATAATGTTCCGGTACCGATGCAAGTCGTAGCGCAGTCCCCGCAACACTTTGCACCAGTGTATGTAACATCACCGGCGGATCTGGATGCGGCAAAACAACAATTCAATTTTATGCTCGATAAATTGTTGAATACACTCGTAGTGATTTCCGATCGACACGAAGAAATCACACGTAAATTGACACAATTTTCGATGGCGCGTATGACATCTCTTACGGATCATATGCCACATGTGCAACTCTACGAGAAAATCAAAGATTATCGGAAGATCGTTTTGAAACTGAATGCCGTACCAATGGCGAAACGAAACGAATTACTCTACCAAGCATGTCAAGTATGGCCGCTAATGGTTTCACTTGCGGAAATCTTTAGCGAAGAACTGCGCAATTATCAATCAGTGATTCAAAAGATTGGTAATATGCCTATCGATCAACGTGTACAAACCATGAACGAATTGTGGGCTCTGATTATTCTGTTGTGTGATTTGGCATACAAACTCAACGAACCAATGAACTTTCAGAAAGAAACCGATACACGTCATGCGATCGAGTATTTGCAACGCAATCATATCACTCCAACAGAACCATTAGTAGTGAAACTTTTATCGACGATTCAACGTTGATTATTTAGTCTAATCGATCGATTATTTCATATCAATAAATTGTATATAAAAAACAAATTATCGGAACCAAAAGTCTAATTGTTTATTTTGTATCAAAATGAATATCACCGAGTATTGTAAGAATTCAGGAAAGTATGCCGGTGTTGGTTCCGGTGTCAAAACATGTCCAGAAACCATATTCAAATCAGATGAGCGATTACAAACTCATCAACAGCATGCTTTGATTGCGATGGAACACTTGATCAAAGAATCGGATGCAGTTACTGAAAGTTACAAACCCAACATTGAGCATGATTTCGAGTTGGTCGAAGAGCCCGAGTATGGAAAAGAACCTCGTCGTGACTGTGATTATTGGGAAGGCTATGACGATCCGACATTGGAATAATTGTAGTGATTTCTGTGTATTAAAATTGTTTGTTTACAAATAAATCAATAAAACATTTCCCGATAAGTTTCCTTGTAACTGTTTTCTATCCACCAATCTATGTCGTGAAGCTGCATGTGGGTTGTACGGGTGCTCTATTGCAAAATTACACCAAAAACATAGAGCCGAAACACTCGATTTGATCCAAAAACGAATCGCACAACTTGAGAATACTAAAAAATCATCTTCGATTACATCGAAATAATCAACCGCATAATTTGTTCGAAATTTTATGTATATAAAAAATTTATCGGAACCAACAGTGTTATTGTTTATTTTAAACGAAAACAAAACAAAAAACAATGCCTTCAATACTCGACTTGAGTATAGAATCTACGGTTCCGGAATGTTGTTGGAGCGATAGTGATACTTCCGACTGTGATATTGATCAACGACCACCAAATATTTTTGTATTTGATCACGACGAGTGTTTTGCCCAAAAAACCGGAACTGTGAGTGACGATGATACTTTTGATTCCGATATTGTATTGTTTATTCAGAATTGTTTAATACCATTACAAAAACAATTTAACGATTCCACCCTCAAAGATTACAATGAAATGACAGATCACGAACGACAATATTGGGACGATAGTTTGTTGTAATCAAAAAAAAAATATTTATTGTTGTTGTGAAATTGTAATAAAATTAAATTGTTCATACAACATCAATGCTTCTGATTTCTCAAAAGCCAATGCAGTCATTAACGCAATAAACACCAGTTCTTGAATATGCGATCGAATCGCTGCATATTCCGGTTTTGCCAACAATGCTCGTAATCGCTTGGCTTCTTCGGATTTGAGTTTAGGTTTTTGCGCAACATTTAGTGCGTCAACAAACAGCGTAATATCGGAACGAGCAATATGTGTATGTGTATAGATCGCTTTGGGAGTATTGTTTAAACACATCCAATCTACGTAATCGACAAACGAACAATCGATCAACGTATTCGATTGTTCACTAATAAATCGACGATGATTGTCCGATAATTGCGTACGTGCATGCACCATTAGAAATCGAATAATAGTTTCCAGCAACACACGGGAATGCGTGTACACATCGAACAAACATTCGACTAATGTCCAAATGAACGGAAATTGTTCGTACATGGCACGTTCACTTTGCAGTGCTTTCTTTTCAAGAAACGTCCATAGAATACATAGTGCGTGATCATCCAATAGAAAAGTCACAAATTTCAGATATTCATCGAAATGTGGGTACAATAGTGTAGTGGAATATTGCTCGAGCACTTTTACGAATTGTTTAGCGTCACGTCGACCACATGCGAGTGTATTGACTTGTCGCATGTACAATTCAATCACCGGTTCCGGAACCGTGGACAAATCTAACAAAAACAAATTTGGAGCACCAAACACACCACGCCAAAACGGTGAACATTGTGACAATAACAAATGCGACGAAATCACACGTCCTTCACATAACACTACATCATACAAATGTTGATCGGAAAGATCAGCACTACGTTCATACAATTGAATTGATTGCATTGCGTCCGGAACTGTAAGTTTATTAAATATGACTTCATGTTCCGATATTAAATCAATACATTATTGAGCAATTTTACAACATTTTGTACCAAACATACAATGCACCACAAAATACACTAACAAATTGTACTGATTCGGGTACAAACTTTCGGAACACTAAGCCCAATCCACCAATAGTGGTTCCGATAAACAATCCAAACGCAAGATTATTTCCACGCACGATCAATTCGTTTGATGTTGGTTGTCCAGACGGAATTGGTTTCATTGTAATCATGTCACCAGTGTAGTGTACATTCAACCAATGATTCGGTGCAGCCGGTCCCAGCGTCATGCAAAAACCATTGCTTCCAGGTGTTGAGTGGAATTGAAACATTTTGTTGTTTTACAAAAACAAAATAATAATACTTACAGTTCCGATAGCATTCAAAAGGTTTTTATAATAAAATTTTACATCACATACTACTTACGCTTCACCATTACGATTACCGTCTAATCGATCACAACATGAAAACGGAGCGCCCCATTCGGCAAATCGTCGACGATCAATCGAGTTGGTACCGTCGAATGTGATTTGATGTCTAAATATTGTGCGTGTAGCACCCAATCGTGGAATAATCGTTACATTTGAAAAGCGATCACTCGATACGATTTCAGTAACAATACGATTCAATTGATCGTGTGTTTCAATTCGAGTGTCTATGGCGCGTGACGTACCTGAACGACGCATAATATAGCCGCGATTATACCCCAGTCCAACAATCTGAATAATTTCGTGCGGTTTACCAATTTCAAGTGTAATGCGATTCTCGACTACCGACAGCATCATAATCATATGTGTAATCAAACTGTCGGATTTCCATACCGACATTTTGTACACTTCATTGATGTCGGTCATAGTGTGTGGTTTCGTTTTTCACAAATTATTATACTCTAGTTAGATAGAAATATTTACACACAAATAAAATCAGTTTATTCACTAACAATTACAGTATTGTTTCCAGTATCGGAAACATCAACAATATCGGAACTAGCAGTGGTTGCTTGTTCCGATAATACCAATTTGCGAGCACCCAATGTAGCTTCATTAAAGAATTGAGCGATTTGTCCGACTTGTTTTGTACGTTCATAAAGTAATGAATTGATTTCCGATACGAATGTTTTCTCTTCGTCGGTTTCACATAAACGATATCCACGCATGAACGGTAAGAATACATCGAGAAAATTCTTGTTTCCGGTCATTTGAAACAATGTCATATAATCAACAGCATCTGATTCCGATTTAATCACTGATTCTCTAAAACTGACCGTGTGTCCCATACGTGCGTTCTGTACAAACTCATCGTATGATGGTAGGTACCATTCCGATGGTACCGTATACGCATCACCCATTTTCAGAAACGCTTTTAGTGATGCATTACTTTCGAGCTGTTTCCGATACTTTGTCAGTAGATCGGATGGTATGCTATGCTGCGCAAATCGACAAATACCCAACAGTAATGCAAACGTTACTTTCGATCGGAACAAGTCGGGTGCAAGTTTCTCAAAGAACGTTTTCAAACACGAATCCACTTTATGTGGTTCCAGTCGACAACCGATTCCGATATTCAATTGAATCAATCGATACGAATTCAAACCCACACGTGATTGACAAACGATCGTGAAATATCGGAACAAGCGTTCTAAATTAATCGCTCGAAAATAGAAATCCAACCATTCGCATTCACCTTGAAAGAAATTTGCATCCATTTTTTTTTATTTACTGGTGTTGACTACAATCAATAGAACGTTTGAGTACATTAATTTGTTCGTATAAATAATACAATTGTTGTTCGTGTTTGGTGATTTTTTCGATCTGTGCTTCAATTAATAGTTTCTGGTCACGCACGAGTGTACTAAGTGTTGCGATCGCACGCAAATATTCCATACGCATCGATTTCGGAACATCGAGTGGTTGATGTCCATTGCACTGCGCAAACATTTGATCTTCCGGTTCGAATTGTTCGAATGCGACAATATCGGAAAGTGATTGTTGTGTTGTTTCTGACATTGTAACGAAAACAAAAATAATGATTTGTGTGAATAAAAAACTGATGATTTAAATAATAATCTTGAACCACATGGCGTCGAAATATGTACAACAAACTTTACAATTGAACAAGTTTCCGCTACGTAAAATGAAACGTGATTCGATGATTGGATTATTGGGTCGTCGTGGTTCCGGAAAAACCTATATTTTGCTGGATATTATTCAAAAACATCGCGATATTGCTGAAGGTATTGTATTTTCCGGAACCGAAGATTCTAATAATTTCTGGCAGTCGTGTATTCCGAATTCGTATATTTATTCACAGTACGATGAATCGAAAGTACAAGAGCTCATAAAGCGTCAACATAAACGTCCGAAAACCGCACTGAACGATGATGGCAAACCATGTCCACCAGCTGTTTTTTTGATTCTCGATGATATGATTCACGAAAAGGAAGCATTGGCGAAAAGTCTTGCGTTACGGTACGTATTTTTGAATGGTCGTCAATCGAAAATCATGTGTATTATTGCCATGCAAGAATCAACCGCGTTTCCACCATGGGCGCGTCTTCAATTTGATTATATTTTTCTTTGTCACACAGATTCGTATCAGGAACTCGAGAATTTGTATCGTCGTTATTTCGGTTTGATTGAATCGAAAGACTTGTTTAATGATATCGTGGGAGCAACGACGGAAAACTTTCGTTGTTTGGTGCTCGATAACAAACCACAAACACGTGAATTACAAAAACGTTTGTTTTGGTATAAAGTACACGACATTAACGCTCCGATACACCGAGTCGGTTCGTTTGCGTATTGGGCGGCACATGAACGTTTCTATAAACATAAACAACGCCGACGAGCATGGTACGATGCTAAAGCGCAACGCAATAATCATGTGAACATGGCGAAGAATGCTGATTCCGATAATGAATCAAACAACGAAGCGAAAAACGGCGACGATCAACAACGACCATACAAATCAGGCAAACGCAACCCGACCGTAAATGTTGAAGTGATCGATTGATTAAATGCAATAATCAACGATTTGTAAACTTTTTTATTATAAATATCGGAACAACAAAGAAAATTGTTTTTATTATTAATTTTAGTTAGTTTGTTTATTCCGATATTAACAATGGAACCTACATCTACAGTTATAGCAACGCGAATGATCGGTTCGATTGATCAAGCGACATTGATCAGTAACGTTGAATTGATTTGCAGTAACGACAATAATGTTGAAACTACATTTATTGGTTTGAATATATTGCATCATGAACGAAACAAAAAGATCGAGCAATTATTGACTGGTGAGATCAATGCGTTTACGGACGATGAAACCAGTCTTAATTGCCCTACGGTTCCGGAACACGTTGATTTTGATTTCGAATGCACGTCCGATGTTGTCGATTTCTTTCGCGAACACGAGTATTTTGCGCATCCGTATGTCGAAAGCGGACGTTTGTACAATTCGTACAAGACTCGTATTATGATTCAAACTGCGATTGTGTCCGATACGAACACGCCGAAACAACCAACGAAGTTCTCAATCATCACGACTCGTTCCGATTTGCTTGAAAAGTATGCGTTGTGCAGAAAACTTTTAGAGTTGCGCAAACAACAAACGATTGCGGAATACACACGTCGTGTATTATCTCGAGTGTTGTTCCGAAACCCGAGAGTGTTTGCGCCTGGTGTAAACGGTACTATTTTGCACGATTACGAATTACCAAACGGACGTTCGTATTGTGACAAAACTATCGAAAGCATTTTAGATGTTTTTGGTAAACAAATGAAACGACAAATTACCCACACGATTTTCGATAGTACTCGAATCGGACAACCGACGATTCTGCGGTTAGCGATCAATCCACTTCCGGAACCCACTTCTACTCCACTCATTGATGTATTGGCCAAACACGTCGAGAATTGTGAACGATCGGAACCGGAACTGAAGGTTGCCACTGATTTTGCGCCAATGATCAATTTCGCAAATGCTCTCAATGATCACGCAGCAAAATTGCAAGCAGAGACTGTGTCCGATACTCAACAATGTGTTTGTAATCAATAGTAAAAAATTGCGTAGTGTATTACGCGTTTAATGTACGCTCAATAAAAGATACCATTCATTTTATTAATTGTTTTACACAACCATGAGTACTCCACTACCATTCGATGAAGTATCGAAAATGCTTGGATTGAGTGGTCCAATGGCTGAAATGGCTCAATCAATGGCACAATCCATGATGGCCAATGAAGCGTTTACACAAATGGCCACTAATTTAGCGGAAAAGATTGAAATTGGTGCTGAAAATATCGGAACTGACAACACTACTGAATCAACATCAGTGTCCGATAAATCTGAAATCGATCCGAAATTGATTGAAACGATTAAACAACTCGAAAAAACCAAAATTATCGACGAAGCGATCAAAACACTCGATAATGAACAAGTGCAAATGAAACAATTAGTTGATTCGGTTACCGGAAATGATGCGTTCAAAGAACTGATGCAGACGATGACACAAAAGGTGACCGATAGGTCACAACAACAAAAAATCGATGAATCGTTAATGAATCGACAAGCGCGTCGACGATTGGAACGTGATCGTATAAAACAAGCACAAAAACAACCCGCGCAAACCGAAGCATTCAAACAACATTGTTCACGATACTTTCCGAATATGGATCCTGAAGCACTTTCGAAAATCTTTAGTGAAATGTCGATTCCGGAACCATCGATTAATGAATTCTCACAACCACCAGGACCACCATCCCCGATACAAAAACCACTCGAGGAAATGACTTATGCTGAATTGGCGGAATTGGAAGACTCTTCCAGTACTTCTGACGATTTATGATACACTAGAAACAGTGCAACTACAATCGATACACACCACATGATACATAAACACACTCCGACCAATTGAGCCAGTATCCACAAAATAAATATCGGAAGTTCTTGATTAAAATGACATTGATACGTCACCATACGATCATTATCGAACATCATGTGTCTCGGACACAATGCCGGATACGGTGTCAATAATGTCCAGAATCGTTCAATGGTATAACTCAATATCAGTGTCGTCAAATAAACTGGAAGTGCGAGTGCAAACGATAAAATTTTATAAAGTAACCATCGTTTAGCGAGTCGTCGATGAGCGATTACATGTTGTTTTGTTAATTCAACATCAATACGCTGTACATAATACACATTACAAAACAGTATGAATGCACCCACCAATAACATCAACAAACGTAACCATATCATAATAAATGCACGCACGACAATCTCGGAAGCACAAACCACTGCCAAATAGTTGTTGCCACCGTTGGGTGGGTGATCGGTGGTTTCAATAATCATATCTAAATCACCGTGTTGTGGTATGCATTGAACACTCGATAGAATGATAGTTCCGAGCATAGTCGTTTCAATCACCAGAAACGCACTAAACAAATACGTGAGTATTTTCTCGGACATTAACACCCGGGAGGTGGTGTGTACCGAAATCAATTTGATCACTTGATTGACAATAGTGGACGACATGTTTTTACTTGTGAATAAACAACATATACAGAATGTACGCACAAAGCGACCAAAATAATAAACTAATTAAAAACATAATTGCCATTGATATTTTCCAATGTTTTTCCACTAACGGATGACTATCCACTAATTTAAACACTAACAACCCAGGTATCATAAATAACATAGCCGGACCAAGAAGTGTTTGTGCCAACCATGCATTCCATGGCAATTTTATAGGTTTATATATTTCATACATTTTTATTGATTAATAATTTTACAACACAAATTATCCAGCCACTGCGTATCGGAACACGCACAAACACACGGTTCCGATACACAACAACAACCACAATAATACATTGAATAGTACATACACATCATCCATATCCAGTCCGGTACACTTGGTAATGTATCGCAAAAACTTTTTCAACTTGTCTCCACCAATGCATAGCGCAATCACCATTGTCGGTATGCTCAATACAATCAATAAAATCAACCATTTGTTATTTTCGTCTCGGAACGTACAAGGCATTTTTCGAAAGAAGCGTCAAAGACCATAGAAAGGAACAATCCTGTACAAACTAGTGTAATAATCAACAAATAAAAAAATGTTAAATCTCGTTGGTTTGTGGCAAAATGATAATATACGCTAACGGATAGAACCAACAGAAGACAAAAACAAAAAAATAATTGAACAAGATCTTTTCCCAACATTTTATATGAAAACAATGAACTCACGGTTCCGATAATTCGAGTTTATTTATAAGCAGAATGAATTTACAAACTGAATGGATCGTCGTTGGGAATCTTACACTTTGATTTATCGACCAACGCCAAAAAGTAATCCAATCGAGGCGCGATTCCAGAATTATCAGATTGTGTGTATCCGTACATCATACTACCGCATGCAATCATACTTGGGTAATCGATTCCGGTCACATTGTCTTTGAGTGTTACCGGAACTGTAACAAACCCATTGGCAATTTTTTCGATATCGATGATCGGCCATTGCGAAACAATCGGTTCTTTGGCACACCAAACCTTACGTTCAAACACATCACCTTGCCATTTACCATCCGAATCGAACACACAAAACACCGACATCCATCCGGTAATCAAATCAATACCGGAACCGTGAGTATGATTAATAGTTTTATTCCAAAACGATAAATCAGGTGTTCCAGATGCAGTAGCGATCAATTGATCAATCACACGATCCAACATATTCGACCATTTGAACATCGAATTCGTACCATCATTCACTTCGTATTGAAGTAATCGTGCAACACGCGATTTCAGGTTCCGATAATCATCGACCGTTCCGAGCAATGTGATTTCGGGAAATCCGCACATGGTTCCAAACGCGTAATTGAAATACTTTGACGTCACCGACATCATAATACCGGCGAATACCGTCTTGTCGAGTTCAGTAGTAGTCGAGAACGATGGAAGAATCCAATCTTTGATACCGTTCACCAAATTCTTATCGATCAATGAAGTCATAAGTTTGGTGCATTTCTCGAAATCGATCTTTCGAATATCGTACACTTGATCAATGATTTCGAGATCTTTCTTGCCTTCAAAATTGACAAATTTTGATCTCAAAGTTTCGGAATTGGCATTCACAAAGAATGAAAATTGAGTGACAATCGCACACCAAAAATCTTCCGGTCGCAACGTAAGTTTCTGGTGATTCGAATAGGCGTCGAGACTGGCATCCACCAGTCCGTTGCAACACGATCCACTTGAGACTTTATCTTTCGAGGATTTTGTAAGAATTTCACCACCGATCTTTTGTTGATACGCATCGGTACTTTCAAACACTTGTTTTGGAAGCTGTTTTCGAGAAGCTGATCGACCGGTCCATTGCGCTTGAGGGTTTGGTGAGAATGTAATAGACATTTCGGAATAGTAAATATTCAAAAATAATAACAATGAACTTGTTGGTTCCGATAATTTGTGTTTATTTATAAGATAATATTCGACTTAACGCAGTAGCTGTAATCATGACAACATTAACTGAAGCACATCGGAACCGATGGCCACTTGATTATGTCACACAACAGGCACGTGATTATTGTACACAAGGTGCTGCAGTGCATTTTGTATTCGACGATGAATCTGATTTAATTTTAACGTTTTGGAATGCAAACTCGTCGTTTCTCGGTAATCGTGATCCATACTATCAATACCGGTGTCAGAATTGTCCACAAATCGACGCCAAAAATCAAACGATCACACCATACATCAATTGGGAACGATTGGAATGTTTGAAAGCGACACTCGTACCGCATTCGATTGTCAAATGGGGTCAACACGGATTACAAAAAATGAATTCACGCTCTGAATTCACATCGATGCGATTATTGTTCGAATATTTATCAGCACACCCCGATTCACCTGGTGCACTCGAAATACTGTTTAAGAATCTTGTAAACGCTACTCAATTTCGGACATTGATTGTGATTTCGAAACACGGACGTTTCACGTATCAATGGGATCAAATCATGCGCGAAGGAACATTAAGACATAATTGTCGTTACACGGCGCCATCAGACTCATAGAGGCGCATTTCGTAAAAAGTTAGTAAATAAACAAACAAATACCTACCTTGAGAATTTTTGCATTTCACCACTACTATCAGCTTTAGCGCCCGTCACCGATCGGAACCGTAAACAAAATGATCATATACTACACCCTATACCTGTAATTAATAATTACTTAACATTTTCAATATTTATACTCGATTTTTGTAACACAATTGCACACTTATGGGTTACCGGAACCGTATATGAACTTAATAATCATTGATTGTTCCGATATTGAACGTGTGTAAACATGTTTGGTAAAGACCGTGTACACTGGAAGAAACGAAAAACAATGAAACATCGAGATACATACGTTGACGGTTCCGACATGGATCGACAAAAAGCATTTAAGGCATTAATCGTTTCAATCGTTGTAGTATTGATGTTTGTGGTTCCGATGGGAATACCTAAACAAAAAGTTTCTGACGCACCTATAGAAATCGCATTATCATATCGGAACATTGATGTGTGTTATTGGTCAAAGTATTTCGAAATCGAATGTATTGAATGTATGATTGATTTTACACAGAATACAAGTAAAATCAATAATGAAATCTATCGATGTTATGTACATTCCGATATGCACCCGCGTAATCAGAGCACCTTACGGTTTCGGAATCAAAGTGTGCATGTAACACTCACACAATCCGCAAATCATCGCATGATTTACGATATGGACATCGAAACCGATAATGGTCCCAAACCAATTGAAACACATACGATTACCGGTGTTTCCGATTTTGTAAGAATTTTGTATCGGAATATTTCAAAAATTAGTTTTACAAAAATGTGTCATAATATTACACGATCAGTGTTTCTAATGGATTCGATTCAATTACCACATTTATTGTTGTAATAAAAATTTATTTGATGTGTAAATAAAATCGAGATTGAATTCGTAAATGTTTGTATACATAAAAAAATCGCACATGCGCAATGAGTTGTTTTGGTTCGATGATTGCACTGGTCAATTTTGATGTTGATTCCAATTGCAAAATCAACGGTTCATTCATTTCATTATCGAACACTGTCAAACAATGATTTTGCACAATACGAAACTTTACACTACACGATTCGATAATCGCCATATAATGTTCCGGAACCGTGAGTTCTATGCCCGTGTTCAACGCCAGTGCACCAATCGAATGTTCCGGTATGATCAAAGGTTCATTGATGGCGGCAAACAACGGCAATCGATGAAACAATTTTCGACCGGGATACTTTCGAAAACACGCATACGTAGGTGTCATGAATTTGTTCAATAAACACACGTTCACATGTGGCAAATCGGGAATCGTATCGAGTGATGCAATCCCATCACTATTAGGTAGTGTGATCGGATACTCGTCGTTACCGTCACTATCGCTATCCATTTTATCGGAAAGTTTAATAAATGTTTCAGATTCCGATAATTTTTGGTTTTATTTATACAATATGTTTTTTAACAAATGTCACGACGGTGTCTATCGACACATATTGACACGAATAATGTTGTGATTGCACAATATCATGAAAATGATTAATGTAACAATCGACATGTTGTTTATAAAATGTAAAACCAATAAATCGATCCGATATATAATTAATTACATCGACTTCAATACCCGCATCGTCCGATAATCCAATATCCAATCGTTGTGAATTTGGTATCGGAATCAACGATTTAATAATTTTGTAAACAAACTCGAATGTTTCCGGTTCCGGAATCTGTTCGTCGTGATTATCCCAATTGGGTTTTATTGTTTTGAGATAGTCCAGACGTGCGCGTATTTGATCCATTGTTGTGTTCCGGAACTGTAAATGTTTCAGGTTTCGATAGAAATTTGTTTATTTTATATTCGAATTGCTGAAATACAAGTATGCCATCCGAGTTCTTTTTCTAGCGCTCGCAATTGATCATCGTCGACATTCGCCCATACGTCATCTTTTACATATCGATATTCCCGATAGTGACCGATATCCCAACAGAATATATGATCTTTGAAGATTTCCGTAACGCAAAACAACTCACCATCTCTGACAAGTTTACGTGCTTCGTGTAATGTATACGAAAATGTCACCGGACACCCGACTTGTGCTTCCGAGTATTCGCTCACTAATGTATCAATACCTTTCTGGGAGAAATCCCAATTATTCGTTTCTTTCATTAGAAAAAACAATTTGTACGAGACTTTCGAATACACCATGATTTTAAGTTCACCACTCGGTTTCAATACTTTGTAACATTGTTCAATAATTCTATCGGGGTGTGGCGTATGGTGAATCACACCAAACGACCATACCAGATCGAAATCTTTTGATTCAACGAGTTGATCGATTTGTTCTCCGTTACCTTGAATCAGTGTCGCTGTTAGTCCAAACACTTTCAATCGTTCTGCACACAACGATAAACTTTTCTGTGACAATTCAATTACGGTGACAATCGCTCCGGCTCGCACGAAATTAACAGTTTCGGTACCTAATCCACACCCGATCTCTAGCACTTTTTTTCCATTGTATTTTGAAAACTCGGCAAATATCGGAATATGCGGTTCTACTTTATATTTTCGTGTTTCGACTTCATCGAAATATTCTCTGGTTCCGATCGGTAGTGCACTATGTCGAATATTACATGGACGTGAATCCCAATAATCTTCGACTTTTTGTATATCGACTTTTGAAAAATCGACTTTGTGTTCGATGGTTTTAAATTCTTCTCGCCACTCCATTACATATCTCCGCACAATGTGCGGACGTGTGTCACCATGATCATCAACATTGTCAATATGTAAATTTATGCAATTGTCAAAATTTTTGTCATTAAAATTAGGTATTTTGTTACTTTAGTTCTTTTGATTATTAGTTGGGAGAATGATGTCAACAAAACGTGCACGTTCTGGTGGTACTGTTAATACAAAGAAAATAGCAATAGCACCATCGTACGATAAATCACCATATTGGGACGACGACAAGACAAAGATATCGAAACACCTTTGGATCCCTAAGATTAACGATGGATTGACGGTTTCGGAACGTATTTTACTAAATTCAAAGTTTCCGATACAAAATAAGACATGGTTTTCAACACAAACTGAATATAATAGAAAAGTAGTTTCGGAGAACAAATTATCATCTACATACATCGATTCGTTTTGGCCAAGCAGTAAAGGAATCAATCCGGAACCCATGCCATTCGTTGAGGTGGGCAATAATGTTATTATACCTTCAAAGCAAAAACTGGATCCCCATTTTAGAATTGTTAAATTGAAATTATTCATACGAAATCAAAAAGATAAAGAAACGTTAAATCGTTATTTTGGAATTTATCGATGGACATATAATCAAGCGGTTTCATTATTAAAAGACGAGGAAATACACAAAGAAAAAAAATTAATCATTGATCCAGATTCATCGAAACCAATTACGTGGTTAAAATTTTTACGTCAGCGAGTAATAAACAACAGGGATAGTCAGTTAGTAAAAGACAATCCATGGACACGTGAACTGATATCAGATATTAGAGCGGAAGCGATGCATGAGGCATTAAAAGGATACGTCATAAATTTGAAAATGTTACAAGATAAGAAAATTAAACATTTCGAACTACATTATCGTAAAAAGAAGTGTAAATCAGAAAGTATAACTTTACGCAAATTATGGTTGGACTTGTCAAAGAAAAATGTCGTTAGTATAAAGTGGCCAATTGAGAGAACGAAACCACAAAAGAAACTTCCACCAATGAAATTTTTTGTTCCAAACGGTGCCAGTAATAATATACAGATATCTCATTCATGTAAATTACATCGAACGAATATGAACGAGTATTATCTATTAGTACCAGTAACAGTGGAACCCAAAACGGTCGATACACAAGACCGTCATACACTTCGTATATGTTCACTGGATCCTGGTGTTCGAACATTCCAGACGATTTATGATGCAACCGCGAATAAAGTAACATATGTAGGTCGACAAGATATTCAAAGAATTAGAAGACTTGGTTATCGATACGACAAACTGCAATCACAACAATCGAAAGAGAAATCAAGAATGCGTTATCGTTTAAAACGCGTAATGAGACGTATCAATAAAAGAATTCGGAACCTGGTCGACGAAATGCATAAACAACTTGCAAAATATTTAGTCACCAATTACGATCTGATAATGCTTCCGTTATTTAGTGTGAAACAAATGACGGTAAAGATCGGGCGTAATATTAATTCGACAACTGCTCGTGGGATGATTACCTTATCTCATTTTCGATTTAAACAACGATTAATCGATAAAGCCAGGCAATTTCGAAAAAAGATTGCCATAGTGGATGAATCATATACAACTAAGACATGTTCCAGTTGTGGTCATATGCGGAAAATCAAGAACGCTAAAACATATAAATGTTTGTATTGTAAGCAATCGTTTGAACGGGACGCTAATGGTGCGAAGAATATTTTCTTAAAGAATTATCAAGCGCTGGGGATTCATCTCCAGTAATGGGACCTATCCCTTGAATGGACAGAACTTTGGTCCGAAGTTTTGCTGAATGATATATTTTATTTTATTCTCGTAAATAATATATGTTATTCGGAATAGGTACACAGGGTGTTGAAGGCTTTTACATTTTTTGTATTACACCAATGTATTTGCATCAACATATTAATAAATATTGTAAATTACTTTTATACCAACATTTACATATCACCACAAGTTGTATTAAATGCTGTCGTCGAACACTGGTCTCTGGTCAATAAATCACTCATTTCAACATGCAATTCCGATACATCGATATGGCGTATCGGAAAATGAACGAGTTGTACTTTCTCGCGAACATAGAAACGTAATTCATGCGATACGAAATTGAATGAATTCGATTGTAATACCCAAAACACGTTCAAAATATCAGTAATCAAAGTGCTGTGATTTACGAACGACGAACGGTTCCGATCACTGTGATTAATAATTAAAAATGATTCTTGACAGCATTCGTAACGCCAAGTACGAATAATCGGTGTACAATCGTTCATGTTTAGTGTAATCGACACACGCGCAGACGGTCCACCATCTTTGACAAATCGTGCAATTAGGGTTGCGATCTCGAGTGCTCCTTTGACATCACGACGAATGAAATCAGGTTTGTAATGACATGGTGGATTGGTTTTGAGTGCATCACAATACGCAGCGGATTCCGTAAGTTGACATTTGTAAATATCATCCAATCGCTCACGATCCATGAAATAATTGCGATTGTTTGCGTTGTAATCGGTAGTCATTTTCGGAACCGTAGTTATTAATAATAATAACATCACACAAAATTATGGCAATCGGTAAAGTGATTGCGAGTGGGCACTATGGACAAGTATCGGAAGTGATTGGTGAGTTTTTAGACGATAATATACGTTCCCCGTTAGTGTGTAAACAAATCATGAACACTGCTCGTTCCGATATGTTTGAGACTGAATGTGCAATCGCACACTCATTGTCGGCATTCGCGAGCGGTAAACGCCCTCAAACACATCATGTGTTACGTACGGTTCTTAAGCCCGAATCGCCGCATCTTTTGTATATGGAACGTGCAGCCGGAACCGTATTTGAACTGTTTGAACCGAACGCTTTTGCGCAACATTATCAACGTCCGATACATACACGCGATTGGTTTGGTCTAGTATTTCAAATGTGTCATTTATTATCGTTTTTACAAGCGCAATGTGAATTTCAACATAATGATATGCATGTACAGAATGTATTTGTAGTAAACATATCGGAACCAGAAGTTTATAATTATCGCGTCGAGGGAGCTCGATTATCGTATACACATCGCGATTACATTATCAAACTGGGTGATTATTCGATGGCCGAAACTGCGCAACACAAGAATCCGTATGTACAAACCGAACGATTTCAACGTTACGGTATTGCCAAAGAATATCATCCCGGATACGATTGGTTGGTTTTCCTGTTGAGTATTTACGAGAAACGTCGATACTTTCAGCTTCCGGAACGATTTTATTCATGGTTGAAAGTAGCACTTACGGCATGTACGATTCATTGGCGTAAGATCGTCGAGTATGCTACCGAATACAAACTTGCATTCACACGTCCAAACTTGAATGATATGTTATTTGTATCGGTAACACCAAAAGATTTTTTGAATGCAAAAAATAGGTTTGCGATTCCGTTCAATCAATTATTAGCGAGGATTTATACGAACTAGATTTTCATTTACTATGCATGGCAGCTAATATCAATAAACTTAGTGACAAAATCAATGACAACGATACAAGTACTACTAAAATACGTGTCAATACCGGAGTAGTCGGTGCGTTACGATTACTCAACACACTTCCGGAATATGTAATATCTTTGTGTTCATTCATCCCACATGCACCACCAGCACAAGATGCTGATTCCGATACTTCATAGCTTGGTCCGGGATAACTCAATAATCCGGGCGCTGGTGCACTACTCTCCAAACGTCCGTAGCTATTACCACCCCCAGAATTACCACCACCACCACCAAAACCGGAACCGTATACTGATTGTAAATCGTACGACATTTCACTAACTCGATTATTAATTTATATGCATATTAAATATTTTTGGTTACATTAACAACACCGATCATCGTTTGGATCACCCAATCCATCGTTAATAATAATATCGGATTTCAATAATCGACATTGTTCCGATACTGAGCAAATCACCAAACCATCAACAAAGAATCGTTGAAACTCGATGCGAATATTCGAGATGGTTTCGTCGAATGAATGAAAACGTTTCGCCTGGGAATTCTGATACACACCACCCTCACGAAAGTATACAATTCCGCACGGATTCGATCGAGCCACCAGACTCACACGACCGCCTTCATCCATTGCTCGACGCATTTTCGGAATATACGAATCGAATGTGTTCTTTTGGAGCGCAGTCCATTCTTGACCGCATGCGGGTGTACCACACAAATACGCACCACCACACGATGATGGTTGTTTGGTAGTCGAAGGACAATTCGAACAAGACATTTGTATAAATATCGGAACAGTAAGTAAGTGATTATTATTATTACTTGTGTATAGAAAATTACGTGCATAATGAGTAACTGTTCAATAGTGATCGATAATATTCAAGAGTTGGCTGGAGCGTTGGCGTTCCGGTTTTTTCACCATGATCCATTGGTGAAACATGTTGATTTTATGGTAGTTCCCGATGAAGTACGACATGCGATAATCGCACAATGTACTCAAGTCACATCGATACCATTACCAAACGAACGAAACGATTCCGATATATCGGAACTCACAGCGTCTGCGAATAAGTCGTTACGTGAACATTTCGATAGAACACCATCGTCGAACGATAAACCAAAACAAGTGTATCGTAGTAATCTCTATACGCCAGAAATCGATTCGGAATATTGTATTATTACGGTGATCGATGCACTTACGGTTTCGGAACTAAAAGTGAATTATGTCATGTATCGTAATTTACTATTGGGTAGTAAGAAAAGTCAAATGTTTCAAACGGTCGGTCCGGCCATGCCATTATTTTAATTTTGTAACTTTGTATGAATTAATAATAAATGTTCGATAAACTACCAACTCCTGAGTGGAAACCATGGACACCCGTCCAGGAACCTGGTGTCGAAAAAATAAGTAGCAATCTATTAGTGCTTGGTATTCAATGTATTGTGGCATTGTGTATTGTCGGGGTATTATTGTACGTCATGATTCGTGTGTTTATTTGTGATTGGTTGTTTACAACATCATTTTTCCTATCAAGCAAACAAAACACGTTGAAAGAAATCGATGATTACAAAAACAAATATAAAAAATCGGACGCAGTCACTGAAAGCGAACCCGAAACCGAACCTGAAATATCGGAACCGTGATTATTGAATATAATCAACTGTTTGTTCCGATATTCGAATATAAAACCAAACCAAAAATGAATATCGGAACATTCAGTTCATTGTTTACTACTGCGTGTTCCGAAAAAATGGATATGAATATCGATAAAATTGTCAAGGAGTGTAAAGTGTTGCTATCGACACACAGTCGTATGGAAGAAGTTAGTGCGAGAGCATGGGTGATTCAACACACTGATTTCAAAACAAGTGATCAAAATATCAACAAGTCGAGTCATTTAATGATTGGTGGATTCTATTGTGAAATGGCGAAAATGCTCGGTGAAGTGCACGAACTCGTGCAAGCACCACCCGATACAAAACAACGTTTGTATTCTTTACATACGCATTGTTTGTTGAATGCCGCCAATCATTTTCATTTGGTGAAAAATTACGGATCGGAAGCGTTGTGTTACCGTTCGTTGGCACGTCGTAATGATCCATCCACTGGCAGTTCCGATGTAGCAAGACACTACGAAATAGCACTCGATCGTATGTTTATGGCACTGACAAGTCCAGTCAATGCTAGTCTCTATACACAATACCGACCAACATCGTTACTCACGGAACGTTCGCCATTGAGTGACAATCGGATACCAGATCAATTCGAAAACGGTCTTGATCCGCAAATAATCATTGACGAGGATAATGTTAATTTACTCAGTTGAATTTGTCATACGATTTTGTAATAAATCTATTTACGGTTCCGATACTTTTTGTTATTATTGTTCGTTACAACATCATGGATTCGACAATACAACGTCGTCTTGTGTGTATGGTCACTACTCATTGGTTACTAGAAACACAATCGAAACAACCGATACTACTCGATACCATTGAACAATTGATTCCACAATGTACATCGATGCGACAAACTCTATTTCAAACTACAAAATCGGAATATGAATCATTACAATTACCCGAGTTACTCGATGAGAGTGTATCGGAACTTAAAAATTGGTTGCGACAATGTTTCGCGATTACACGACATGGAAATTTACGGTTCCGATTATCGTATCGATGGCCATTTTCCGATAAACATTGGCATATACCCGACGCATCGATGAATGCATCCACTACAGCTCAAAATTATTTGTTGTTGGTAGTAGCAAACGATGTTACATTCAATTTACAGAAACGTCGATTCACTAGACACGGTCGATGGAAAGTCGACGGTACGATTACTGAATATAGGATCGATTATGAACGTTTCAAATCACTTATGAATTGTAAGAAAATCACTGACTATCTACTTACTGATTAATTTCTGTTTGTTAATAAATGTTAATAATTGTGTTTAACATGAACCCATTGTCCGCTATTTTCGGAACCGTTGTAGTAATATTAATTCTTGTAGGTCTCGTGGCATGGTGGCGTGATCATAAAACCAATACTACATTGCCTCCGATCGAAGAGCAAACACGCAAAAATGTTCAAGTAGTACAAGAAAATTTGAAACGTAATATGGAATCACAATATCGACAAGAATTTCTCGAAAATAATTTCATTGAACCAGTAGTCGATAATCATTCGATCGCACGATCACCACATTGTTTTCCGAAGCCAGACTATACGATGAAACTGTTCAATAATCACGATAAATGCTATCTCAATATTCAACGTTTTCGTGATTATTTGGCAAATAATTGCGATAAGACCGGATACAAAGGATGTTACGGAACCACGAATCAATGTAATTCCAAGAGAGACCCATCGTGTATCGGCAACGGTTGTGGGTCTATTAATTAAGTGTTTTCGATTATATAAACAATGTATTTTGTGAATTTTACGAATCATTTATTGTTCCGGTATTTACGCAGTGGCTGAAACAATGGAATTTGATGATATGTTACAACACATTGATGAGTTTGTGGATCAGAATCCACGAGCCGATCATCTCGATGAAGCATTTGACGTGTTAAAACAAATCATGAGTATTGAGATTCCGAAATTCTCGTCGATTCCGAAATCGGATGTGGATGCATTACAACATAATATCGGAGTATTGTTTTATCAAGCTTCACAATTGTTCGCGAAAGCTCGTAAAGCCGATATCGAGAGCGAAATTACTGGATGTGAAGGAGTATCGGATGAGTTGTATGCTAAATTGTTTTCGTATCGTATCGGGTGTGTTGAAAAGGCTAAAGAATATTGGGAGAAATCGGCAAACTCAATTGCATCAGACAAAGACAAAGTTGCTGGATGTATCAGAGAATTGATCGATTTGCATCGAAGAGCACAATACGAAGACGATTCCGACGCAGTAGCTGAAGGCGAAACCGACAATGACACTGACAGTTCCGATACTGATGATGTGTAAAAATTTAAAAATGTATCTAATAAAAATTAATTTGTTACAATGAGTGGAGTATATGGTTGTCATTATTCATTGGGTAATGTACCCAATAAGAGTTTCGGAAACCAAGATGTTGTCAATGAATTGTATGCACGATTCTTTTCACGAGAAAACTATGCCGTACTGATTCGACAATTAGAAGCGATGCAACTCGGATCGCCTGATTGGCGATCACTTACGCCTCATATGAAACGTGTGTTTGGAATGCATCCAGGTACGTATTGTATGAGTGGACCATTGACACGTGAAAAAGTAGCGGAACATATTATATTACTCAATCGTAGAACATTAGACATTGTGATTCCGATAATCAAGGTAAACATTCAAAGTTGGAATGGTTATTTGAGAGATCGACAAGGACTGACATTGATTGATCGTGGATGTTCTGATGGTTACAAAAAAAAATGGAATCCTGTACGATTGGATCGTCGATTGTATTAAATAAACAAACATTTTTATTCAAATTTATACATATATTGCGCACCGGCTACACACACGGTTCCGGATGGATCAAACGTTACTAATGCATCCGCGGCATCGATCATATCTTGCAATCTTGGAATTGTATCCAATGGAAATCGAAAGATTTTCGCGTACTTATCGACTTCACGATATTGTTCTTCGACGATTAATTTAACATCAAATTGTTTACTTGTCGAATACCCGAAAACTTTCAACGCCGAGTAGTGTGTACACATCTGTGTATTGATTATCTGGAACACACGTTTCAGAATTACTTTTTCGAGATGTTTCTTAGTTTTATCGGGAAGTTGTCGCGCATATCTCCTTTCGATCAATTCCAATTGAATATGATCTTTGATTCTCGATTGTAAATCTTCTTGATTGTACAATGCCAGTTTTAGCGCTGCATACTTTTTGACCAATGCACGTTTCGGATCGATCGGTTTTTGTTTCGTTGTTGGAACCATCATACTACTATCGGTTTCGGAATCGGAATCAACGACATCAGCCCAGCTGCGTGGTGCGGTTTCAGGTAAGCGATTGTTTGCATCAAGTTTTGTGAGTAATTCAAATGGATTGGCCATGGTAATAAAACACACAACACAAAACAAAAAATATCGGAATAAAAATAAAAAATGAATTTATTTATACTCGTAAAAATTACAAAAATTAGAAATCAAAATCCAGTTTCGAATCGAAACGTAATTTATATACATAATCGAGCGATTGGTAATACCCCGATACTTCACAGAAATATTTTAACACTGTCATAATCGTGAGTGGTTTCGGAAGATCAGATTCCGAATATCCGCAACGCAATGCATCGGTTCTTACATTGGTGCAATGTCGCTGCGTAATAATCCACAAATCTACCGAATACTCGAAACAATTACGGTTCCGGAACCGTAGCAACGCGGCGCCATTCATATGTTGAAATAGATTGTGTAATGTAATCTTTTCAAGGTATCGTTGTCGAACAATATCGGAATCGTTCGTATTACGTTTGATCCGATACAATTTGGATCGCCTCACATGCATTGGTTTATCGATCAAATCTTGTTCGGAATCAATATGTAATCGTAGTCCCGCGTATTTTTGCAATACAGCATTGCGGTGTTGTTGTTTTTGTTGTTCAAGTGGAGCGGTACGATCGACTGCATCCGCACATAATTCATAGTCGTATTGTTGATCATTCGAAGACATTTTTTATTAAAAAACAAATAACAATAAATTACAAATTCAGAGATGGTGTTCTGTATAAATGTTTCCAAACACGTCGCAACCATCGGTGGTATTGAGCATATTCGGTAGTGGTGTATCGATTTGCACGATTCTGATAATATTGTGATTTCTCTTTAAGGCTTTTGCGTAATGCTGGTAACATTGTTTTGTATTCCGGATGCTCGAAAATCGCCACCAATAATTGTTTACTTGTTTTCGGAATTAGTTGATTCACAGAAGTTTTCTCGTGATCGGGTTTGCGCGGTCGTCCACGTGGTCGTTTCGGTGGTGGTGGAAGTAGTTCTTTATCATCGAGTTCAAATGTAAAGGTTTGCTGTTTTCGATTCAAAAAGAACGTATCGGAATTCACACCGGCTTCCGATAACGCCCGCATGTTTGTATCGTCGTGTGCTGATGTTGCCATTATGTGCGTGAGATATCGGAATGAAATGTGAGAAAAAATTCAACGGTATTTATATCTGAAAAAAAATCTACTTATACAAAAGCATAAATCAAACCCCCAACGACGATTATCAACAAAATCATGATCAATAATCCGATAAACGCTGCCATAACTTTTTCGGCAGTGGGGTACTTGGGTGGTGTTTTTGTCGGTGGTGGCGGTGGAGGTGCACACTGACCACTGACACAACTCGTACACCCGGTTACTGTTGCACAATCGGTGGATGTTGAACATTTGGTGGGTGTTACACACAAACCATTACAACATGTCGATCCAGTAACACAATCGCTGGCGGTGGTGCATGTACCACCTAACGCTACAGATCCATTTCCGCTACCAGACATTTTCGTTGGTAAATTATTTTTTAACACAAGTGAATATTTATTTTGAAGTAGTTGATGCTGCAGCAGCGATAATCTCATCACGGTGATTCATAATGTAATAGAGTGCAAACCCCGATACTACCATCAATACGATTCCGACAAAAAGATACAAGAAATATTTTCCATCGACATATGAAGTGGTTGATTTAGTAGCGGAATTAGTACTGGTTTGTTCATAAGTTGATGTTTGTGCAACAAGTGTGTTTGCACCAGGTTCAGGTTCCGGTTGTGTCTCTGACACAGTATCGGAATCAAGATCCCATTCAGGTACAATCGCATGATCATTATCTTCAGACATTTTTTAAATTCTACGCACTTAATCGATAATAGTGTTTAAAAAGTTTTACTTAAATCATGGCTATCAAGTGGGAACGTTTGATTGTTTCAGTGCTTATCGGAATACTCGTTATTGTAGTGTTGTACACGGTCGTAGCAGTCGGGTACCGATGGGTCGATCCAAAACACGACTACAAACAAGGTGCGATTGATTTACCATACGTCGAATCACGTTGGGAACACAACGAGTCAGGTTCCGATAGTTGCAGTGATGATTCGGCATGTCCGTGTGCCATGAGCACCTGTAACTCATTACCGGCATGGAAAGCCATGACCGGTTCCGCGTGTCGTGATTTTGCCGCCAAAGGACCCCAATTTGTACGACAGTTTCCAGTATTCCAATAAAAGAACATAAATTATCGCAACGAAGTGTAAATGTAAGTTTATTGTAAAGTTTCCAGTTCCGATATGGACGAATTTGTTTGGCACAATAGTTTGCAAACATCTACATTTCGCGTGTGGTTTCCATATTATGTGTCACATTGTATATCGAAACAACAATTATCACTGACAAATCATCGATATAAAACATTTTATAATTTTATTGATATGTTTTCGGAACCGCCATCTCCCACGAATCCACGATTTGGATATCCGAGTTTAAAAGCAGATCCGGCATGGTGGTATCGTTATCGAACCTATTTGATACTTCGACGTTTTTTAGCGTCGCATTATTACATATGGAGGTGTTTACATCAAAAATGCAACTATGTGCATGATTATAAGTATGAATATGAGCAAGGTGCTTACGCCATAAAATCATTACAAAAACTACATAAAAAATATTTAAATGATAATAATCCGTGTTTTTTTAAACACTTTCCATGTATTGCGTGTAAATAAATACTCTTGAAAATATCGGAACTGTGAGTTTATTGTCAGTTCCGAAACATGAATGAATTTGTTTGGCGTTCTGATAGAATGCGTGTCTATAAACACACGATGACAACAAAACAACAAATTTGTTTTGCAAATCATCGATACCGATCCGCGTCGCGCACTACCATACAAAACACATGGCGTCATACGATCAAACTAAATAATGCAAAAACATTGTATATTTATTCGAAAGTTGGAAATTTATTGTTCCGATTTCAATGCGATCATCAGATTTATTTATTGCCTACAAAAAATCGATGTATGCATATGCACATGAACACGTTTGTTGATAGTTTCGATAAAATAATCGTTGATTCAAAACAGCGCAACATTTCTGTATATCCCCATTTAGATCATGTAACTCTGATATATTCTATTAGTCGATGTGATTTTTGTCTCTATTGTTGAACTGTATTGTATTTATAAAAAAATGGATGAATTTGTTTGGTATGCGCGAAATCAGCACGATACACTCATTAACAAGCAACAAGATTACTATCGGAACCATCGGTATCGGATGATATGTTATAATCGGTTATATATTCGTCTCAATCAATGGCTTTCAAAAAACAATCTACGTTCTATGCTGATTTTCGATACACACCAGTTATTATTTCGAATACATTTGGATTATGAGGCATTTGTTGATACACGTCAATGTCAATTCGATTGTCTATTCGATGAAAACTCTCTTTATATTTTAATCAAAGTCATAGCCAGGAATGCATCGCAACGATTTTACCCTGAAAAAGTCGAAACATTTCCATTTGGTATGTTTGTATACTCAAATGAATGTAGCTGTCTTTCCGACGTTGAGATTGATTATGACGACGATTCCGAATAGTAAATTTTGTAAATAAATACTCTTTTAAATATCGGAACACGAGGTTTAGTTTATTATTTTATTGTACAAGCATGGAAAAAACATTTGTTTGGTGTTCCGATATTATTATAAACAACGAAGATGATTACCAATTACCAACTATACACCATGACATGATTGATAAAAGACAGATTTACTTGTGGATACATCGACAAACCTATGTATTTTGTAATTTTCCCTATTATTATTCACCGCGAACACGACGGGCACCTGGTATTACCGATCACGTGTTCACTTTTCGATTTCAATGTGCATTTCAAATTTATGTTGATCATACTCATTGTAAATCGAGCTGTGTTTTTGTAGACGAATCTCATCGATCCGATATTCGAAATGATTTCTATTTATCTGATAGTCGAGATTATCTAGTATCGTTATTTACAACCTATGAGATAACCAATCTATGCTACTGTCACCGATGGAGTTCGTTTGATGACGATTCCGAATTGTAAATTTTGTAAATAAATTGTTCGAAATTATCGGAACATTCAGTTTATTGTTTTGTTATGTAAACATGGAAAATACATTTACATGGTGTTCCGATATTGCACAATGTGATCCGATTCTAAACAAACAATTATTGTGCTTTCGGAATCATCGATATTACGATTTGACTGGGTTACAAATTCAATGGTTTTTACGTGCAAGTAATTACAATATCGATATGCGCAATGCGCATGATCTTATTTATCGAATGCATGTATGGCGTTACGAATATACCGATAAGACAACATGCGAAACGAATTGTGATTTTTTAGATGATCACCAAAGTATCACTGATATGAAACACAAATTATGTTGTGCAGGCGAAACAGTAGCATTAATATGTGAAAGAAACATTGTATATTTGTTTACTACATATAAAATCAACGATAATTGTATGTGTCATCATGTTTCGGAGATTGATCATGATTTTAACGCATGGGATGACATAGTGAATTTGTAACTTTTTTTGTAAATAAATACTCTTGATAATGTCGCAACGAAGTGTAACTGTGAGTTATTGTCAGTTTCGAAAATGAATGAATTCGCTTGGTATTCCGATATTGAATGCGAATTTGTAAAAATAGTAAACAAACAACATTCATGTTTCGAAAATCATCGATATAATGTAATACAATATAATCGGTTATGGTTTAGGGAAAACAGTCTATACCGATATTCGATGTTTGATGCACATCATTTTGTATATCGAATTCATACTGCTGAATCGGAATACGTAGATACTGATTGTTGTAGAGACCGTTGCCCGTACTATGAACCTTCTATTGAAGATTTGAATAAACAACTGTGTAATAATGGATCGTATCAATTCGATGATACAAAAGAGTTCGTTCGAACCTATGGATTTCAAATATACGAATATGGAAATGATTGTGGATGTTTGGATGATTCCGATTATGGAGATTTTGTGTATGATTGGACTTTTCGAAATTAGACGTTTGTTTGCAAATAATGGTTTATTGATTTAAAACATTGAAAATTACCAACCTGACATTAATTGACGCGCCTCGTATCCGACAATCAACGCTCCGATAGCCGTGAGTGCAATCTTGTGTGCGTGAGAAAGACCTCCAAACGAATAGGCTCCATAAAGCAAGTAAATACCGATCGCGATCATGATCCAATCCACAAAGGACATCGCCATCATACTATGAGCCGACCAATATCCACCGATCAATGCCACCACCAAAACGATTATCATCATTGTATCCATTTGAGATTTTGTTTTTGTACTTGTATAACAATTATATTTAATAAATAAAGAAAAAAATTTTAGTGTTTAATGAGTTTCGCCAATAACAATCCGACAATGATTCCCGCGACATTGAAATAAATATCAGTGATGTTTCCGGCCCACCATTCTTTGGCATATTGCACACTCGATTTATCGAATTGTTTATTTTCTCCACGACTTTTCGAGGCATCGTAGGTTTCGGAATCACGCAGTTTCCGATATGCGAATAGTGATACTGCATACTCGATCAGTTCCCAAAGAATACCCATTGCAAACAAAAACAACCAACAATCAGGGAACAGAAACGCCAGTAGTGCGTACAAAATGAAATGCGATATCGGCCACCACGAGTACCGTTGTTCACCCACACTCACGATTACACGGTTCATGATATCGTTATCGACAACGCGTTGTTCGTCGTGTTGATTTTGCCATTGTAAATAAACATATCGACCTACAATCGCTACCGCCACTACCACTAAAATAATCAATGCATTCCAACAATTCATTTTATAACTACAATATCGTATTCCGCAACACCGTCCGGACCCAACTCTTGAGGTATATTATTAATTCTAGTAAAGTTTAGTTTTTTTGTAACAGTTTCGTAACGATAATAGAACACTCGGTGTTGATTCACTAATCGAACATTCAATACATACGATCGATAGAATAGAAAATGTAAATCTCGAAATTTGTCATCCGATAGCAAAAACTCATCAGTGTATCGATTCCGATCGAATAGACTCGTCAATAGTTCATGTGTTGTAATTGAGTGATTGTTCCGATTTTCATATAACAACAATAGATCAGTCGCAATCGGAACCCGATAATCAATGAATTTCAATATTACACGTTCCCATTTGATAAAATCATACATACCGAAACCTGAAATGACTTTATAGAAATTCCAATCACCATACACGATCGTATCGGAACCCATCAACTTTTCCGCTATCATACAACACACCAATGTCGTACATACCAATTGACGTTGTATTTTCGGTTCGATTTCATCGGAAAACAATAATTCGAAATCATCCGTATGTATCGGAAGCAAATGTTGTAATACTTCATCGTTGGTGAATTGATTATCATCCAGAAACTGTTGTTTGTGATCATCAATCACTGGTTCCGATATTTTGAACTGAATCAATCGATAAATCAACCAATGCGATAGAAACAATGCTTCAATCGTACTATAATTGGCATATAACAATAATAAAATTTTCAATCGAATCGCATGCTCCACTACCAATGGTGGTAATATCGTATACTCGAATGTCAGTGTTAGTGGAAATTTCGGAATCGAATCATTATCGTTCATTGTAAAAATTATTTATTAATAAAATTTATTTAAAAACATACTACTGTTTTTTTACAACGTTAATCATTTTTTAACAACGTTAAAAAAAAACGTCTGAAACAATCGACCGCCTTCCAATCCGATTCCGAAATATGCACTCGATTGATGTGATCGACGTCCATCGAACAAAATCAATCGATTGAATTTATTGGCCACTACATCCACGACTTCCCAGTTGTTGTAGTGACGTGAATCTTCGTTCATGAGACGTGTTTCATTCGCATCACCATCCTTTTCCAATCCAGTTACACGATGTTTATAGAACGTGGTGCCGGTTCCGATCGGTGCATTCGGTGACAAGTAAATGATCGCAGCGTAATCCGTCGCATCACGATGTATCCATGATTCCATTTTACGATCGGTCCATTGAAACGATCCATTGTACTCATCTGGCCAATACGTGATCGTACCACCCGTAAGTTGCTCGAACCGTTTTTTGAGAACATCATTCTTGAACGATACGGTACGTGTGCCCGGGTAATTGCCACTTACATTGAACGATTGTTTCAATGCAAACAAACGCACTGCTTCCGGATCACTGAAAAAGTTATCGTAAATAATCAAACTCGGTGGTCGATCGGAATTGTAATTCTCTAATGGGTTATCACTTTTTGCAACGATATCGGAACTAGCAGTGATTGTTGGTGTGCTTGCACCAGCTACCGCGTCCGATATGGCGACAGGGATCGACGCTTTCATGGTTGGTGAAGTCAATAATGCTTTTTCATAGAACGAATGATTGATTTTCGTGCGTTCGTATTGTGCATGAGTCGATGGCATACGATCCAATACATAATGATTGTACATGACTGCCAATTGATTATCACCTACCAAATGCATGATTAGAGCCGATTGAAACGCAAACATGTATCGAATCGTATCGACTTCCGGAAACAATGAATTGAATATGATCGGATTAATGTCGCTCGTATTGATCCAGAAACTCATACGTGATTTGATTAGTGGCAGTAACGACAATCGATTTACTGCGTCATCGGTCCACAGTAACATCAATGCATGCAACGCTTCGAAACGAGTACTAAACTCAGTGTTCGCTCTGAGTAGAAAATCAATACCACGTTGACGCGATGCTTCAGTCCCTACAAACAATCGCCCGAGACGTAACATCGAAATGTATCGTTCGTGTGTATTACCACGTGGATCATCGATACGTTTCATGTAATATTTTACTGCTTTTGAGAGATTCTCGATATCGCCAGTATTCTGTAATTCTTGCGCGTAATAGAATTTGAAACGTTCCTTGTCTTTGAGTGACGGATCACGTTTCAGTCCGGCATTGTACATACGTACATACTCGCGTGGTTTCGAATAGTGACCGTTCTCACGCACCAATGCACGTTCGCCCTCGTTACGCGCCACCAGTGTCAGAATATCGGTCATAAAGAAACTCGGAACATTGTAACCAAACCGATAGGACACGAGTGCTTCGTGAGCGGGAATATCCCAATAGAAACGATCGTTATTGCGAATGATATTCCAACGCATGTTTTCGAGTGTACCCACGTGTGTCGGAATGAATACTTGAAAGTATTCGTTGGTTTCCGCCAATCGATCCAAATACTCCACTAGACGTTGTTTGGTTTCGGGAGTGGGCGGTAGATCGGTGTGTGTATCGAAAAACACTTCATCGGCATCACACCATAGTAAATAAGTACAATCTTTCAAGTGTACTTCTTGAGCGCGTTGTAGTAAAATGGTTTTGTTGTGTCCATAATCGAGCCACGGTTCGAATTCACAACACCCCGGAATGTTATGCGATTCCATAAATTCCTGAATGTGTTTCGGTGTGTCGTCGGTTCCGTTATAACTCACATAGTACTTGTCGGCCAATGAAGTAATCGATCCGAGTGCACGTTCAATCACCATTTGTTCACTACCCGAAACCATAATGAATCCGATCGTTGATTTGGGACGCTCCGCTACTACAAGAGGCGCATCATCTTCGATCAATTCGATTTTGGGTTGATTACGTAACATTGCTTTAGTGATTTCATCGTCACTTGATTCATAATCGGAACCGTAACACGAACGACAACATTGTTGTTCTTTCGAATCATCAGCCACTGCGTCCGATCCGGAATCTTTCAGAGTCGGAACCGGCCATCCATTAATAGAAACAGATTTTGTATCTGGATCAATCGTTACTTCGGAAGTATCCACTGCATCTTCACCCGAACCATCATGATCCGAAAAATGACCCATACATGCAGGACAACAATCGTTTGGGTATTCAGGGAAGCATTCGCAATCAGATTTATCGGACATTGTAATTATATTCAATCAATGTGTTAACTGTTCCGATAATTTAATCAATCATTTTAGAAATAATAGGAGTTACTACTTGCAATTGTGATCTAACAATGCGTCCACTAACTATTGATCAATTGGTCAAACGATACATGCGGGTAGGGAGTGCCAGTGCTCCCAACACAAACAGAATTCTAGAATTCTCGGCATGGTTGAGTAATGATCCACAAAACGTTCGTGTGAAAACCACCAAACAAGTACGATTATTGTTTAGTGGCGATGGGTACGATGCAAAAACACAAGTAGCATTAAAGAATTTTCTGTTCTCGGAACAGTATATGTCGTATGCACAAACACACTCGGTAAAACTACAAGCATTACTCAAATCACGCGAGAGTTGGCGTGCGATTGAAGTGAGTGTATGTTCACGTACCGGAGTGTTGTTTGTTCCGAAAACAACAGGTTCCGATCACTTTGAATACATATTCGATCGAGTCGGATCGAAAACTCGATCACAATCACAAACTGTACGCTCACCACCAACCTATATTCATAAACCTATTACACGTACGACGAATCGCTCAGCGCGTAAGCGCGCAAATGCAATCAATCCAGAACTCGATTCAGCACTAAGTAACATTATATCGGAAGCAATGGTCGAAGGAATTACAACAATGTAGTAAAAAACAATAACACTTTATTAAAATAAAAATTTTCATTCAATACACAACTTGATAGTCATTTCGGTATTGGCGATCGCATTGATTTTGACTTTGAGATGTTTACCATTCGGTAAATCAAACACTTGTTCCGGTATTTCAATCACTTGACGCACTTCGGGTTCCGGTACGATTGTCGGTTCCGGAACGGGCACTGGTTCAATTTCAGCCACTGCGTCCATCGGAAGATTATTACGAACGAAATATTCACGCATCATTTCGATAGGTGTGCATTGTTTCGGGACTTTCGACATAATGCGTTTGATTTTCTGGCATGCAAGCAATAATTCGGAAGTGTAAGTTTCATTGTGCACATCAATAAACTTTGTTGGGTGAATTTTTTCTCGTGCCAGTTCCGATCCATTCATATTTGTATCGGAAACATGCACACTCATGTTGTTCAAATCAAACACCAATCCATGTTTGATATGAAACAACGTTTCCGATTGTTTGGGAGCAACATGTAGCAAATAATTCTTTTGAACAATACTATCCATTGCACCAAAGTATTGCCTGTTACCATTGTCACCATTGCCACCATACGTTCGCATTTCATTGAATTCAACAATATCACTAAAATCTTCCGGTAACAATCGATCCAAATGAAAACTCGTCGCACAATCACTATATTTTGGAACAACAATCAAATTCTTATTGTCGGCTCCGATATACATTCCTTCCGTTGTAGACGTCATGCATTTCTCCAGTTGTTCAAACGATTGTATTGGAATTGGCGATTTTGTGCATGCTTGAAAAAACACTTTAGGTTTGTCAATGATTGAAGATTCAGCCACTGCGTCTGGGATTGCTGGTGTTGCTTGTTCCGATTTTGTTTCCGAAACAGGTTCCGGAACCGTTTGTGCAATTGGATCGTCGATCGGAAGATTGTTTTCTCGAAAATATTGGTGAACATAATGGAATTCGTTGGCAAATGTCGGAAGCATATAATAAGCTTTTCCGCAAGCAATACTGATTGGGTTTATTCGTTCCAACCAAGTAACGACTGGTAGTTTATTGAATTCGTTAATCAATTCTTCGCCAGCCCAATGATTGTCCTGTTTTTCGAATACAAAACATTGATACGAATTTAAATCGAACACACATGGAGCGTCAACGTCCAAAAAATTTCTAGCAGCATACGCCGATAAGAACATGCGATTATTGTAAATCGTTACGTGACAACCCATAAAACACAATGTTTCTCCGATATTGTTTCTGCTTAGATTTTTGTATCGACGTCGAGCATCATTATTCTTGACACATTGTGGCAACGTATCGGATGATTTAAGTTGATTCAAATAAAGAATTCTACAAAAATCATAAGTTTGTGCTCCAAATTGATAGTATAGGTTTTGAGTACCATTAATCATCACATCGAATGTTTGATCAATGTGTTCGGAACACAAACGTTTCAGGTGAGCAAACGAAGTAACGACGGTTTTCGGAGCATTCGATCGAGGTTCAAATGTAATAATCGGTTTGATTACTACAGGCACTGATTCGGAAACAGCTCGTGTTGCAGGTTCCGGTTGTTTAGGTGCGGTTTCAGGTTCCGGAACCGACAGTGTTTTGATTACCGCGTCATTCATGGGAAGTTTGTGTTCGATAAAGTACTGGCGAAAGTAATCGAGTTCGTCGGTAAGTATCGGAAGCGCTTCGTAGAGATCTCTTAGTACACGATAGGTTGAACTCCATGCTGTTTTCCAATAAATATCGGAAAGCGATTGTGCGTGTTTGATCAGATTGACCGCGTCCTCGTTTGTGACCGAATCATCAAACACATGATAATTAAAATCAACTAAATCAAGCATACACGCATTGTCGATTCCGATATACTTTTTGGCAGCCGCACCGGACAAGTACAATCGATTCTTGTAGATGATCACCTCAAACGAATCAAAACACATGATTTCTCCAGGAGTGTGTTCACACCAATCTTCGTATCGACGTCGAAGACCCTTGGTAATCTTTTCAGGGTAGCGATCTGAAATCGTAAAATGTTCAAGATACAATAATCGACGTGGCTTATCGACCGAACCGTAGTAATTATACACTACTACATCACCAAATTTGATCAAGAACCCTTGTTTAGTATGTTCGGAAACCAAACGTTTCAAGTGATCAAACGAAGTAACTAATTCCCTTACGCCATTTGGTGCTTGAAACGTAATGACTGGTGGTAATTGAGAAGACGATGATGTTTCCGGTTGCGCAACTGGAGTAGTTGTACAACACTTGCAAGTTTCACTGGACATTTTGTTTAATATCGGAACACGCAGTTACTGAATAAACTAAAAACTAAATAATAATGACTGACAGTTCCGATAATTTTGAGTTTATTTATAAGCGTGTGTGTTCACCCAATCGTTGATTATCGCACAAAATCAATTACATATCACACACCATATTCGAAAGTTTGTAATCGTCGGGAATGTATTCCAATCCAACGTACAATGCAAACAAAATAATCGAGTGAATAATCATACCCATGTACGTGGGTGCACCGTCCGCCACTACCATGATACTCGTTCCAATCGATGACAAAAACATTTGCATGAATCGATACATCCATGGTGAGAACACGATCAGCGCCAGAATCACCAACACTAACGATGTCACCAACACACCGCATTTCGATGATTTTCGTCTAAATTGATTGTATTGATTTGCGTTATTGTTACCACCTAACATGGCCGCACGAACCTCTTGTTCCGATAAGGGCGCGGGTTGCATGGAACTGTTATCCAATAATCCATTACCACCGACATCATTCATACTAGCCATGATTTTTTATCGGGTGTATATTTGATTAAGTCGTGATTGATTAATTATTCTAAATAGATAAATAAAAAATGGACGTCGAAACCAGTGTTAATGTACCAACACACACACCAGTCGATATGCAACCCGATATGGTACGAACATTCTTTTCACGTTTTCCGATCGGTGAAGATGTACCGTCGAATCGTGTCATGGTTATCGGAAACCAAAAACCTCATCGTGGTACATTAGGTAAAGCAGGTCTAAGTTATTGTGTTCCGCCTCACGATTCCGATAGCCAAGCGCATTTATTGAAAGTTTTGAGTCGATACACTCATGTCGTGTGGTTGGCGTATACGGTCACATCGGAACAACAAGCGTTCATTATTGATTTACTCCATAATAATGAATCAAATCGTACGGTTTATTTGTTTTGTACATTACACCATCTCATGCGCAGTACTGTTTTGCTGAATCGTATACTCACACACGGATCATTTGAAGTGATTGGTCTTTGCGGTTCCGGTCGCAAATCATCTCTGAGTCATGGAAATAATATGGCGTTTGTGAAACTGGTTCCGAAACCGAATGTTCGTCCGATCATCACCAGTTTAGTTTAGTTTGATATCGGACGCAGTCGCTAACACAAACAATTAATTGTGTTCTGTAAATAAATTAATAAGTTTGTGAAAATGGAACGATTGGCACCAGTGTACGTACAATCCGAACCCAAAATCAAAATTGCGGCGTTTATGGATCTTGTAGTGAATGTGTTGTGTGACGGTGACAAACAAGTATACGAATGTAATCAATACCCACGACCCACAGTGTGTGTGAGCACCAATGGTGTACGTAACGATGTTACGCGGCGTATTACATTCGGGTACGATATGCATCAACGTCGTTTCTACGAGACGGCACAATTCATGTACTACTTTCCAAACACCGACGCATTTAAGTCACGTCTGTACACTGTGATCGTGAATTACATGGTCGAAGCACAAATTCGTGGACGTGATTTTATGGTCGCGTACAAAAAGACTCAATTGGAATTGTAAAGAGTGCATAACGCACCCCACTGCATATTTCAAACGCAAAGTTCACATTTATTTACTATATAAAAACTAATTTATCTTATCGGAACTGTAAGTTTTACAAGTTCAAAAAAATGTCTTCTATAGGTAAAGTTCCACGTAAACGATCACATAAGGAAGCTGTCAGTTCCGATATTGATATTTACGATTCCGGTGCCGCAACCGAAAGCAACAGTGACTACGAAGACACCAGTAGTGGTAGTGGTACCGATAATGAACACGTGCCCGGACAAACACATCACCACAGTGATATCGAAATGGAGTATCAACAACTCGAACCGAACATTAAAAAAATCGAAAAGCTTTTATCGAAAGATGAGCGAAAACAAAACAACGAAGAACTCGAAAAACAATTGATTGAACGCGCGCAACAACAGAAATACATGAGTTCACAATCGTCTCCATGGGGAGTCACACCACCCCAACCGGTTACACAATCAATTCAACCACTTCCGCCACCACCCATGTCCCTATCGCAACAACAACATTATCAAGTGCCAACGAAATCGAAATCGAAAAAGAAACTCGCACCCGGCGAACGTGTACGTACAGTCGGTAACTATCAAGTGTATTACAATCAGAACACCGACGCTTCATTATTCACCGACGACGAAACAGTAGCACGTGAACTCGAGTCGATTGCCAATCCACGTCACATTATGGGTCTACTCGATCAGAACGATCAACGTGGAGCACATCTTCAGCAAATCGATGCGCAAATTGCAGCACTACAAAAACAACGCGAAGAAATGGAAATGACTAATGAACATGTACGTCAGACCGTAACATTAACACGTTCGCGTACCGAGAATATCGAAGACGATTTCTATACGTCGTGGTTACAACAAGTCAAAGATATTCGTATACAAATTATTCGTTTGAATAATGAACATCACAATCGGGCCGCCAATCCACATGGTATACATTACCCGGACGATGCTGTTACAGTAGTGGAAGCACTCGTGTTGAAACTCGATCGCGCATGGAATTTAAGTGAAGCCGTGATCGCACAAGCCAATCAGAATAATAAACTATTGACGTTAATCGATGAAACAGCAAACGCGTTTAATGCTAGTGATGACGTCGAAGCGAAACAGCGTTTTCAACGTATACTCGAGGCACGTGGTGTCAATATGGAACACCCGTACATGACACTCATGCAACGTCATTTCGGAATCGGATTGGGTGATACGCGCCTGATATCTCCACAAGAGTTGTATGAAAAGTACAATGAGATTTGTGCACATCTCTCGATACTCGAAGTGTATATCGGATCCGATCTAATGCGTTGTATACAATTCATTAACGATCGACAGAAATTGGCACTGCTTAGGGCAATGGTTGTACGGTGTTTGGGATTAACGCAATGGGCGTATCGGTGTGTTATGGGCTACTATGGCTTTTTTTTGTTTCGTACGACTCGCGCCGACGAACAGACGATTATCGGTTCCGATATTACGATCGTACGTGAATTACCACGCCAAGTCGGATTGACACGTGAAGATCGTATGGATCGTCTGGTCGAGTATACATTGAACGAAGCGCATATACTCGGGTTCCGAATCTGTTTGATGGACGAAAAACAACCGATTCTCTATAAACCCATTCAAAGTAAATTCACACACGAGTATACACAAACGTTTCGTCCGTTCACAACCCTTCAGGAATTCATTCATTCGATATTCGCCAAACACGTATGTAACCCCGATCGGTATTTGGATTTCACACGTAGTGGATCGAAAGCCTACGAATCGATCTTTCATGCGATTAAAGGTAAAATCGATACACGTCTCCCGAAACTCGTCAAAATTCGTTATTGTTTCTCGTTCGAAGACGGAATATTCAGTGCGTATTCACAACAATTCAAACCGTACAAAACACGTGAAGGGACCGGAATACCGGCCGAAAAAGCATGTGCCAATTATTTCCCGATTTATTTCGAGAATCATCCCGATATTCAAGAGAAATTGAAACCATACTTTACAGCTGATCCATCACAAATGTCGCGAAAACAATACGCTGAACGGTTCATGTTGATTCCGACACCGGTTGTTGATCAAATACTCGATAATCAAGAATTTTCGTACGAAGTAAAACTATGGTTTTGGGTAATGTTAGGACGTTTGCTGTTCGATACTGGTTCGCGTGATCGGTGGGGTATTGTGCCATGGTTTAAAGGTCCAGCCGGAACCGGCAAGAGTACAATACTCGAGCGATTGATCGGAGGGATGTATCAATCCGAAGATTGGTATTCTTTGTCGACGAAAACCGAAGCGAATTTCGGTCTATCGTCGTATTATCAGAAATTTCTCGTGGTTGCTCCTGAAGTCAAAGAGAATTTTCAACTTGATAGTTCCGATTTTCAATTGATGACTATGGGTGAACCGATCGAGTTGAGAGCGAAATTCCTGACCGCCAAAAAAGTACTTTGGACAGTATCGATGGCGTTCGGTGGTAATGTCGTACCACGATGGGACGATCAAGCCGGATCGATCGGTAGACGTATTTTGGCATTTCAATTCGCGAATACTCCCGATAAAGAAGATGGTAATTTGAGTTTCGACGCGGAACGTGGTCTGATTATTCGCAAGGCCGCACACGCTTACAATCATATGTTGGCACATATCGAACACGTAAAAGGATCGGTATGGAATTTTGTTCCGGAATACTTTTTGGAACGTCGACGTGAATTCCAATCGAGTACAAACTCGTTAGTAAACTTCTTACAATCCGGAAAATTGCGGTACGGTCCACCACGTCAAGTGTACATGTCGTCGAAGAAATTCATGGAAATGTACGTGTTGCATTGTCGACAAAACAATCTCGTACAACAGAAATGGAACGAAGATAATTATTACAAACCACTACTGGATGCGAAATGTGCGTTCGTGATCACGAATAAAACCAATGCACACAAAATCGGAAAATTGCACTTTCCGGGATGGATGCCACTACCGTACCCACGTCCGATGCATATTAGTGGTGATTTGAGTCCATCACCAAACTGGAACGGTGCAGTCATATCGGACTCGATTATTTACGGTTGCGATGAATACAACTCTCCGATACCCGAGTGTCAGAAAACGATCGCACCACCACCAATAATCATGAATTCAGACGACGATGGTTTATTGAGTGATTTGGTAGACAATACTGACGGTTCCGACGTAGTAGGCGCTTGCGCTGATACAACCACGAAAAAATTAATGGTAGCACCATTTCCACCAGTGACATCAGTCGATCATACACGTCATTATGTACAAACACTGGACGAAGATCAGGATATGACTAAAATTATTACACCGACACATCGGGAGATTGAAAACATACAATATACAAGAAAACGACGTGATGCGCGTCGACGTAAACGTGCAATACTTAACATCGAAAAGAATCGTAGTATAGCATCGTTACCGAATCCGGAAGCCAGTGTGGTGTTGACACCCTCACGCCGAGGTAAACCACCCGTGGAAATGAGCGATTCTGAAGTATCGGACTATTTTTCGGATGTACCTCAATTGGCTAAAATGTCATCACCGTCATCACGATTCATTCGTCAAGAAACTTTTATTGAATAAATATACATATTGTTAAAAGAGTAATTTGTAATCATGGGCGATTCACTAAATAGTTTTCTCGCATCGTCGTTTATCATCGTCATACTTACACTAGTGATTAGCGCAGTGTTGTTTGCAGTAAACTACGTAGGTTTCGGATTGTATTCGGCCAACGATCTATTGAGTGATTTGGAGAATCTCGGATACATATTGGGTATTGTGTTTGTGGTGTGTATCCTATCGGGTCTGGTAACTGAAATAGTAACTCACGATTCGAAAAAATCAGCCACAGAAAATCTGTTTCACTCGTCGACACTATTGAGTTTTCTACTGATTTCATTAGTGGGTGCGATTTTCTTAGCGATCGTACCGCAATATTACAAATACCAAATTCATTGGGGTGGACCGTTCAATAGTAATACCGGAACCGGCAATCAATCGATCCTTGATTTCGGAATCGAAACACTTGTATTGTTATTGAGTTATATTGTGTTTTTGTTTTTTGCGTGTATGATAACGTACGTGGTGATCGCTACTGGAAAGAAACACGTCGCGTCTCAAATCGGAACCCTCACTGCATCGAATAATTCGAAATCAATCACGGTTCCGATAGTCGTGGAAGCAGTGCCCGTATCCCAACACACAAAAACACCCACTCCACAAACTATAGAAATTGTACCAGCGTCAGATTCGTAAAAACTTGTAACACTTTATTAAAAAAATTCTTAACACTTGTTCCGATATTACATCGATTTAAATTTAAGTTGCATTTGTGACGAATCACCAGAATTGACGTACAAAACGTGAACCACGTTTGCAACCTCATATTCATTCTCAAGAATCGTTTTTAGTACAGTTTGCTCTTGACGATGATTATTAGTCATTGTATTCGAAGCCCCATAACTGAGTCCGTAGGGGTATGCTACTACATTTTTATCGATGCATTCAACCGCTGGTACCGGAACCACCTCTCCACTCAATACATCCTTGACAAATTTACGCACACGTTTAGCACGCAACTCGTCTCCAATTTGGTTTGCACGTACTAGTAACGCTTGACGTGTCGGAATCAATGGATTAAGTTCACGTGGTGTTGGGTAATTGTCACAACATAACGAGAAACTAACACCAACTTTACCATGATCCATTTTCAAGTTTGCATAAAGACCATGATCCACAAAAAATCGAGAATCAATTACTCCTTCCAGAAAACGCGACGGAATTTGTTCCACTAGTTTTGGTATTTTGTACAAGTAATCGGAATCAACAGGTAACAATGTTGCTTGATTGAGCACCTCCAACATCATCTCATCAATGTGTTTTTTAATCAATGTAATTTGTTCGTCGGACACATAGTACGTTGACGGTTCCGGTAACGATTTGATGGTTTCAAGTGCATCACTGAACACTTTGGTAAGTGTTTTAGGCGCTTGCGTATTGACGCCAGCAAGAATCTCATTACCAGTGGTTTTAGTGGCGATACGTTCAGTACGAGCATCAACCGCTGCAGTGATTTGAGCGCGTGTCGGAAACTTGGGCGCTAGTGTAGTCACCGGATACTCGGTATCAAACAATGCCACATTGATCTGATTGACTGGACTTCCACCACCACCAATGGCAACCCATGAAAGAGTCGTAAATCCGTGTTCGTGAAACAAATCCGCTGCACCATCAAAACGTTCAACATCGATCGCTTTCGGAACCGTAAATTCGTCGTGATTCGAATCCGAGTTGATATCACGCAACAAATTCTCAAAAGTTTGCACTACGTTGATCATTGCTGTCTTTTTGGCTTCCATACGTTGCTTGCGATTCTCGGCAGCAGTTCGAACTTGTAGACTGGTAGGAATCTTTGGCTCTAGATCATACGAAGTTGTGGTTGATGGATCATACCAAAAAATACGAGTGGTACGTCTTTCGGGATCAAGATATCCATAAGTAAATCCATGCGATTCAAAGAAACGAAACCCATGCTCAAACGAATCGAAATCAAGATAGACCGGAACCTTAAACGTATCGTAATTACTTTCACTGTTTAGATCAGTGATCAATTTGTTGATGGTTTCGTTAATCAACGCAATGTTTTTGACCGCTTGCGCTTCGACTTCCATACGTTTCTTGCGCTCAATGATAGCTGCGTCAATTTGTTGTTTCATCGCTTTTTCGTCGGCCTCATCAATGTAATACGATGTATCGATCAATATCGGAACCATAAACGTATCGTAATTCGTAGTCGAATTAATTTGTTCCAACAATTCAGTAGTCTTGACGATTCCGATACGTTGCGTGCGTTCCTTGATCGCCTGAACGATTTGTGTGCGTGTCGGAATCGTAGGTTCGGTAGTTGTGCACGCGACATCATTGATATAGAAATACACGCGAATTTTGTTATCGATTATTCTCACAGCACAATCGAAACCGTGAGCGTTAAACAACTCTTTGGCACCGTCAAATAGTGCAAACGTCAAATGATCGGGAGGCACGTACGAATCATAATTGTCGGTGCGATCGATACTAATCAACATCAATCGCATGGTACCGTCCACTAACGAGGTTTGTTTCGCGAGTTCTGCCGCTGCCGCTAAACGTTTACTACGCTTATCGACGGCGTCGACAAATGCTGCGCGTTGCAAAATCTTGGTATCAAGCGGTGTTGGACTGTTACTGCATGCTTCAGTCAATTTAACTGTACAAGTAGCAACTGAAAACTTTGTACTCGCTCCAGACATCCCGGAAACATTGTAATCATGTGCCAAAAACAGCCCAGGTGTTGATTCTGGAATATCAATCGTTTCCGGAACCGTAAAGCTTCCGTCCGTATCGTTGTTAATCTTAGCACAAAGATCACACAACACGGTGTCGATCGCTTTGATTTGCGGTTCGGTCAATCCATACGATAATTCAGGTTCCGATACGGAACCCGAACTTGAACTTGAAGATTCACTTGGAGTTTGTAATACCGGGTCAGTAATTACATCTTGTCGTTGAACCGGAACTGTTGGTTCGCTTATAGTTACTGGTAATGGGAGATTGCAGCAAGCACAAAGCTTGCGCGGTGGTACTTGAATATCAACTGTCATTTTGTCGCAATAAAAAACAAATTATTACTTGAATGAAAATAAATAATTAACGATATCGGACGAAAGTTTGAGTTTATATAGACATTTTTCGATCGATGGTATGATTATTGTCAATAATCAAGCACACATGTTTGCCAAAAATTATAAATATCGGACGCAGTAGAAAAATGTTTGTTTTATTTTCAGATAAGAAAAATGACTACAGAAAAGATACGGCGTTTACTTCAGAATTATAAACTGATTAATTCCGATATGATTTTTTCGTTGATTGAAACACAACTCATGGTCATCGAACACACACCGTATTCCGATGATTATGAAATGTTACTCGCGAGTATGATTCAATCACATGTCAAAGCATTGGAATTACAACTCAAATTGGCGCGTGATATTCAAGCCGAGGTGTCGCATGGCAACACAAAACAATTACTACTTACCGCATCACCCTACTTGTCATCGTCATCGGATGGTGAATTGTTAACTGCTTCGCGTGACTAATTGCGAAGCGAAACCACAATGATCTACCAACCACGCTGCTCGTTCCGGATTACTGGCTTGCAGTTGCTGATAGAGTGCTTTGGCCAATGCCATATCATTGTGCGACAATGCGATTTGAATCGATTTGTACAATAACAAATCATACGCATCACGTTTCACATCAACGATTTGTTGTAGTAATGTTGAATTGTCGGTTGCACAACCTGACACTCCATGCAACAAACTCGCAATCGGAACCAGCTGTTCCGAACAACTCGATGTGAAATCGAAATCTCGTAAATCGTTTCGTTGCGATGTATCTATTTGTAAAATAAAGTACGAATGTTCCCGATATAATTTACTTGTGTTTTTGTTCACCAATACATATCCTTGAAGTCCTAGTTCCGATACATTTACCAATTCATCGGTCAAAAATTGAACATAGAGACCCGATACAAACGGTTCCCTATTGTCCCCAAATTTGAACTCGATCGTTGCAGGTTCCGATATCTGATGTTTCTCATCGACAGCTTCCGTAAGTAACGCCCCACCGATTCCGATCGCAGAATTAATCAACGGTGATGCAATGTTGAGTATCGGAATCGACGACGCTGTAGTTGCGGTTGTACTCACTGTTTGTAATAACGATGTGGCTGATTTAATTACATCCACTAATGTTTTTCGTATCTCAAAGAATTTGGTGGTGACGGTGATCGTAGACCCCTCGTACCCGGGCGTGTACATGATCACCGAACACCCATACTCGGATTGATCGAACGGCCCGATGTCATAGAATCGTTGATATTTGTTTTGTGTGGTTTTGTCGGTTCCGGTTTGATAGCACTTGTCGTAATAGACCACGGTTTCAAGAGACCGATCTTTGGATACACGATTTTTCACAAACGCAGAAAACAATAAATCACGCGATAATAAATGATGATTGGATGATTTGGTATCGGTCGGTGTTCCGAGTGCCAAGTACACATGCTTGTACTCAATCGACACCGGATCACTAATGCGTATCGGAACCGTGAATGTCGTGTTTGATGCATCACGGTGCACTAATGTATCGGTAATTGGATTATATAAAAAAGTATTCATTGTTTGTTTTCTAATTATTATTTTTAGTATACATAAAATATCGAAACTGGCAGTGTTTACGGTTCCGATAATGTTTTGATTATAAATAAAAGTGTTTGTGATTAAATTACTATCATTGTTTATTTTTCTTTTGATACACAACAACGTAAACTTCCAATTCCGATAATACACAAGCATGGCGACAACGATCAAAGAACTTTGGAAACGTGATTATGACGCAAAAATAGCCAAGATCAAACACGATCAACTCAAGAAGGAACATGACGACGCGGAACAGAAAGTAAAAGATAGCGAACAAGCCAAGAAACTTGTAAATGAATTCATGAGATGGATTACTTATACACCAGCAGAAACCACGGATACTGACGGTCTATTCGATAATCATTATGTTGTATGTTATTCGTCCGACCAAAGCGGATTTCCGTTTTTTGTTCCGTCACTATTTACTTCTGAAAATAAAATACAACCAAATGTATATGTACATATTGTCCCTTTTTTGACAGAAGCATTATTGACCGAAGGAATAACTGTAGTCAATATTGAATTTGTGCATTTCGGTTTCAATAGAGCTGTGTCAATTAAAATCGTTATACAATTCTGTAATGAATAAATAATTTCTGTATTACAAATAAATTTACATTTTCTTTAATTACAATCAACTTCTTTTTGAATAGCTCATGTAAAACGACCGATCGTGTGTTTTCTTCTCGTTGATCAGGTTCCGGAACCGGCGTTGTTCATGTGCGGCCATCTGGTTGATAGATTCGTAGCAACGTCCGATCACCTGGTGCAATACCAATTGAGTATAGGTTTTATAGAAATCACGCATGTATCGGTACGGCCATCCATGATTGGTGGTTTTACGATACCGACGACACACGGTCGACGGAATCGCACCCAAAATCTCGGAAGCGTGCAATTGATTCAATCGCATAAACAATCGACAATCACTGTTCGGTTGATAGAGTTGTATCTGTGTTGTCGCCATGATTATCGGAATAATCATAACAATTCAAATATGTTTTTGGTTCCGATATTTATACGTGCACAGTGTCATTTTTCGTCCGCTATCCATTGTTCGTATTCAATACGCACAATTCGAATAATACGTCGAGTAGTTCTTACCAGAATAGTCGCCAATAATATCGAAATAAACGTAATTAACATTGTCCACAAGATACGTTGCCACAACGGTATCACACCGAACATCTTCGAAGTTTCGAACAGTTCCGATATGGCAATCGCCAGTCCGGCACCACCGGACACTGCTACCACTCCCCACACATCGCCGATTGTCAAAATCCCAACGGGTTGTACATCCGAACTGGGGTTCAGAAAACCTTGTAATGCATCATTTTTGTTTTCGACACCAGTTTCACGATCGAGTAATGGATCACTATCGGAACCGGGATTGGGTGCATGTACTTGAAATGGATCGTGTGTGAAACGATCTAATGTATTCGTTTGTGGAGCATGTGGATTCGAGAGCGGAACTAGTGTACGCATGACATCCATGATTGATTATTAATTTTACATCATAATAATTTTAGATACGAAATTCGGTTATCGGAACAATCGGTGGGGTATTGCGCAACGCTCTCTCATGGTAATAATTGGCGAGTGTCAACCCTAATAATACAATACTGGTTCCGATAATTAATAATGAAATCGCAACCCACATTATACGCTCCACTAACAAACAAATTATTATTGATTACATCTAATAATTTGTTGTTATGGGTGACGTTACGGTTGGTATTGACGGTGTGTTTATTACACAACAGAAAATAATTATTACATTACGGTATTACCACGATACACATCAGTGTCGATTGTTTACGATCGATGGACAAATGTTCGAAATGCAAATCACACCGATCGATAATAGTATACACACGGCACAACGTATGATACGTCAATGGATGATTAATTTGAACAAAGCTACCGAAGTTTATTTAAACATATGTTACAACGAATTTCCGGAATATGAAATGTTAAGCAATGTTATTAATGATTCTGGTTCCGATATGGAGTAATGCGTTGCAAATTCTGAAAAATATTTGTATAGTTTTAATGAATAATCTTTATGAGTAGCAACTAATAATGGCGGACATTGAACGACCAGCTGCACTACGACCATTACGAGATGCTCAAGATGTATTGATTAAAAGACGCAGAACAGCGTTAGAAAACTTGGCAGCTTTGTCCACTGATGCGATAGCAGATCGCCAAACTGAAGTGGGTAATTTACAACGTCAGTTAGTTGCAAACACTGCTATTATTAATGAGTTACGACAACGTTTGGTAGATTTTGAAAGAATCGGAGCAGGTGCTGATGCAGGTGATATTTGTTTAACATATAGAACACAAGTTGCAGAACTTGCTTCGAGTATTAATGAAGCTATAAATGCATTGAAAAACGATTACGTCATAATTAATGATATGTTGGGACTCTATAATAACGGTGTTTGGTGTCGATTATTTGCAGCTTTAAATGCCACCATTGATGTGAATTTGGCGAATCAAAACTATGATGATTTACGTAGATATTTTAACGATAATTGTAGATTTGATGCACAAACAAACACGGGCACTATTATGCAATTATCATATCCTATTGAAACAATGCAAATTCTTGTGTTTGGTAAAACCTCACGGATATATACATTAGTGCATGATGCATTAGATGAATATCTTCCGATGGTCGAACGATATATTCCTCCACAGAAAGCACAAATATTTGGATTAGTTGAACAACTACGAGCAGTTGTTCTTGACGTTGCGAACATACAAGATGAGATAGCGCCACGCGGCAATGACAACAACAACATCACGTTACCAAACCTTAATCAACTGTCAGATAATGTTGAGATTCTACGTGATTCAGGGTTGGATATTATCGATCAAATTGAAGCTTTCTTCGCCGCAAATCCATTTCAAGTGAATCGTGGTGGAGTAGCTCAACCTAATCCAGTAAATCGTGTTGCTGATGTTGTAAACGAGATGGAATATGAGAACCATGAAGGAAACGAACCGGATGTTAATCAAGTGGCCGAAAATGCAGCGGAGATTGCTGCGGCAAATGTACGGGAAAATTCTTTCCAGCACAGTGGGATCCGAAGCTTGGAATTCACGTGACTTGAAGTCGCGGCC